>Ga0193735_1000292_pt1 | contig 15935 bp, 11 predicted proteins | sample U1m2metaG_FD_145080 | JGI IMG/M metagenome (GOLD analysis project Ga0193735, IMG submission 145080) | Soil microbial communities from a riparian zone of the East river system, Colorado, United States - U1m2 | ecosystem: Environmental > Terrestrial > Soil > Riparian zone | place: USA: East River... | reverse complement strand
GCCGCGTGTCCTTGCCTGCGGCGCAGGCAAGTGAAGCTATGAGAGCGAATGAGGAGAGCATGGGGATAGACGACGATGTATGAAAAACGTATTGCATCAGCTCGACTGAAGAGTTGTTGATTTGGGCGGGTGTTCTCCGGCTCAGTAATTCATAAACCGGGCCCAGATGTTTGGAGTCTCTCCTACACCTCGCGTCAGAATTTCGCTCAGCCATCGAGCGCGGCATCCTCCTTGCTTTCGGTATTTATTCGGGGTATTCTAGCAGGGCTATGTCCGACCGCAACGCCGCCATCCGCGCGCTCATCGAGCATCGATTTCCAGATGCGACACCCGTCACTCACCGGACCGCGGAACCGGTGGCGACGGGCATCGAGGTACTCGATGCGATTCTTCCCGGACGCGGTCTCCCTCGTGGACGGCTCACCGTCTGGATGCCGCAGGGGGGAGCGACAGCCGTGCTGCGGGCCGCGTGTCTCACCACCGTCGCCCAGGGTGAGAGAGCAGTCTGGATCGACGGGCTCGGCACCGTCGCCGGTCCATTCTGGGAAGAGGGACCGATCCTCGTGCGCCCGCGCAATCGAAAGCACGCACTCCGCGGGGCGGAGGAGCTTCTCCGCTGTGGAGGGTTCGGGCTCGTCGTCATCGCCGGCATCGAGCCCGAGGGCACGGAAACGGTGCGGCTCTCCCGCGCCGCGAGCGAAGGAGGAGGCGCGATGGTCATTCTCACATCGCACGCGTCGATGGCGAGCCTTCGCATGACATCGCAGATCCTGCGCGAGAGCTACCGCTGGCGAAAGAACCCTTTCGGCGATCCGGCGGAGGCGCAGGAGGTAATGATCCGAGTCCATGCCCAATCACTGGGTTGGAACAGGAGCGCGGACTTTTCGGTGCCGGTCGTGCCGTACGATCTCAGGATGTCGATTGAGGCGGGGCTCGTTGATCGACGGGGAGTCAGGTAGGTCGGGTTGAACTGCAACTGAACGGGTGCGAGACGTCAGTAGCGTAGTTCCGAGTGATTAGTTCACGACGCCCCGACTGCCCAGGTGGCATTCAGGTACAGGCAGTTGCTTGTACCATGAAACCAATCGGTAAAGTCAGGGCGTAGTGACTACGAACTGGCATCTGTGCCACTGACCTCTGGCACCCGTTCAGTTGCAGTTCCAGCCCTGACCGAACGCTTATGCCATTCCCCGTGTCGAACCTTACAGAAAATGGTCGCGACCAGGATCAGCGGCAGCTACACCACCGCGTGAACGAGACACAGCTCATCGCCCGGGTTATCGCGGGGGATCGGTTGGCCGGGCGTACGCTGTACGACACGCACGCGCCCCGGGTGTACTCGCTCGCGTATCGACTGAGCGGAGACGCGGAGAAGGCCAGGGAGTTCACGCAGGACACATTCATACGCGCGTTCTCGAGGCTTTCGCAATTCCGCGGCGATGCCGCGTTCTCGACCTGGCTGCACCGGATCGTAGTGACCGTAGTTTCCAACGCGAGGCGAAGTGAGCTACGGATGGCACGTGAAGTGTTGCTCGACGAGGCGCGTTCGATCGAGTTCTCCGCTCCCGAAGCGGAGCCGGATCTCAAGGAATGCATCGCGCGGGCGGTGGACAATCTTTCGGACGCTTATAGGATGACGCTGATAATGCACGACATCGAGGGATACACGCACGCGGAAATCGCCGGCATCCTGGGCGTCCCCGAAGGGACGTGCAAGAGCAGGCTGTCCGCGGCAAGAGCGCAGCTCAGGGAAAAGCTTGCTGCATTCAGGGAGTAGATGATGGACGACAACCGCTTTGACGACGTGCTCCAGGATTTGCCGCGGAGCTTCAACACTCCGCCGGAGCCACCTCTCGACGAGATGTGGACGGTTATCGAGGACGCGCACTTCAATGCGCCGGTGCCGATCTCCGCGACGCGCGGAATGACATCGCCCGCTCCGTGGCTCGCCGCGGCCGCGGCGCTCATCATCGGTATCGGCGTTGGCCGCTACCTGCCGCGGGGCGGGAACTTGGCGGGGAATGCGGCCTCGCCGACGGCAATCGCGACAAATCCCGCCTCGGCCACCTCCGATACTTCGGCTGTCGCTGACGCCTATCGCGATCAGACCACTCGCTACCTCGGCCAGGCCGCTGCGCTTCTCGTCTCGCTTCCGGCAAAGGATGCGAACGGCAGGACGGATGCGGCGTTCGCCTCCAAGGCGACCGACCTCCTCGTGACGACCCGCCTCCTCATCGACTCGCCCGCAGCCGTGCAGGATCCGAAGCTTCACTCTCTCCTCGAGGACCTCGAGCTGGTGCTGGTGCAGATCGCCAGACTGCGGAGCGAGAAGAACAGGGGCGATCTGGATCTTATTCATCAGGCTGTCGAACAGGGGGACGTTCTCTCGCGTCTCAATTCAGCCGTAGCAACCAATCAATCCTCAGAATGAGGCAAGGATGATCAGAGCAACTCTCATCGCGGCGGCGCTCGGCGTTTGCGCTCTCTCGAGCGAGGCGCAAAACCCGACCCCCGCTCCGGCCCCAGTGCCTCCTACGCCGGTCGCAAAGCCGTCCACCGTGCAACCGACTCGTCCGCCGAGGGCGAAGCGAGCCCCGGTCATGCCGTCCGAGTGGCCGTCGGTGGACCTCTCCGATCTCAACGACCGACTCGATGCCCTGAAAGACATGAAGCTCGATGCACTGAACGACATGAAGATGGACATGGACCTGCTCCCGTCGAACTTCATGTCGGATTTCGATGTGGATATGCCGGATATGCCGGATATGCCGGATATGCCCGACATGCCCGACATGCCCGACATGCCCGACATGCCCGACATGCCCGACATGCCCGATATGCCAGACATGCCTGACGTGCCCGAAATGCCGTCGATACCGTCGATACCTCCCATACCGCCCATTCCCCCGATTCCTTCCATGACGTTCGAGCCAATGGTGATGGAACCGCTCGAGCCGATGGAGTTGGCTCCCATGCCTCCGATGGCAATCGAGCCGGTGACGCCGATGCCGTATGAGGTTTCAGTCGCACCGCGTGCCGCACTGAATCGTGCCCTCGACGCGATAGAACGGGTTCAGGGCCAGTCGCCGTTCGAACGCCAGTTCAGTGGGATCGCCAACGATCCGCCCAAGGCGTGGGCTCAATCCGATCCTGCCGATTCTCTCTACCGTCTCGCGCGTGAGGCGTTGAACCGCGGTGAGTACCGCCGGGCCGCGCAGCTGTTCGGCGACATCACCCAGAAGTTTCCGAATTCCGTCTACGCGTCCGACGCTCGCTACTGGCGGGCTTTCGCCCTCTATCGGCTGGGCGGCACCGCCGATCTCCGCGATGCATTGAACGCGCTGCAGGACAGCGGACAAGGCTACCGATTGGCGTCCCTCAAGACAGATGCCCCGGTGCTGGCGACGCGGATCCGCGGTGCGCTGGCGGCACAGGGTGATCCGAACGCCATGAAGCTGGTCAATGCGGCCGCCTCTCAACCCGGCGGCGCCTGCGACCGCGAAGATCTCGCGGTACGTGCGGAAGCCCTGAACTCTCTGGCACGGACCGATCCTGAATCGACTACTCCGATTCTGGCGCGTCTTCTCGCCAGACGCGATGACTGCTCCACGAGCCTGCGGCGCACGGCGATCTACCTGCTGGGCCGGCGCACGGATCCGGAGGCTACGAATCTCGTGATGGGCGCTGCCCGCAACGATCCCGACACCAGAGTTCGCGGGGAAGCTCTCCGCTTTCTGGCGGCCATGCCGGGAGATCAGGCGATCTCCACGATCGAGGAGATGGCGCGCACGCCCGGTAACGAGGAGCTCCAGCGCGCCGCCATCTCGGCGCTTGGCAGGAGCGACAATCCGCGCGCCAGGCAGAGCCTTCGGGCGATTATCGAGCGAACCGATGTCAGCGAGAATCTGCGCATCGCAGCTCTCTCCTGTGTCGACGGCGAACATTCGCCCGACAACGGCGCGTATATCAGAGCGATCTATCCCCGTCTCGAGACTCCGCGCCTGAAGGCGGCCGCAATTCGCGCGGTGGCGCGCATCGGCGGGAACGACAATGATCAGTGGCTGCTCTCGGTTGTGCGCAACCAGAACGAGCCAGTCGAAGTTCGGGCCATGGCGCTGCGCTACGCGGGACGCTCCACCATCCCAATCGCCGACCTGACGCGGATGTACGACGTCGCCGGTGACAGGCCCCTCCGCGAGCAGTTGATCAGTCTGTATGCCCAGCGCGCCGAACCCGAGGCGACCGACAAGCTTCTCACCATTGCTCGAACGGGAACGGATCCAGACTTGAGACGCTACGCGATCTCCGCTCTATCGCGGAAGAACGATCCCCGAACCAGAAAGCTTCTAGTGGAGATCATAGACAAAAATGACTAAGCGCATCTCCCACCTCGCGGTCGCGGCGTTCGTCGCGATTGCCACAGCGACGTCGCCCGCACTCGGGCAGTCGCTCGCTAGCCGAATTGCGTCTGCTGGCGATCGCTCGCTGCAATTCAGTTATCCGGCGCGCCCGGGCGTCTGCGGAGACGGCCGCACATACATCTCGACGGGGTCTGGAAACTTCTACGGATCGTTTTCGACGAACACCGCGGACCCGTGCCAGCCCGGCCCAGCTCGAGTCGTCGTCGATCTTGCCGACAGGAACGTGGTCGCGCTCCGCTATTACGTTGGCGCACCTCCGGCTGCCGCGGACGCGGGAGTTACGAATCTTGGTACCGTGACTCCGGCTGACGCCGCCGACTATCTCCTCGGTGTTGCCTCGCGTGCCGACGGACGAGTCGGGCGTGACGCGATCTTCGCCGCTCTCCTCGGTGCCAACGTCGATGCGACCTCGCGACTCCTCGAGATCGGACGCGATCAGAATCGTCCGCTCGAGACTCGCCGCGCCGCGCTGTCCGGTCTGGCCCGCAGCGACGCGCCGCAGCTGGACAAAATTGGCGCCGCACTCGTACAGATCGCGACCAACGAGAACGATGTGCAGGGCGTCCGCACGCAAGCACTCCAGGTCTTGTCCCGCCTCGATCACGGAGCCGGGATTCAGCCGCTGGTCCAGCTGGCGAGCGGCAACATCAATTCGTGGATCGGGCAAGAGAGCATGAGAGTGCTGTCGTCGTCCGGCGATCCGCGGGCGCGCCAGTTTCTACGCTCGACAGCACAGCGCACCGATCTTCCCGACGAACTGCTGGCGGTCGCGATTCGCGGCCTCGGGCGCAATTATGTCACGGGCCAGGACGCGGTTCTGCTGCGCTCTCTATATCCACGCCTCACCGGGCAACGCTCCCGCGATGCGGTCCTTGCCTCGCTCTCCGAGCTTGGCGGAACCGACAACGTGCAATGGCTGGTTGGCGTGGTTCGGGACGAGAAGCTCACTCCTGAAGCGCGCCGACGGGCGTTGGAGTACCTGTCGCGTGCCGGAGCAACGACTCCCTCGCTGCTCGCGCTTTATGACCCGACGCCGGATCCGCAGCTGCGAGGCGCGCTGATCAACATTTATTCACGTCTCGCCGACAAGGCTGCGACCGACAAGCTCGTATGGATCGCGCGCAATGAGCCGAATCCACAGCTGAAACGTCGCGCGATCTCGGCGTTGTCGCGGAATTCCGACCCGACCATTCGCCAGGCTTTGGCCGATATCGTCGAACGGTAACTGCGGGAGTTGGATGGCGCCGAAGCCTCGACGCCGACCCTTAGCCGATCTTTCTCTTCCTCGACTTGGGCGCGGCGGACTGTTCGACAAGCTGCGGAGCGCTCCAGGATTTCCCGAGCTCCTTCTGGAAGCAGCGTTTGGGAACGATCTCGACGCCGGACTTCGATAGCGTGTCGTAGCGCGCCAGCTTCTCGGGGTAGCGGGAGATCGTCGTCGCCTTGTACGAGAGCGAGAGGAAGAATTTGTCGGTAAGACTGAGCGCGAACAGCTCGTCGATGTCCCTCGCCCGCGCCAACCGCTCGACGCCAAGCACGACCTGAGTGCCCAGTCCCTTTCCCTGGTGCGCTGTCGCCACGGCGACCGATGAGACCTCAGCCAGTGATGGCGAGTACTCCTCGAGCGCGGCGCAGGCGATGACCCGTCCGGCGGCGTCGGTGGCAACGACATAGTTGTCGATTCGGGAGGCGACCTCTTCGAACGTTCTGAGGAGCATCAATCCCTGTTCGGCGTACTGCGTCACCAGCTCGAGGATCTGGCCGGCGTCCGCGCGCACCGCGCGCCGCACCGTCGTCGGAGACGAGGTGGAAGCGGCTCTCCTGGGGTTGAGCCCAGCCTGGGAAACAGATGGGAAATTATGCACGAGGAATGTATATATAAACATCCCCCAGGGCGCAAGAGCGCCCGACGTCGGTCAGTGGCTCGCGAAGACCTTCGTCTTTCCGCTCTTGTCGAAAGTCAGGACCTGATAGCGCTGGGTTCCCATGCCTTCCATGCCCGGAGATCCCGCTGGCATTCCCGGAACGGCCAGACCTGCGATCCGCGGTTTCTGCTCCAGAAGTCGATCGATATCCGCGGCCGGCACATGCCCCTCGATCAAGTATCCGTTCACGACCGCGGTGTGACACGCGGTCAATGCGTTCGGAACTCCTAGAGTGCGCTTGATCTCCGTCATGTTCGGAGTGTCCTTCGCGTCGACACGGTACCCGTGCTTGACGAGATGCTCGATCCACTTCTTGCAGCAGCCGCAGCTCGGATCCTTGTAGACGGTGATGGTCGGCTTTTTGGATGCGCTATCGATCGGAGATATCCGCGCGGCGGCGGTGGTGAGCGCCAGCGTGATGAACGCCACCGCGAGGGCGATGGTCCTGACAGGGAGTTTTTTCATTCGGGAATTGATTTGAGGGTTCGCTCGATCTGCTTCTTGTGCCGGCCCTCGTGGTGGCCGACGAAAATTAGCCACTGATAGAGGTCGAGCTCGCCCAGAATCTGATGGGTGTGCTTGATCTCGCCAAGGGAGAGGCCAGTCGCCGAAACGACTGCGGCGCGAAGCGCTTCGCGCGAGCTCTCGAGGCCTTCGAGGGCGTCGCTGATGTCGATGTTTGCGCGTGGCTGCACCGTCGCCGGCGACTGCATGGCCGCTTTTTCGAGAATCGCACTGTATCGATCGAACGACGGCAGCACTGGTGCGGTCGATTTTTCTTCACCCAGGCCTGCCTCTTTTGCCTGACCGACGCGCTTGGTGATGAGTCGCGCGACGCCCGATTCCACCATCCGAAGGTGCTCGAGAATCTCGGCCACTGACCATCCCTCCGGAGCCGCCCTCCGGCAAAGCCGGTCGCCGTCGACGCCCTCGAAGCTCTGAAGGAGCTCTCTGCGTTTCTCTTCCACGAAAGTCATGGTTTCGGCGAGCCTGGCGTGCATTGGTCGTGTCCTCCTATCTGCTGAATCTACACACGGATGCGGATAGGGGCGCGCGGAATTTTCCGCTCCTCCGAGACTCGCAAGCACCCACCGGCGTCGTTCTTGCTTTCGGTATATATTCGGTATATAGTTGCTCCCCGCTTCTCATCCCAAAATGACGTTCATCTGCCTCTGGACTCCCGCCGCCGTTTCTCCCTCTCTCGCCATCGGCACAACCACCTCTCGACCGGAGAACGAGCTCCTTCAGCACCTGGTTCCTTCGCTGCTCGGAGTGGCTCCGCGCGTGATGCTGGGAGCGAATGGAATTGTCTGGGCGGATGCGCGCGGAATGATCGCCGAGTCTCTGGCGAGAGATCTTCTCGACATCTTTCACGAGAAGGGAGTGAAAAAAGTGAGGGCTGCCATCTCCATTGTCCCGGTCTGCGCCGAGATCGCGGCTCGTCATGGAAGTGGCGGTCTCGTCGCAATCACGCCAGGGTCGGAGCGCGAGTATCTCGCTCCGTATCCCATCGGCGTGCTCGAGACCTCGCTCGCTCTGTCGACGCTGCTCGATGGGATCGGAGTGGAGAGCTGCGGAGATCTGGCCAGGCTCGATCTGGAGTCGGTCGAAGTTCGTTTCGGCGCCGAGGGAGCGCGCCTCTGGAGATTGTCGAGGGCCGACGACTCGCGCCGCATCTTCGCCAGCATGCCGCGGGCGCTGCCGTCTGCTTCTCTCGACTGGGTGGATTACACGCTCAAGGATCCGGAGCGCCTCGTTTTCATCATCAACGCGCTCGTCGGAAACATTACGACGGAGCTGCTGTCACGCGGCCAGTGCGCGCGTGAGATGACGATGATTTTCTCGCTCGCCAATCGCGAGAGCTACGGGCACCTGGTGCGTCCGGCTCGATCGACGGCGAGCCACAAGGCGTGGATGCGACTCATTCGCACGCATCTCGAGCGAATCACTCTTCCCGATGGCGTGGTCGGCATCACCATTCGCAGGGAGACATCTTCGATCGCGGATTTGCCACCGCGCGCGCGGCGGAGGAAACGATCGCGCAGCTGCTGGATGATCAGGGCGCGGTGGTGGTGACTCCGCGCAACACGCAGCATCCGTTGATCGATCGCCGCACGGAGTGGATCAGCCAGGAGCCGGCACAGGCTTCAGCCCGCATCCAGCTGAGGGAGCGGGTAGTGAAGGCAACCGCCGCCCCCAGTCTCATGCTGCAACTCCTTCCCGAGCCCCGGCGAGTGGCGGTGAAGACGAAGCGTCGCCGCGATCACGAGCTGCCGGTGGAGTTTCGCGACAAACAGTGGATGCGGATCACCTCCGCGGCCGGGCCCGACCGCGTCTCGGGAGGGCGGTGGAGCGAGCCTTACGCGCGAGAATATTTCCGTTGCGTCACCGACGACGGGATGATGGTCTGGCTATTTAGGGATGCTCGTGAGGATGCGTGGTACTTACACGGGTGGTGGGATTAACTGGCGGAACTACAACTGAACGGGTGCCAGAGGTCAGTGGCAGAGATGCCAGCTCGATAGTTCACTACGCCCTGACTTATCTCGACGCGATGAGGACGCGACCAACTGCCTGTGTCCCGAACGCCACTGAGGTAAGTCCGGGCGTCGTGAACTAATCACTGGCAACTACGCTACTGACGTCTGGCACCCGTTCAGTTGCAGTTGCTCGTCTGGCGCGCGAACTTTGCCAGCCATGAAAATCGCGCGCCTGCTCCTCCTTTCGATAATCTCCCTTGCACTAATTGCGGCCCCCGCCGACGCCCGCGTCGTCCGAGTCGAGATCCTCTCCCGCTCCGACATCACCGGCACGTTCGGAAACACGGGTGCCTACGAGCGCATCACGGGACGCGTGTACTTCGCGTTCGACCCCAGGAATCCCGAGAACCGGAGGATCGTCGATCTCGACCTGGCGCCGCGGAATCCCAATGGGGAAGTGGAAGCCGTGAGCGAATTCGTGATGCTGCGCCCGAAGGACCCGGCGCACTCGGCCGATCTCGCCGTCATCGACATCGTCAACCGCGGTGGGATCACGACGTTCATCTTCAATCTCGGTCGGACTGGGGCCGCCTCGCCGGACGACGCCGAATTCTACGGCGACGCGCTGCTGATGAAGCAGGGTGTCACGATTGTCGCTCTTGGTTGGCAGTGGGATGTGCTACCGGGGGGAAACGCCCTCCACTTCCAGGCGCCGCCCGTCGGTTCGCCGGAACATCCGATCACCGGCCTCGTTCGGAGCGACATCACCGTGGACAGCGCCACGAACTCGATCCCGCTCTGGCACAGTCTCGCACCGACTCTGATCTATCCGGTCGCCGACGAGAACGACCCGGCCAACATCCTTACCGTGCGCGAAGATCCTGTTGGTCCGCGCGCGGTCGTTCCGCGGGCGGATTGGCGCTTTGCGCGTGACAGCAGCGGCGTCGCCGTGCACGACACGCGGTGGATCTATATGTCGAAAGGGTTCACCCCGGGCAGGATCTACGAAATCGTGTACCGGGGCAAGAATCCGGTCGTAGTGGGAACCGGACTGGCAGCAGTTCGCGACATGATGTCCTATCTCAAGTACGACCCGTCAGCCGCGGCGCACGTCAGATATGGAATCGGCTATGGCGTATCGCAGACGGGAAGATTCATCCGCCACTTTCTCTATCAGGGTTTCAACACTGATGAGAAAGGACGCGTGGCGTTCGATGGGTTCTTTGTGCATACTGGCGGGGCCGGCCGCGGAAGCTTCAACCATCGCTTTGCACAACCGTCGCGCGATGCCCAGCCGTACTCGACGTTTTTCTATCCGACCGATGTCTTTCCGTTCGCGAGCCTGCCGACTCGCGACCCGATCACGGGGCAGCGCGCCGGACTACGAGACAACCTGCACGGGTCGAGTGGAACCAAGGTGTTCTACGTCGATGGCGGTCACGAGTACTGGGGACGCGCCGCGTCGCTCACTCACACGACGCCCGACGGAAAGCAGGACGTTGGATTTCTTCCAACAGAGCGCCGGTACGTGATATCCTCCGCTCAGCACTCGAGCCCGGCGAGCTGGCCGCTTCCCGAAGCTGCCAGAATCGCAAACACCAACGCGTATCGTGGCGATCCGCTCGATCAGCGTCTCGCGCTCAGGGCGTTGATGTCGTCACTCATCGATTGGGTAGCGCTGAAGAAGGAGCCGCCGCCCTCTGTCTACCCGAAGCTGGCGCCGGGCGATCTCGTACGGGCGGCCGATGTGAAATTCCCGCAAATTCCAGATCTTCCCGTGGCGCGCATCCCGAATCAGCCGTACAGAACGAATTTCGGGCCGCGCTGGAGTCAGGGGATCATCGATCGCGAGCCGCCGACAATCGGCGCGTCGTATCCGGTGTTCGTGTCGCGCGTCGATTCGGTTGGCAACGAGCAGGGAGGGATTCGCAGCATCGAGATTCTCGTTCCGCTCGCCACGTACTACCCGTGGCTGCTGCGCACCGGAATGCCAGCCGCGACCGATCGGCTCGTGAGCTTTCGCGGGACATTTATTCCGCTGCCACGGACAGAAGCGGAGCGCCACGCCAGCGGTGACTCGCGTCCGAGCATCGAGATGCTGTACGGAAACCGCGCGCAATTCCTCAAGCGTGTAGACGACGGAATTTCATCGCTCATCGCCCGGCGATTGCTGCTCGCCGATGACTCCACTGCAGCGAGAGATCGAATGGTCGACGCGTGGGCGCGATACGGGTTGATAACTAAGTAGGGACTGCAACTGGGGGTGATGCCTTGTTCAGTTGCAGTTGCAGTCCCAATCCTAGACCCCGGGAAAACCTTCGATCCGTGCCGCCTTCACGATGCCTCTGACCCGGTTCATGACCGTGTCGGCACCCTTGGTGTCTCCTCTTGCCTTCAGCGCTTCGGACAGAACCGCGCCGGTGAAGGCGTAGGTGTAGGGGATTCCGAAGGAGGCGCGATCGATCCAGTCTCCTTCCTTGATCAGGGCGGCCGGCGCGCCATAGACGTCATTCCACAGAGCGTTCGTGCGCTCGAGATCCAGATTGAGGCCGAGGATGTGCGGCGTCTCAGCCGTGTCGGAAATTGGATGATCCACGAGCTTCTGCACGAAGCCCTGGGAGAGCAGATACGGCTGCAGCGCGGTGCTGAGGTGGCCGCCTCCCCCAGTCGATAGGTAGATCGGACGCTCGGGGAACGCATCCTTGATCAGGCGCAGCAGCACCAACTCATCGCGCACAAGATATCCGGGGTCGATGTTCAGCGTGATGTTGTTCTGCTTGAAAATCTGCGGCTGGTTGATCTGTATGTATTCGGGAATCGCGTCCGCTTCAGCGAACGTCATCTTGAGCGGCGGTCCACTCGGTTTCTTCCACGTGGTTCCGCGATAAATCGCCGGTCCCTTTGCCGCATCGTATGTCTCGATCGGACGGCGGATCATCTGCCGCACGAACCAATCGGTATCCAGATATGTGGTGACCGCGACCGTCACATCTCGGCGCACACCGTCGACTTCCTGAGCGTACCAGAGGGGGAATGTGTCGTTGTCACCGTTGGTGATGACGATCGCGTAAGGCTCCAGCGAGTTCAGGTAGTCGCGCGCCCATTGGTCGGTGAATTCGTGCCCCGCGCGCGAAGCGAACCGCCAGTTGGCGAAGAGCGGTATGAGCGCGATGAGGAGAATCGGCGCGGCCAGCATGAATCCGCGCCGCGACGGCCAGGGTGCCACCGGGGCTGTGGCGGCTTTCTTTCCCGGGGTTTTGTCCGCACCTCGAGCATCACCTCCCAGCACCAGCGCGAGCTGCTCCCAGATGTAGCTCAGCCCAATCGACGCCCACACTCCCCAGGCGGAAAAGCTCCAGATGTAGAAGTAGTCTCGATCGCGCACTTCGTGCGCGAGATCGCGCATTTCCGGATCCTGCGACCAGCCCAACTTGAAGTTGAGATAGTAGATGAGCGCGAGCGTCATCGTGAACATGAGCGGACCGAAATACCAGAAGGTTTTTCGGTCCCGCTCCCAGTGTACGTAACCGCCCAGCAGGCCGAGGCCGAGAAACAGGAACGCAAGCACAAACTGAAGGCCCTGCATCGTCTGGTGCGAATCCCGCAGCCACTGCCATTTGAAGTAGAGCCACCACATTCCGACCTGCGAGGAGTACGGCGCGCCGCGCTCCAGTTTCTGCCCGTACTGCTCGCGGTTGATGTTGGCCATCAGCCGGTCCTTCGTGAGCGAGGTGAAGGTGCAGCTCGCCTCGAGCTTCGTCTCACACGCTGTGGGTGCACCCTCGTTAATCCCCGGGAAATACGCCGCGCGCACCGGCTCGTAGATGAAGGGCGTAAGACCGATGATGAGAGCGCCGAGAGCGGCCAGAACGAGTTTCCAGCGAAGGAGAGTGCGCCAGCGAGTCATGAGCATCGCGACGCCGGCAGCGGGAAGCGGAAGGAATCCAGCCGGATGGTTCGAGTAGCCGAGGCCGAGCAGGAAGCAAACGAGCACGACGAGGCGATCCGCGCGAGGTGAATCGGGATCTTCGATCCACTCGATGATGATCCACGAAGTGATCGTGAAAAACAGGAGGGAAATCGTGTAGACCTTCTCGTTGACGACCGACTGGTTCCACACCGTGAACGCCGTCGCACCGATGAGAGTTGCGAGGCCGGCTACGACGAGCCGCTGCCATCTCTCCACGATCCAGCGCGCAACGATCCTCTCCGTAATCAGGAACCAGAATCCCGCCGACAGCGCGCTGGCGAGCGCGGCCATGATGTTGATCCTGGCGCCGTACGAGACTGGAATCGGCAGCGACGCGAAGGCGTGGCCGAGAAGCACGAAGAAGGGATTGCCCGGTGGATGCGGGATGCCGAGGACTTTTACGGCGGCCATGTACTCGCCTGTGTCCCACATCGCGACCGAGGGCGCGAGCGTCAGCAAGTAGAGGATGAATACGAGCGCCGCCGCGATCGCGGCGGGGATATACGAGGGCTGATAGCCGTTTCCATCGAAACGGCGTGAGGAAACTGTCGTTGCCATTATGTGATCGAAGTACTGGTGGGACGGGGTAGATGAATTTTAGTCACTCGTCGGACGGTTTGCGTTGTAACCGGCTACGGGTTCGGAAAGAAGTAACTGCAACTGAACGGGTGCCAGAAGTCAGTGGCATAGATGCCAGTTTGCAGTTCACTACGCCCTGACTTCACCGGCGCGATCAAGGCAGACAACTGCCTGTGCCCCGAGCGCCACTGAGGTAAGTCTGGGCGTCGTGAACTTTCAACTCGCACCTACGCTACTGACGTCTGGCACCCGTTCCGTTGCCGTACCATTTCTCCCCTTGCGTTCGGTATTTGTTCGGGCATATTGAGTCATGGGGTTTATCGAACTCAGGGCACGCACCGCCTTCTCTTTCGGCGACGGCAGCGCCTCTCCGGAAGCACTTGCCGCGCGCGCAGCATCACTCGGCTACACCGCCATCGGGATCACCGACACCGCCGATCTGGGCGGGATCGTCCGCTTCGGACTGGAGGCACGCCGGCAGAATTTGAAACCCATTGTCGGCGCCGAGCTCAACGTCGATGGATGTCCCGCCGCCTTTCTGGCGCGGAGCAAGGAGGGATTCAACAACCTCGCATCTCTCGTCACGAGATCACGGGTGGGCGAGCTCTCGACGTGGCAGAAGGGGGACGGAAAAAAGACGCGCGGACGCCCGCGCATCTCGTGGCAACAGGTAGCGGAGCGGAGTGAAGGACTGCAGGTGTTGACCGGTCCGGCGTCCGGGCCGGTCGCATCCAGTCTCCGCGCCGGCGACTACAGAGGTGCGGAGCGTACGCTCTGTCGGTGGCGCGAAGTCTTCGGCGACAGACTCGCGGTCGAAGTGCAGCTGCATCACACGAGTGGAAACGAAGCGGCGCTTGCCTCCGCACTGATCGAGCTGGCGGAGCGGCACGGGGTGCCGTGGGTGATCTGTCAGGAACCCCGCTACATCGACAACGACAGCCGGCTCGTTCACGATGTGCTCACCGCCTTGCGATACGACATCACCATAGATGAGGCGCTGGCCAGGGGGCTGCTGCATCCGAATGGCGAGTGGCGTCTCGCTTCTCCGGAGGAGATGGCCGCGCGCTGGAAGGGGCGCGAAGCGGGACTCGAGGAGAGCGAGCGAATCGCAGCGGAGTGTGATTTCAGCCTCGCCTGGGTGAGACCGCCGCTGCCGAAGTTTCCGGTTCCCGCCGGCCACGACGACGACACTTTTCTGCGCGAAAAAGTCTTCGAGGGCGCGCGCGAACGCTGGGGGGAGCTCGACGACAAGCAAACCGCGCAGCTCGAGCACGAGCTGAGGGTCATCGGCAATCTGGGCTTTGCCGGGTTTTTTCTGGTGATGTGGGATGCGGTGCACTTCGCCCGGGAGAAGGGAATTCTCTGTCAGGGGCGCGGCAGCGCCGCGAACTCGGCGGTGGCGTACTGCCTCGCCATCACGGCGGTGGATCCGGTGAAGCACGGGCTTCTGTTCGAGCGCTTTCTCTCCGAGATCCGGGTTGATGGACAGACCGAAGCTCCCGACATCGACGTGGACATCGAGCACGACCGGCGCGAGGAGGTGCTGGACTACGTCTACGGGAAATACAACCGCGCGCAGGCGGCGATCACCTGCATCGTGCAGATGTACCGCGGACCCAACGCGATCCGCGATTCAATGCGTGCCTTCGGTTATCCGGTGGAGATGGCGAACAACATCTCCAAAAGGATCCACTGGAGTGATCCGATAGAAGGAGCGAAGTACATCGAGGAGATTCTCGCGCCCAAGCTGGGGCTCGATTTCGCCAATCCGCGCGGCAAGGCAACTCTGGCGGCGATGGCGGCGTTCGAGGGAGTGCCTCGTCTTCGCTCCACGCACGTCGGTGGATTCGTGCTATCGTCGGCTCCACTCGGCGACTACATGCCCGTCGAGCACACCACGATGGGACGCACGATCATTCAGTTCGACAAGGACGACCTCGATGCCGTCGGCGTGCCGAAGTTCGATTTCCTCGGACTCGGCGCTCTCTCGCTGGTGAGACGCGCGTTCGACATGATCGAGGTTCGCACCGGAACCAGACCGGAGATGTACAAGCTGCCGCCCGACGACCCCGAGACATACAACCTGATCGCGACCGGCGAGACGATCGGCACCTTCCAGATCGAGAGCCGGGCGCAGATCGCTTCTGTGCTACATACGAAGCCAGATCGATTGTACGACATCGTAGTGCAGGTGGCGCTCATTCGGCCCGGTCCGATCCAGGCGAATTTCGTGCATCCCTACACGGCGCGGCGGCGTGGGCTCGAGCCTGTGACATACCTGCATCCCGATCTGGAGCCGATTCTCAAGCGCACGCAGGGAATCCCGATCTTCCAGGAGCAGGCGATGGCGATCGCCATGAAGCTCGGTGGCTACTCGGCGGCTCAGGCCGACGAGCTGCGGCGCACGATGGGGCACATTCGGAAGGTCGAGAAGCTGCATCGCGTGCTGGAGCAGCTGCGCGCGCGCATGGTCGAGCGCGGAGTCGAGGAGCCGGTTGCGGCCAGGATCGCCGAGGATCTCAAGAGCTTCGCCAACTACGGATTTCCCGAATCACATGCA
>Ga0193735_1000290_pt1 | contig 15997 bp, 17 predicted proteins | sample U1m2metaG_FD_145080 | JGI IMG/M metagenome (GOLD analysis project Ga0193735, IMG submission 145080) | Soil microbial communities from a riparian zone of the East river system, Colorado, United States - U1m2 | ecosystem: Environmental > Terrestrial > Soil > Riparian zone | place: USA: East River... | reverse complement strand
AAAAATTGCTCGTAACTTAGCCGTAGATCGCCATCCACGACGGCTTCGCGCTCGGGGTAAAGCTTACGACTCCGACGCGCGAACTCGAGCGGAGTTAATGGGGTCTCCATAGCACCGAACTATTCTCGATCAGCTGCGGCTTCTAGCGTGTACAGGTTGCGAGGCGGCGTTCAATCCAATTCTGGCTAAAGAGAAGCGGACGCGACAAGGGGTCAGACCTTACGATGTGCGTTGCTGCGCTGTGACGCGATCCCATTTGGGACCCAATTCGCAACGATCCTCGCTTTGAAAAAGCGATAATTACCCTGGCAGCCAAAGAGTCGAACTAACTAGGTATGTTGGTAAATTCAAACTGAATTTGTTGCCCATCCGAGGATACTACCAAATTAAATGTTTCCCCATAAAATGGATTTGGACCTATTTTTGTTGCAGCCACAACGATACATTCAGTTACCATTCCGTTAATTATGCTATCAAGCTCTAAATTAATTAGAGTTGTTGGTGTAAGCCACGATACGATCAGTCCATTATTGACTGAAATATAGTTTGATATGTCTGTGTAAAATCTTTCATCATTTTTGAAGCATAAAAAAGATGCCGAACAACGACCAACACTGTGCTGATCATCGCCTGGAACATAAATATTTGCGATTCCTGCAAAATATTTTGAATCAGTCGTGCTATTATGAAAATCAGGAAAATGAGGACGAGGATGAGGTGTAGGAGGAGGACGAGGAGGGATTGGCGTCGCAGGAATTTCGATAAGACTTTCTATAAATTCCCTTACCTTTAAGAAATAGGTCATTGGCTCCCCACTGGGGGTTGCAGGAAGGGCCTCAGCCCTCGCCTGCGTCGTAACCAGCGCGACCATCGGCACGACAGCGAGCGCAACCCCCGCCGTGGCAAAGGTCGTCAACATCTGCCGGCGCGTGAGCTTTGAGGACAGTGGGTGTGGGCGCGCTACCTCCGTCTCCAGTAAGTTGGCCTTGCCCAGTTCATCCAGCGCCAGCCAGGTCAACTGTTCTGCTTGGGCACCCGAAACCTTGAAGTTCTGCCGCAGCAACTCCATCAACTGCTCGGGCGTAGTCCGGCCGTCACAATGCTGTAACACTAGGGCCGACGTCGTGTTCAAGGCATACGCTTGCTGCTGCTGATGGTCGAACACGTGCAGCCCATCGCCGCCGGCTGTCGTGGCTATAGTCGCTCTTTTGCGTGGATTTTCGATATAACGCTCCTTTGTTAGTGAGTGAGAATAGCGGATATAAACTGGGATTTCCTATTAGACCAAGGTCTTATATGCAGAGCTGACGAAAACTAGGGGAAGCACGCGGGGGTTAGATCTCAACATTTGACACTGGCCTAGCGGCGCGCTGAACCGTAGAATCGTTAAAGCGTTATATCGGAAAGCATTTCGGCTTCGCGCCAGCTATGGCCCGACCCACCACGGCGGGTTCGTCCCTTGGCGAACAGGTGAGAGCGTAAAGCTCCGTTGGAGCCACGCTCCTTTACGGAGTTGAGAGTTGATACCGGCAACATATTTTACCTGCAATGAGACGGAGAACATTTTTGGAAGTGATTTCTGCAGGTGCTGCGGGCGTTTTAACCGGAGGGTTACAGAAAATTCTCGCAGCGACGGCGCAGGTGCGGGATTCCACGTTTCAATTGGGCGGGGATCTTTTGGTCAATCGGCTCGGGTTTGGTGCGATGCGGCTGACGGGCGAGGGGATCTGGGGGTGGCCGCCTGATCGCGAGAACGCTAAGAAAGTTTTGCGGCGCGCGGTCGAGCTGGGCGTCAATTTCATCGATACCGCCGATGCTTACGGTCCGGAAACGAACGAGCTCCTCATTGCGGCAGCGTTGTATCCTTATCCGAAAGGACTGGTCATCGCGACGAAGGGTGGTAACACGCGGCCCGGTCCCAATCAATGGGTGCCGGACGGTCGGCCGGAGTATCTTTCACAATGCGTCGATAAAAGTCTCAAGCGATTGAAGCTCGAGCGGATCGATCTCTACCAATTACATCGCATCGACCGCAAGGTGCCGGTCGAAGAGTCGTTAGGCGCGCTGAAAAAGGCGCAGGATGCCGGAAAAATCCGCCATGTTGGATTATCGGAAGTGACGGTGGCGGAGATCGAACAGGCGAAAAAGGTCATGCCGATTGTCAGCATCCAGAACCAATACAACATCACTGACCGCGAGTCGGAAGCCGCGCTCAACTACTGCGAGAAAGAAAAGATGGGATTCATTCCGTGGGCGCCGATTGGCGGTGGTAGGAACGCTTCGTTGCGCAAGACCGGCAATGCGTTGGAAGCCGAAGCGAAACGTCACAACGTCAGCGTGGTGCAACTCGCGCTGGCGTGGTTGTTGCAAAAATCGCCGGTCATGCTGCCGATCCCGGGCACGTCGTCGCTCGCGCATCTCGAGGAGAACATGGCCGCAGAGAAACTCCAGCTCAGCGCGGAGGAGTGGAAGAAGATCGAAGAGCTAGTGCGATCTTGACAACACATCAGAGTATCGGAATGGATCAGCGAACGTCCTTGTAATGGAGACGGACCTCGCCCAATTGGCTCACGATCGATTCGAAATTGCCGACGCCCTGCATCGTTACGCTTTTGGTCTCGACCACGGCGATGCCGATTCGCTGGAGTCGGCATTGACGGAGGATTGCCGGTTCGATTTCAGGCCGGCAGGAAGAAAACTCGAGATCGATTTTCCACTACTGAATGGTCGCGACGTTATTCTGAACGGGGTTCTCCCATTGATCGGTCCGCTCGATACCAGTCACAGTGTGAGCAACCTCCAAATCGAGATCAGCGGTCATACAGCTACGTTGTATGCCTACGTTTTGTCGCAGCATTTCCTGCCGCGTGAGGGTTCGCGCCGTGGATCGGAATATGCGCTATTGATGAATCGCTACGATTGCAACCTAATGCGGGACCGCGACAAGTGGCGCTTCAACAGAATGACAATTGATAATGCTTGGGCGCTCGGGAACCCGGAAATCCTCAATGCCCTGGCCAGTCAACTCGCGCTGAGAATAAAATCGAAAAAGACTGGGTAGAAGAAACTCAGCGGGGCTGAAATGTTGAAGAGGTGAAGGGTTAAAGGGGAATTTCTGGAGACGGCCTGCCCCCCCAGGCCGTTTTTTCATTCGTCGGTTCAATGGCGTGAGGGCACACCGTCTCCAACGGCGCGAGAGAGCTGAGAATGGAGGGGACTGGGATGAGCGACATGGCCGGTAACGCCGCAAGGTAGCGGTCGAGCGCGGCGGGAGCTGCCGAGATACAATTGGAGCGAGCGTGAACAAAGACGGCACTCTGACATGATCGACACGGACGGAGGATCGCCGCTAGGGCACAAGGTATCGCAGCCAAATAATTGATCCCTGAAGCATCGACTGATTGGCAAATGACATCGGCACTATTTCCGTGCTGCCGTGCGCTGCGCAAATTTGCCGCCCGTCCAGACAGAAGGTAACGCGAGTACGACAAGCGCGAGAGGATACCACTTAGGCCCGAATTCCGGGCCTGCGTTCCACGTTGCCACCGTGCCCGCAAGGGCCGCAACCAAGCCGATAATACCGAGTGCCCAGACGTGTGCCATCGGCCGGTCAGGCGCGAGGCGCGCCGTGATGTAGCCAGCTGCGACGGTGTAGATCGTGCGATAGGCCGTCGCCAAAGCGAAGAGCGCATTGGACATCGGCTGACCCCACGGCGGAAAAACGCCGGTGGCGTGCAACGCGAAATCAGTCGCGACGGAGAGAATGAAGGTCGCGAAAAATCCCGCGAGCACAGCGCCGATCCGCCGAGGAACACGGCGTGATTGAGGATACGTTTCGCTCATCATTCATTCATTCCTTTTGCCAGCGACCTGAGACGACAATATTCTTTCGAGTCTGTCGTAGCTCACAATCACGCCACTCTCCATGCCGGACTCGAGCACTTCATCGCGTGCTTCGCGTGACTCCATCAGCATTGTGGTCCGCAGAGTCGTGTTTCCGTCTTTTTCAATCAAAGTCGTCGTGATCAAGGCTTCCCCGGGATACCAGGCTTCATCAAATCTTTCGGTGTTCACGATCCGATCGGGCCGGACAATCTCGCGATACCTTCCGCCCATGGCCATTTCGCGCCCGTCTTCGTTTCGCCAGACATAACGATATTTTCCTCCCACTTTTAGATCGATCTCGCAGACTGGCATCGACCAGCCGGGCGGCCCGAGCAGCCAGCGCTTGACCAGTTCGGGTTTGGTTAAGGCGTCGAAGACGAGATCACATGTCGCATTGAAGATGCGGGTCATGACAATCTCGCGTTCCCCAGACGGTTCTATTTTGAATGTTTCGCTGTAGTTCATCGTTTTCCTTTTTGTATGTGCTGTTTTTTTCTTTTCATTTCCTCGAGCAGAACGTCGAGACGCTGAAAGTTTTTCTCCCAAAACCGGCGGTAGCCCTCTGCCCATTCGGCGACCTCGCGGATTGCGTCCGGATTCAGAGCGCAAAAATTTTGGCGGCCGTCGCGTTGCCTTTCGATCAGACGCGCGTTTTTCAAATAGGCGAGATGTTTGGAGATGGCTTGCTGAGAAATGGAGAAAGGCGCGGCGAGCTCGTTAACGGTCGCGGGTCCACCGGTAAGTCGATTGACGATCAACCTGCGGGTCGGATCTGACAAAGCTGCAAATGTGGCGCTCAAATGATCCACAACCATATGGTTGTGGATAATGGAAAGAAGTCAAGCTGGCTTTTTTTTGGACAACGGATTGCGCGGTGAGTGCAGTCGCGGCGGCGACCCGGGCCGGTCCGGCTTCGGACTTCCGCACCTTCGCCTCGCAAACTAAATGCAAGCTCTTAGCCACAGAGATCTTCACCGAGGGCCTCTCTCGGGACGAAAAGTAGGCCGATTAGTTTTCTAATTATTTGCGAATTGCTTCCGGTTGGGCCTGGCGAGGATTTCTGAAATTGCAGGTTGTTTCTAGGCGCGTCCCATTCCAACGTGAGCGAGATCATAAAGGTAAGAGGGAGGGCATGGATGACTGACGAGCACATCGAAAAGACCAAATCAGCTATTGAGTCTGCCGAAAATATTCCGGCTGATAGGAAAGCCGAGTTACTGGATCTGCTGTCGAAACTCAAGCCAGCCATCGCCAAGGTTTCGGAGACTCATCACGAGGATGCCCGGAGCATTGCTCGTCTGGTGGAGGCTTCGGCCCAGGAAACAATTCGCGCCCAGAAAAAACCGGAACAGCATCTTTTGCACGAACTGAAACAATCCGTGCAAAACTTTGAGGCGACGCATCCGCAGCTGGCCGCGTTTGTGAATCAATACAGTACGTTGTTGTCCGCTTTAGGTATTTGACCGCCCGGGCGCGCAGTAATCCGCAAAACGCTAATGCATTGGTTGGCGTAATCGGCGTACCGTAAAAACCCGACTATCGAAAAGGGAGAAGTGGCTTAACAATAGGGATTCAGAGCGCATGACTGCGAACTACCCGGGCATCGATGGATACGTTGGGAATACGCCGTTGATTCGTTTACGGCGCCTGTCCGAACTAACGGGTTGTGAGATTCTCGGAAAAGCGGAATTCATGAATCCGGCTGGGTCGGTGAAAGATCGAGCCGCCTACGGAATCATCAGTGACGCGGAACAAAAGGGTTGGCTTAAACCAGGCGCAACGATCGTTGAAGGGACTGCCGGTAACACTGGGATTGGTCTTGCGGTAATCGGGCGCGCCAGAGGGTATCGCACCGTTATTGTGATTCCGAATAATCAGTCTCCGGAGAAAATGCATTTGCTTCGTACGCTCGGCGCGGAGGTAAAGGCGGTGCCGGAAAAGCCATACAAAGATCCGGAAAATTACAATCATATCGCGCGCCGCCTGGCAGAGGAACGCGGCTGGTTCTGGGCGAACCAGTTCGATAACACTGCCAATCGCGACGCGCATTATCGGAGCACTGGCCCTGAAATCTGGAAACAGACCGAAAGCAAGGTTTCCTCGTTTGTTGCAGCCGTTGGCACCGGCGGCACGCTTGCCGGTGTAAGCGGCTATCTCAAGGAACAAAATCCGAAGATTCAGATCGTTTGCGCCGATCCGTACGGCGCGGCGATGTGGTCCTGGTTTACCAACGGGAATCTGGAAACGAACGACGGTGATTCTATTGCGGAAGGAATCGGTCAGGGCCGTGTCACAAAGAATATCGAAGGGATCACGGTCGATCAAGCTTACCGCATTCCGGATCAGAGCGGTCTAACGATCGTTTACCAACTCCTGCGCGAAGAAGGCTTGTTCCTCGGTTTATCAAGCGGGATCAACGTTGCGGGTGCGGTGCGCTTCGCCAAGGAATCTGGCCCGCGCCAAACGATCGTCACTGTTCTTTGCGACTCGGGCCACAAATATCAATCAACGCTCTTCAATCGAGATTGGCTTGCTTCCAATCATCTCGATCCAGATCTTCCGTTGCAATCAATTCTCGGAGGGGTAGAAATCGTCTTATAAATCCGTTCGCGCTGTAGCCACGGCAGAGCCTGCTCGCCGTGGCGAGTCCGCCGTCCGGAAAGTTGCGACTCCGAAGATGAAAACGCCCCGCAGGGGCGTGGCTACAACATTTATGAAATGGCTGCTAATCTCGCAGCTGTCTCCCATTAACAAACCGGCTCGTTTTTGAGCCTTTGAGGGAGCCGCGATGGCGTCCGTATCCGATAGTACTATATAGAGGGTGACGCATATTCTTATTAAGCGTCCAGGGAATCCTTGGAAGGGCGGTCGTCCCTCACAGAACAATAAACAAGAAGGGAATACTACGATGAAAAGACTTCTGTTAATTGCATTGATGGCAGGCGGATTGGCTTTCGTCCCTGCGCAGCGTTCTGACGCGCAGGTTTCAGTCGGAATCGGGGTTGGTTATCCGGGCTACCGGTATGGCTACTACAACTATCCATACGGCTATGGCTATTACCCGTACAGATACTACCGACCCTATCGGTACTACGGCTATTCCAGGGGCCCATCATACTACTATGGGCACCGCTACCGCCACCATCGGTATCATCACTACTACCATCACTAACTTGATGTGAGGACATGGATGCCTCGGAGCTGGCTCGGACACGATTTCGAGCCAGCTCTTTTTTTTGTCGAGATCATGTAATCGTTTATGCGAGACCTCGCTTTGCAGGACCTCCATCCCAGTATCTGACAGCGCTCACTCTAGAGCCATGTCTGCGCGAAGCCGTCGAAATTTGGAAGAAGATCGCCGGCAGCGTGGATGAGCATCACCGCGAACAGATTTTTCGTTCGGGCCCAGATGACACCGAAAGTCACTCCGCTTATTGCCAGGACAACGATCGAATAGGCCACCGCGTCGAGCGCGCTCGGATTTGAGCCGAGTCCTTCAACCTCGCCAGCATGACGGAAAATAAATCCGGGAGCGTGCGCCAAACCAAAGATCAGCGACATCAATACAGTTCCGCTCACTTCAGATTTGAACGCGGCGGCCAGCTGCGATTGGATGAGGGCGCGAAAGAAAAATTCTTCGACTAATCCGGCTTCGACGAAAAGCCAAATGAAGCAAAGCGGCAGACCGAGAAGCAGTTGGTTAACGGTAAACTGTCCATGTCGGAAGGCAGCGCCGCCGCCGCTGAGAAAATATTGGAAAGCAAGAAAAGCGCCGCCCACAACAAGGACAACCGGCAAATGACTGTGGCGAAGCGCTCGTAAACCCTCGCCCTGAATTCCAAAATCGCGAAGCCGATAACCGAAGCCGAATCGAAAGATCGCGAAAGGAATAGCGACGAAAACGACAAGCTTCTTTGCCAGCGCGATAAAGAACCTGGTCCGCGCGGAATCGATCCAAGAGGAAGGAAGATGCTGATCAATCCATTGCGGACCGCCGACCAAATAAACCGACAAGACAATAATGTATCCGATTAGGACGATTAATTGGGATTTACTCGGCGTTACGAAAATCGAGAGCGGAATGGCGCGTCGCGTGGCGATCCATGCGATGAGCGGGAACACAATTCCGAAGACGATGAGCACGACGGCGGCGCCCGTTGCGTCGAAGGCCTGGTTCCGTAAGAGGATAGCGAAGGCGCAGGCATAAAGGATGAGGCCGCCGATAAGGATGCGATTGCGGGCAAAACGCTGGGAGTTGTTTGCTGGCTGAGGCATTTTAATCCGTTGGATGCAGTGCAAAGTGCACTTGGATTCAAACCAATTCGGATAAAACGAACAGTAAGAAGTTCTCGCTATTCGTTAGGTAGAACCCAGCCGATCAGTTTTCACGACGAGGCTGCGCCATGGCAGTCACAATTGCTACAACATCCGTGGAGCCCGCAGACCGCTTATCTGCTTACTGCTTGTCGTAAACAGCAACGTTCTTGAATTTCTTCCCTTTCGGAGTGGTCCCAGTTAACGTCAGGGTGCGGGTTTTGCCATCGGGTGAGACAACGATCCGACCGGTGACTATGACCTTGCCATTTTTCTTATTGGCTGTCGTCAGGGTTCGTTCATTCAGCTTCGTGTAGGAGCGAGCGTCTGAGTTCGGGTCGCCCGTGACAGGATAATCTTTCCCGTCGAACTTTCCCGACCACTCTGTGTGCTGCGGTTTACCCTTGGCATCGATACCATCTGCCTTAATTTTCACCTGCCCGAACATGCTTGAGTAAACAACCTGTGTGTTTTTCAAAGTGCCGGGTGTAATCTTCGATTTCGATTCGTTCAGTTTCCAAGTGCCCATCTGCGGATCGGCAGCCAGGCACGCTGCGGTTCCCAAAAAACAAAACGCCAGTGTTAGTCCAATCGCCTTCATTTTCATGCGGTCCATCGAGACAGGCTTTCGGGAAAGCGTCAATACTTTTCCAAGCTAACGGCAGTCGCTGGTGCCGTTGAGATCTCAAAGTCAGTAGTAGTGCTCAGTGCCGCGAGCGATTGTGCTTTGGCTGCAGGTAATGGGTGAAGGTCCATTGGCCAATGCTCATGCCCGCTTGCAAGCCGTCTTCGTTTGCCGATCGAAAGTGAATGCCCCCGTATAGCCGGCTCACTGCCGCTTCGTCCGCAGCATCGAGACACGTTGAAAAGCTGCGGTACACGCCGGGCAGAAAATCTGAACCGGTTGTGAACGGCAAATCTTCTGTCCCGTAAAACAATGGAAGCACGGTTGCGGCCGCAGCGCTGATCGTGCTGTGCCCGGAGACGTAATCAGGGAAAGGTGGGGTCACGATGAACGACATCCAGTTTAGTTGTGGTTCGGCGAAGGCAATCGCGGTCACCGGCCGCCAGAAATTAAAGGTGTACTTTGCATCCCAAGAGCAAATGGCAGCATCAGCCATGGAGATGTTTAACAAGGCAAACAACCTCGCGTTTTCTTCCAGCGTATTGCCATGCGCATCAGCAATAATCTGCGCAATGCTGTTCCAGTGGCCGGGAGCCGTTTCTGTGCCAGCGCCGTCGGCCCAGAACAGGGCGATCTCGGTCTGGTCCTCTGTGCGCGTCGAGCCAACAGCCGCGCCGAGTTCCTTGACCTCCTCGTAATCCGCTGCGTACTGCTGACTATCGAGAGAAGGCGGACCGGGTGGGCGAAACTGCGAGCTGCTGGTCATTGCAAACGGAACAACGAATCCCCATTGCGGCAGCAAATAAGGCAGGAATCCTGGAGGGGTCGGCACCCACACGCCGGGACCACTGCCGCCAGGCGGTGGAACGATTGCATCGGAACCATCGTTAGCCCGTGCCGCGAGGATTTGGTTTGCGACGAATTCGCCCCACACGATACCTGCGGTCTTGTGTGGGCTATCGGGGATTCCCGCTAGAATCGCGGCATAAAGCGCATCGAAGTCCGATGCATTAGCCGGGAATAAATTCACCAGCGCCTCGTGTGCCGCAGCGCTGGCAGCAGCCTCGCGCGATGCGCTGCCTGGCACTCCGCTTGGTACCAGGTAGGGTTCGTGCGTGCGGGCGATGCCGTTCACCGCGTCGTAGATTGAGACGTGAAGAATAGCGAGATTGCGGGACGCGATCGGCGGCGCTGTGTGGCCGGCGCGAATGGCATCTAGCGCGGCGCTGTTCCAGTCGGTTACGACATCGGCACGTGCAGGGACAGCGATGCTCGACGCAAGATTTATGGTGGCGACGCAGGCGATGAAGAGTAGACGTTTAGAGAAAGCGTTCAATGGGTGCACCTTTCGACGACAAGTGGCCCGGTTGTACGCTTTAGCCGACTTTTGTGTCAAGATTAATCCGACTGGCTGGTTCCACGGAGACAGGCGCCGATCACAGCATCGGCAATGATTTCTTAGACTTGGGCGGTGGGAATTCCCGATCCAGCTCTGCGAGATCTTCCTTGGTCAGTTTGATGTCGATTGATCGCGCATTCTCGCGGACGTGCTTTTCGTTGCTCGCTTTTGGAATCGCTATCGCCCCCGGCTGACGCAGCACCCACGCGAGCGCGATTTGCGACACGGTTCCGTCATGACGTTTGGCGATCTTCCCGAGCGTCGCGTTCTCGAGCAAACCGCGTCCGTGACCAACCGGCGAGTAAGCCATCATGATCGGTTGATAGTTGAGAGTTGATTGTTGATGGAGGAAGGGCAGGAGACCGGATTCAATCTCGCGATTTTCCAGATTGTAGAGAACCTGATCGGCGGCGCAGTTTGTGCCGTTTTCAATCGACCAAAGTTCCTTCATATCCTCGACATCAAAATTCGAGACGCCCCAGCGTTTGATTTTTCCAGCGCCCCGAAGTTTCTCGAACGCTTCCACGGTTTCCTCGAGGCGCGTGTTTGTTTCTCGCCAATGCAGAAGATAAAGATCGACCGCGTCGATTCGGAGACGTTTGAGACTGCGCTCACACGCTTTTGGCAATTCGCTGCGTGACGCGTTATGCGGATACACCTTGCTAACAACGAACACGAGATCGCGTTGATCCTCGATCGCATCGGCCACAACTTCTTCTGCGCCGCCTTCGCCGTACATCTCGGCGGTATCGATCAGTGTCATGCCGAGTTCGATTCCGAGTCGCAACGCGGCCACCTCATCGGCATGCGCGCGTTTATGTTCGCCCATGCGCCAGGTGCCCTGACCCAGCACGGGTACGCGTTCGCCATCGGGAAGCGTGACGGTCTTCATTTGTCGTCCTGCTCGCCTGCCAAGCCGTAGCCTTGGCGCAGGCTGGTGCTCGTAATCGTAATCGTTTTGCCAGAGGAAAACGGCGGTCATAGACCACCGCTATGGATCTTGCGTTTTTGAGATAGCGGACGATTGAGAAAGTATGGCCAAGAAAATGCGCGCGGTGCAGATTCCAAAGGCAAAGGGACTGTTGGAAGTGGTGGAGCGGGAGATCCCGGAACCCAAATCAGGTTGGGTCCGAGTGAAAGTTGAAGCGTGTGGCGTTTGTCATAGTGACTCGTTAGTCAAAGATGGACTCTGGCCCGGGATCCAATATCCGAGAATTCCAGGCCATGAGGTCATCGGTGTGATCGATGCCGTCGGGCCCGACGTTCCGGATTGGAAATCGGGGCAGCGGGTCGGCGTTGGGTGGCACGCTTCGCATTGCGGACATTGCGATCCGTGTCGGCGCGGCGATTTCTTTGCCTGCCAGGTGGAATTGCTCACGACCGGCATCTCGTTCGATGGCGGTTATGCCGAATATATGGTCGCACCGGCGAAAGCGCTCGCGTCTGTGCCGGACGATTTGAACTCAGTTGAGGGCGCGCCATTGATGTGCGCCGGAATCACAACGTTCAACGCATTGCGTAACAGCGGCGCGCGACCCGGTGATCTTGTCGGGGTACTTGGGATCGGCGGACTCGGTCATCTCGGTGTTCAATTCGCGGCCAAGATGGGGTTTAACACGGTGGCGATTGCGCGCGGAAAAGATAAGGAACCGTTGGCGAAAAAGCTCGGTGCGCGGCATTACATCGACAGTCAATCGTTGGATCCGGCGGCGGAACTGAGCAAGCTAGGTGGCGCCAAAGTTGTCATCGCGACGGTAACTAACGGCGACGCGATGGCGGCGGTGCTGGGCGGTCTTGGACCTAACGGAACGCTCATCGTGATCGGCGCGGCCGGCCCGCTCCCCGTCGATCCGATTCTGCTCATCACCGGACAGCGTTCCGTCAAAGGCTGGTATTCGGGGACCTCAATCGATTCACAGGATACGCTCAAATTCAGCGCGTTAAATGCGGTGCACTCGATGAACGAAGTTTTTCCGCTCGATCGAGCAGCGGAGGCCTACGACCGGATGATGAGCGGCAAAGCGCGGTTTCGTGTCGTGCTGCAAATTGGCGAAAGCTGAAGCTCTGGAAGCTAGCGGTCAAAAAAGAACAAACGTGCGTTCGCCCGCTGTGCGTTCACATGAGTGTCTGAAAAATGAGGAAGCTGATGACGATAGTTTGGACGAGAAAGAAGATAGCGTAGAACTCATGATAGCGCTCGTTTCGTGTGATCGCAGCAGTCGTTAGGCCGGCGAAGTAAAGGGCATTGCTGATAAAATATTGCGGCCCTAGTGCAAGGAAGTGCGAGACGCCTTTGAGCAGCGAGTCAGCAATATCGACCGGTGTAAATAGAGCGAACAGAATAAAGAAGGCGCGATGGTTCGCATAGTAGTGCGTCTTGTAATCAACAGCAGCATCGACATCGCCTTCCCTTGGAAAGAGCAGGAGCGACGCCAGATATAAAAGAGTCGGCGAGATCAGGACGAAGACGAACAGCAAGAATCTCCATGGTTCCTGGTTACGCCATCGGTAGAAGATCCACCAGGCGATCACGAGGTACAGAAACAGATTAACGATCCAGATGGCATGCACCCAGTAGATCCGTCGATGGGAGCGTGCTTGCAGCATTTCGCCTACGCCGCCCAGCACGCGAGTCATGCCCAGAGCGAGAATGATTGAGATAAGAACGGAAAGATATTCAAACGCGGCCATCGGCTAGAAGGTTTGTCTCTGTACTAGATGTAAGCACGACAGCTCTATCCAGCTCAAAGTGAAACCTCGCTGCGATATCGCATTCGGATGATCACAGTAATGATCAGGCCCGCCAAATGCAGCACCTTACTGCTCGATAAAGCTGGAAGTAGAAGCCGGAAAGTACAACAGGTGACTGAATTTATTTTGGGGCCAAAGCATTCACGATTTTTTCAAATCGCGGGTCACCGCGGAGCGGGCTCCAGAGCGGGTGTAATTTCAACCGGCCGTAGTTGATGTAGCCCGGTATCGTCAGAAGTTTCTGGACCAACTCAATCGCGCGATCGCGGTCGCCGCTCCAGGTATAAACCTGGGCCAGACCTTCCAGGACCAGCGCGCCATCGTAAATATCTTTCGAAACAGGCATCAGATCGATCGCGTGTTGCGCTTCGCGGATGGCCAAATCCTTTTGGCCCAATCCCGCATCGACTTGAGCGAGGACAGCGATTGTTCGCGCGTGTTCGGGTTTCACGACCAATCGTTGCGCGAGAATTTCGCGACATTCGCGAAATGCAGCTGTCGCACCCGCTGAATCGCCTTTCGCGCGCGCGATCATCGCTTGGTACCAACTCTTCGGAAAATAAAAGCTGAAGTCGATGTCTTGAAAGTCTTGACGAGGCGAAGCGGCGAGGACCCGTTCCGCTTCGGCGTAGTTGCCGTCCAGCATCGCCATCCAGACGCGGTTCGGCGTTTGGCCGCCGGCAAACTCCATGTCCGGAAATTTTGCCAGAATCTCGCGGAGCGGTCCCGTGTCGCCGGTCCACCACAAGATGGATGAGGCGCGCCGGAACCGGACGATTGGCGTCTGTTCGCCGGCGGCAAGCACGTTGTCAGAAACGTGGACCGCTTGAGGAAAACGGCGTTGGAGCACAAAGGTGTCAGCCAGAAGATTGTAAGCATTCGGATTTCGCGGATCGAGCGCGAAGGCGGTGGAGAAGTCGCGTTCGGCATCGGCAAAATGGTTGCGGCGGCGAGTGATGTAGCCGGAGAGAATGAAGAACGGCGAGCTGTTCGGCAGACCTGGCCGCGCGATCGCGAGTTCCTCCAGAGCGCGGTCGTAGTCTCGCTTGCACCTGAAGAGATAATCTGCCAGGGCAAAATGCGCTTCCGCCGAGTCGGGGCGCAGACGGAGCGCTGCCTTGACCGCAGCGTCAGCGAGAGAAATGCGGTCTGGCGTTGGATCGAGATCGAAAAAGAACAGCAGATCGTTCGCGCGCGCGGCGTAACAATACGCAGAGACGAAGTTCGGGTCGCGCTGGATCGCTTCCTCAAGCGATTTCAGGGCTTGGAGTAAAGCTGCTCGCACGTCGGTCGCATTGATATAGCTGTCGATGATTGCCTTGGCCTGGATATACAGCTCGAACGCGACCAGATCCTGAGTCGGGCGCTCTTCGATTTCCGCCTTCTGCTTGGGCGAAAGTTTCGCTTTGAGCTGAGTCACGATCGATTGCGCCAACTCACTCTGGATTGCGAACAAATCGGCCGCGGTTCGATCGTAAGTTTCGGCCCATATGTGAGCGTCTGTGCGGGCATCGATTAACGTGGCGTTAATGCGCAGACGATCCTGGGCGCGCTGGACCGAACCTTCCATGATATAAGCGACGCCGAGCTGCCGGCCAATTTCGCGCATGTTGCGTTCAGCGCCCGGCCCGTATTGGCGCACGCTGGTGTGGCTGATGACTTTCAAATCGGAAACCTTCGCTAAATTGGTGAGGATCTGATCCTGGACTCCATCGGCGAAGTAGGCGTCGTTCTTGTCTTGGCTTAAGCTTTGGAAAGGAAGCACCGCGATCGATTTGCTATCGCCCGACAACATTGTTCTGTTTCCGGCCGTGTAGCGACCCAGGAAGAACAACGCAAGCGAGATGGCAGCACCGATAAGAACGATGTAAATCCAGGCGCGATTGCTTGGTCGCGCCGATGGCGGCATAGCGTCGGCATCTGCCGTGCTTTTGACTCCTTCGGGAGTGATTTCAAACGCCCATGCGAAAATGAGAGCAACAGGAAAACCAACGACAATTAAGACGACAATCAGTTGCACGATCCAGTTCGGTACGTCGAAGACCGGGAAGACCTGCGCGATTCCCTGGGCGAGTGCCCAGCCGGCGATGGCGTAAGCAACGGCGACTTTGTAAACGTTGCGCCGTTTTAACTCGGTGAAAATGTTGCCGCGATTCATTCGTCTTCTGCAATTTTCGGCCCGTTTCGAGACACTGAAAAGTGGAAAGCGAAAACGCACCGAAAACGGCCGCTGCACTTGGCCATCCCTTACAAAATCAGATACGATTTGTCGGATTTTGACCGGACCCAGTGCCAATCCGGGGCCGAAGAAATGCCGTTAAACCCTAGGTTAACGTTTGATCTTGGCCTTGGTTCGACGTTTCACGTGGCGGAAGTGGCGCCGATACTGACCTGGAGCAATCTTTAGCGCGCGCTGAAAAACGTTGCGCATCGAATTCACATTTCCGAAACCACACTCGCTTGCGATCGACTCCATGCTGTTCTGGCTTTCTTCCAGACGGCGACGAGCGGTTTCGACGCGAAGACGCTCGACGAACTTTGCGGGCGTGGTTTTCATTTCTTTGGCGAAGACCCGCGCGAAATTTCGCGGGCTCATTGCCACGCGTCGCGCCAGCACCGGAACAGCCAGCGGTTTGTTTAGATTATCGAGCACCCATGCCTCGAGTTCGCGTAACGGTTCTCGGTCGGTCAGTTGCAGTGATAACGCTGCGCTGAATTGCGATTGTCCGCCGGGCCGGCGCAAATAGAGCACGAGGTTACGCGCCACCTGCAACGCCAGTCGCGAGCCGTGGTCTTCTTCCACCAGCGCCAGGGCAAGGTCCATTCCGGCCGTAACGCCGGCCGACGTATAGACATTTTTATCACGAATAAATATTGGATCAGGATCGACGTGTGCACGCGGCGCACGCCTGATCAAAACCTCGCACCAGTTCCAGTGTGTTGTGGCGCGGCGGCCGTCGAGCAAACCAGCTCGCGCCAGCAGCATGGCGCCGGTGCAGACGGACCCGATTCGCCGAATTCGT
>Ga0193735_1000287_pt1 | contig 16068 bp, 14 predicted proteins | sample U1m2metaG_FD_145080 | JGI IMG/M metagenome (GOLD analysis project Ga0193735, IMG submission 145080) | Soil microbial communities from a riparian zone of the East river system, Colorado, United States - U1m2 | ecosystem: Environmental > Terrestrial > Soil > Riparian zone | place: USA: East River... | reverse complement strand
AGAGGCCGCAACTCGTTCGACAGGGCCGGGAATAGATTTTAAGTCCGTTGCGTCTGCTATTTCGCCACATCGGCTGCGCGGCGATTGATTTTAAGCACGTTCTTGCTGCCACGCCAAAAGCAACTCACAAACTCGTGCAGTTTTGAATCGGGAAAGAAGGCTTGAACTTCGATTCCCAAATCGTGTAGAAGATTCGTGGAGGGAAGAAGCAGAGAAGGCAGCCGGCATCACATCATGAAACTACGTCACTAAGGCAATGAAAGCCCGCGTAAAGCAAAGTTCCCGGCTCGGCTTGGGCTGGGTCCCTGATTTACCAGATAATCGCGATCATCTCTATGCCGCGCCGATGGCGAAACTGGGCCCGCTTCCGGGCAAAGCTGATCTGCGCAAACATTGCCCGCCGGTTTACAATCAGGGACAAATCGGTTCCTGCACCGCGAACGCGATCGCCGCGGCCATCGAGTTCGATCGCACGAAACAAAAACTCGCCGATTTCGTCCCGTCGCGCCTGTTCATTTATTACAACGAACGAAGCATGGAGCACAGTGTGCCAATCGACAACGGCGCCCAGATTCGCGATGGAATCAAAAGTGTCGGCAAACAGGGCGCGTGCCCGGAACGCGAATGGTCCTATGACGATACTCCGGCTGACCCAACGACCAACCTTTGGCCCGCGGGCGCCAAGCCTGCGCAGAAACCGCCGAAGTCCTGCTACACGGACGCGAAAAAATTCCGCGCCCTGAATTATCAGCGTGTCGGCCGCACGCTCACGCAGATGAAAGGGTGTCTGGCCGATGGCTATCCATTTGTTTTTGGTTTCACCGTTTACGACAGCTTTGAGAGCGCGAAGGTGGAGAAAACAGGCGTGCTGAATATGCCTGCGCCGAGAGAAGGAGTCGTTGGCGGCCACGCCGTTCTCGCGGTGGGCTACGACGAAAAAGCGCAACGCTTCACCGTCCGCAATTCGTGGGGCGCGAGCTGGGGCAAAAGAGGTTACTTCACGATGCCTTATGCTTATCTGCTCACGGAAAATCTTTCGGACGATTTCTGGACCATCCGCCTGGTGCATTAAATCGCCAACGTTCCCAATTCATTGGCGGCGTCAATTAGTCGGCCGCACTGTTCGCCGCTAAATCCGCTTCGGAAAAGACTCGCAATTTCTTTTGCGACTTCGCAAAATATTGCTGGATTCCTTGCCTGGTCCGTCATGTAAAACGCTGCAAGAGGAGATAAGCCATGGATCAAACCGCCTTCGCCGTTTTGCTTTCCTACGGGCTTTACGTCCTCTACGTGCTGCTGCCGCTCATTCCCGCGGTGATTATTTACCGGATGTTTCCCGACACGCGAGTGACCGCTGAGGGCAGCGTGAGCAACTGGAAGGTCAAAGCCGGCGGCGCGTTTGGCGCTTACATCACCGTTGTGTTGCTTGGCTACGTTGTTGTCGCGCGCACCGAAGAAATCATCGGCGGCATGTCGGCTTGCACTTGGACGATCAGCGGAAAAGTCGAACTCAGGGACAACAAGGACCAGCTTGTAAACGGGAATCGGTTGCTGAAGACGCTGCAGGTTACCCTCGTGCCCGACATCGTGACCAAGAATAACCAATTCGTCGAATTACGCATTCCTGGCAACGGGCCGACCCTCTCCAATGCCACGATCGACCTCTCGATTCCGATGTTTGGCGAGGAGACGATCGATCTCGAGCATCCCCAATATCACATAAGCAAAGATTCTTACGGGAAGAAAATCGAGTTCACCGATCCAATTGTCATTCGGCAGTTTTCCGAAACTGAAGAGGGCGCGTCGCACGCAAGCGCGACGCCAGCTCCGGTCGAGGTCAAATATCAGGAGCCGCTCAGAGTGCCTGGCCCGCCGCCGGCCGGTTCTCCCGCCGGGCCGTGATACCCGATGCATAAAGTCATTCTTCTTTTTCTTGCCGCGTTCATCGCCGCGGAGACGGCCACGGCAACCGACCTTCGCGGCCGAGTCGATGGGATCCACGGGTATGCTCCGAATCCTTTCCCGTTGAGCGGAGCGCGCGTCACTCTTTTTCTCCCGAATCCGGCCGGCGGTTACACATCGATCGCGAGCGCGGTCTCAGGCGCCGATGGGATGTATTACTTCAAGAATATTCAGCCGGGAAATTTCGTCCTCCAGGTCAACGAGACGAATTACCCGCTCACCGTTCGTCCTGTGCCTTCACAGGAAATCACGCCGGTCTTGCTTCGGTTTTAAAAAGGACGCCGCGTTTCACGGAAACGCCCTGCCATATTATGACGCCAATTGTAAAGCGTCTGGGTCAGACGCTGTGGCGGCAGCATGTGCCTCGCCGTTGCCCAGCCAAATTGCCTTGCAACTTTTTCGCGCAGACCTTCCAGTTTCAGCGTCGCAGACTTCCCCATGACGACTGCCAACAAAATCACCGTGGTCCGAATTTTGATGATCCCGGCGTTCGTGACAATGGCGATCTATTATGGCCAAAGCATCCAGCGCGGTGAACCACTCGAGTGGCAGCGCGTTGCCGCGATCGTGATCTTCCTGCTCGCCGCCGTTAGCGACGGGCTGGATGGCTATGTGGCCAGGCGATACAATCAGCGCAGTTCTCTCGGAGTGATTCTCGATCCAATCGCCGATAAAGGCTTGCTCCTCAGTGGAATCATCACGCTCAGCATCAGCAGTTGGAGCAAGATCGATCCTGAATATGGAAGATTTCCGGCCTGGTTTCCGGTCCTGGTCATCACGCGCGATGTTGTTATTCTCGTGGGCAGTGCGGTCCTTCAGCTGCTCATCGGAAAGATCCAAGTGAAACCGAGCTGGACCGGCAAAGTGGCAACGGTCTGCCAGATGTGTGCTGTCGCCTGGGTGATGTTGCAATTGCGTTTTCTTCCCCTGCTCTTCGTCGTCATCGTCGCGGGCCTCTTCACTTTCATCTCCGGAGTGATTTACGTGATGGAGGGCGTGCGCCAATTGCAAGCCGAAGGCCACGCGCACGCAAGGCGAGACTAAATTTGGATCGCTCCCGCGATGAACGGCCCAACGACCATGCCGAACGTCGCCATTATCGGCCGGCCCAACGTCGGCAAGTCGGCGTTATTCAATCGGCTCGTTGGACGCAAGATCGCGATCGTTCATGACCAGCCGGGCATTACGCGCGACCGGCTCTCGGCGGTTTGCGAACGCGGCGCCCGGCCCTTCTCACTCTGGGACACGGGTGGCGCGCTCGGCGCCGGCGAATCGGATTTGGCCGAGCAAGTGCGCAGGGCAGCCGAAGAAGCGGTAGGTGGAAGCGATCTTCTGCTGTTCGTAGTCGATGCAAAACAAGGGCTGTCGCCGATCGATCAGGAACTAGCGCGCCTACTGCGCAAATCACAAAAACCGATCGTGCTCGTCGTCAACAAGATCGACGACCCGAAACACGAAACTCTCGCGGCTGACTTCGCGTCGCTCGGTTTCGACAACGCTGTTTCAATCAGCGCCGAGCATGGTCGCGGCATTTCCGAATTGCTCGACGCAATCAGCGGTCTTCTACCCGCAGCTGCTTTAGAGATCGAAAATCGAAAATCGAGAATCGAGAATCCGCTGAGGATCGCGATCATCGGTCGCCCGAATGTGGGCAAATCTTCGCTGATCAATTCGATCATGCGGAGCGAGCGCGCGATCGTGAGCGAGTTGCCGGGAACAACCCGCGACGCGATCGACATTGCTTACGCGCGCGACAGTCAACAATTTCTCTTTATCGACACGGCTGGAATCCGTCGCCGGGGCAAACAGTCCAGTTCTGTCGAAGTCTTCAGTGTGATGCGCGCGGAGCGAAGCATTCGTCGAGCCGACCTCTGCGTGTTGGTTGTCGATGTTACAGTCGGAGTGACGGCGCAGGACAAACGGATCGCGGGTCTCATTCAAAAGGCGCGCAAAGCAGCGCTGGTTGTTTTGAACAAATGGGACTTACTCAAACTCACCACCGGACGAGTCCGTGCGACCGGCCGATCGAAACATCGCGAGAGGGAGTCGATCAAGGAACTTGTCGGTGAAACCCGCCAGGTAATCTTCTTTCTCGATTACGCGCCGGTCTTGATTGCGTCCGCGCTGACTGGCGAGAACATCGACAGGTTATTTGGACTCATCGGAAAAGTTCAGCGTGATGCCGGCGCGCGGATCGGCACCGGCGTTCTCAATCGTTTATTGCGCGCCGCCTTCGCGGCCAATCCGCCGCCGATGAGGAAGGGGCGGCGACTAAAACTCTTTTACGCTGCCCAAGCTAGCGGAACGAAAGATCGGCACGTGCAACCACCGGAGTTCGTACTCTTTGTGAACGATCCGCGATTGTTAAGCGACCAGTATGAACGGTACCTGGAATCGAAAATTCGCGAAGCGGAAGCGTACGCCGGACTGCCAGTGATCTTGACGTTGCGCCCGCGCAGCGAAAAATCGTAGCGGCGGTCTGTGACCAGCGCCATTCTTTTCTGAATTCAAGTAGTGGTCGCAGATCGCCGCTACAGATAGAATCGAACATTCTGCCTCTCGCGCCTGTCTCATCACACCGTATGAAATCGACTCAGGAAATCACGCACGAAGTGCAGGAACTGGGCCGCTGGATTCCGGCGGTGCGCGAACAAGTTGCGCATGTTGTGATCGGCCAGAAATATCTGGTCGATCGGCTTCTGCTCGGCCTGCTCGCGAACGGTCACATCTTGCTCGAAGGCGTCCCTGGTTTGGCCAAAACGTTGAGCGTGAAAACGATGGCCGCCTGCATTCAGACCGGCTTTCAACGGCTGCAATTCACCCCCGACCTTTTGCCCGCGGATTTGATCGGCACCCTCATTTACAATCCACGCACTGGCGAATTCACGACCAAGCTTGGCCCGCTTTTTTCCAATCTTATTCTCGCGGACGAAATTAATCGCGCGCCGGCGAAGGTGCAAAGCGCGTTGTTGGAAGCGATGCAAGAGCGGCAAGTCACCATCGGCGAACAGACTTATCCGCTTTCCGATCCGTTCCTGGTGCTCGCGACACAAAATCCGCTGGAGCAAGAAGGAACCTACCAATTGCCGGAAGCGCAGCTCGACCGCTTTATGTTGAAGTTAAACGTCGGCTATCCGCAGAAAGCTGAGGAACGACGCATTCTCGATTTGATGGCCACTTCTGCGCCTGATTTGCGAGTGAATCCGGTGATCGATCCAAAGCAAATCATCGCTGCGCGCGATGTCGTCAACAGCATCTACATTGACGACCGCGTGAAAGATTACATTGTCGATGTTGTCTGGGCGACGCGCGAGCCCGCGTCTTACAATTTGAGACTCGAGGGACTCGTGCGTTACGGGGCTTCGCCGCGCGCCACGATCTACCTCGCTCTCGGCGCACGCGCCCACGCCTTTCTGAATGGCCGCGGCTACGTTACCCCGCAGGACGTCAAAAGCATCGGCCCGGACGTGTTGCGCCATCGTATCATCGTCAGCTACGAGGCCGAGGCGGAAGCGGTCACGAGCGAAACCATCATCGAAAGGATTTTTGCGGGGCTACCGGTGCCGTGATCGGAAGAGTGAATAGTGATCGGTGCCTGGTGAATGGTATGGCAGCTGCCAGGTCGTTTCGTAATTTGAAGGTTTATCAGGCGGCGCGGGACGCCGCGAAAAGAGTTTTCGTGGTCAGTCGATCACTATTCGCTATTCACATATGGATACATCGGAGATCTTAAAAAAGATCAGAACGCTCGAAATCAAGACGCGCGGTCTCGTAGAAACCGCCTTCGCGGGCGATTACCACAGTGTTTTCAAGGGACGCGGGATGAATTTTGAGGACGTGCGCGAGTACCAACCGGGCGATGAAATTCGCACGATCGATTGGAATGTGACGGCGCGCCTCGGCAACGCATTCGTAAAGAAATTTACCGAAGAGCGCGAGTTGACCGTGATGCTGATTGTCGACGTAAGCGCGTCAGGAAATTTCGGCAGCACCTCGCAATCGAAGCGCGAGCTGGCCGCTGAAGTCGCATGTCTGCTCGCTTTCAGCGCGATCCGCAATAACGACAAAGTCGGCCTCCTTCTTTTCACCGATCGCGTTGAGCTTTTCATTCCGCCGAAGAAAGGTCGCTCGCATACGCTGCGACTGATTCGCGAAATTTTATTTTTCGAACCGGAAGGTCGCGGGACCAAGCCGGCATTAGCGCTCGATTCGCTGAACAAGATCGTGACCCGCCGCGCGGTCGTCTTTTTTATTTCCGATTTTCAAGCGCCCGATTTTTCTCAAGCGCTGGCCGTGAGCGGACGCCGGCATGATTTCATTGCGATCCATATTCAGGATGAGCGGGAGAAGGTGCTACCGAACATCGGCATCATCACGCTCGAAGACGCGGAGACCGGCGAGCAAATTGAGATCAACACGGCTGATCGCGCGACGCGGATACGCTTCACCGATTTCGCAGACGAACACAAGGCGGAACTTTCGCGGACACTGCGGCGAAACAACATCGACGCAATCGCATTGCGAACGGGCGAGGATTATTTGCCGGCGCTCCGCTCGTTCTTCAAGCAGCGCGAACGCCGTCTTGCCATCCGGTGAATGAAGATGTCGATCTTGTTTATGTCATTCTTTCTTGCCCAAGACTTTCACGACATCGCGCCACCGGTTGATTATTCGCTCATTTCGCCGTGGGTAATTCTTCTCGGGGCGTTCGCAGCACTGACGATCGCCGGCCTGATCGTCTGGCTCATCATCCGGTCGCGCAAGCGCGCTGTTCCGATGAAATCGGCGCGGGAGCGCGTGCTGGAGCTGCTCGAGCGCATGCAGAGCGATGTGGAAAAGATGCCACCCTACCGGTTCAGCATTCGCGTTTCCGATATTCTTCGGCGCTACGTGACCGAACAGTTCAACCTGCCGGTCACACGGCAAACGTCAGTCGAGTTCCTCAGCGGGCTGACAAAAGCATCGCCGTTTTCCGAGGATGAAAAATCGCTGCTCGAAGACTTTTTGAATCGGTGCGATCTGATCAAGTTCGCACGTTACGAAGCAACGATGGTGGACAGCCGATTGTTGCTCGAAGAGGCAACGCGCTTTGTAAAAGGAGGGCAACTTGAACTTGCGACTGTTTGACTGGTGGCCGGCGAATAGCGTCCTGACGTTCGTGCGTCCATGGCTGCTCCTCCTTCTGCTCGCGATCCCATTGGTCGCCTATTTACGTGGCAAGCGCGGACCCGCCGCCGCGTTAACGTTCTCATCGACGGCAACGCTGCGCACGCTCGGAAAACAGAGCGCCGCACGCGCTGGCAAAATTCTGCGCACGCTGCTGCTCGCAGCATTGGCAATCTTTGTCATCGCGCTCGCACGGCCACAGTTGGGCAGGAGTCTTACTCAAGTCGAAGCAAGCGGGATCGACATCATGCTCGTGCTCGATGTTTCCGGATCGATGTTGATAAGAGATTTTACGATCGGTGGGGAAGAGGCAACGCGAGTCGATGCGATCCGTGAAGTGACACGAAAGTTTATCGACGGCCGTCCGAACGATCGCATTGGAATCATCGCTTTCGCTGGCCGGCCATACGTCGTGAGTCCGATGACTTTGGATCACGATTGGCTGTTGCAGAACTTGGAACGGGTGCGCATCGGACTCGTGGAAGACGGCACGGCCATCGGATCGGCCATGGCCGCGGCGGCGAACCGGCTGAACGACAAACGTTCGAAGAGCCACGCGATCGTGCTCTTGACTGACGGCGAGAATAACGCGGGCAAGATTCCGCCGAATACCGCAGCAGAAGCGGTGAAGGCGCTTCACATCCACTTCTACGCGATCGGAGCGGGCACCAATGGAATCGCGCCGGTGCCGATCTTTACCACCCGAGGGCCATTAACGGATGCGTTGGGCAATATCCTATACGACAAACAGCCGGTAGAATTCAACGAGGCGGGGTTGAAGGAAGTTGCCAAGATTGCGGACGGACAGTTTTTTCGCGCGACTGATTCGAAATCGCTCGAGCAGATTTATCGCGACATCGACAAAATGGAGAAATCGACCGTGAGCGTGAAAAAATATCAGCAGTACCGCGATCTCTTTCCGCTTTGCATCATGAGTGGCTGCGGTTTGTTACTCGGGCAGATTTTGTTGTCGCAAACGATTTGGAAAAAATTGCCGTGATGAAAAGGTCGACCTTGGGGCGGTGGATCGAGCGCTCCGCGCTCGATGCTAAAATGGCGGCGAATCCGCAAATATTTAACATCGCGCGACGGAGCGCGCGATCCACCTCATGAGCTTGGGCGCACCGCAATGGTTTTGGGGCTTGCTCGCGATTCCGCTTTTAGTCGCCTTGTTTCTGATTGCGGAGAAACGCGGCGAAAAGCGCCTGCGCGAATTTGTCTCGGAGCGCCTGCTGCCACAGTTAGCCGGAACGGTGAACCGGTTTCGTCGCACGTTGCGATTCGCTTTGCAATTGCTGGGTCTCGCATTTGCGCTCATCGCCCTGGCCCAGCCGCGGTGGGGTTACACGTTCCAGGACGTAAAGCGCAAGGGCCTGGATCTACTCATCGCCGTGGACACGTCGCGCAGCATGCTTTCCAACGACGTCCAGCCGAATCGGTTGGAGCGCGTCAAACTCGCGGCGCAGGATCTGATTAACGAGCTACAGGGCGATCGCGTCGGCTTGATTGCTTTTGCGGGCCGCGCCTTTTTGCAGGCGCCGCTCACAATCGATTATGGCGCAGTCGTGGAGTCGATCAACGATCTCGACACAAAAACCGTTCCCGAAGGCGGCACGAACATTTCCGAGGCGATCGCGCTGGCCTCGCGCACATTCGGCAAGAGCGCGATGGGAAATCGCGCCCTGATCATTTTCACCGATGGCGAAGAACTGAGTGGCGACGCTGTGAAGAGCGCCAAAGCCGCGGCCGACGCCGGTGTGCGGATTTTCACAGTCGGCGTCGGGACGCCACAAGGCTCGCTCATTCCGATCAGCGGCGAAGATGGCGAAACGGCCTTCGTGAAAGACTCAGCGGGACAAGTCGTAAAATCGAAGCTCGATGAAAACCGTTTGCGCGAAGTCGCACAAGCTAGTGGGGGAATTTATCTGCACCTGGAAAACGGACCGAGCACGATGCAGCAGATTTACAGCGAAGGTCTCGCCAAAATGCAAGCCGCCGAGTTCGACGTGCGTTTATCGCGCCGGCCGATTGAGCGCTACGAATGGCCGCTTGGCGCGGCTCTGATCGCGCTCACATTGTCGATCTTGATTGGGGAGCGCAAACGCGCGCGTGTGGCCGTGCGTTCACATGCGCCACTGAAGCTCTCACCAACAGCTGCGGCTCTGCTTCTGTTCTGTTTTCGAAATGCTGCAGCTTCCGCGCCGGGACTCCAACTCTATCGCGACGGCAATTACGCCGATGCCTACCGCAGTTTTCAGGAAGACTTGCAGAATCATTCCGATTCATCACAGAAAGACAAAATGCAGTTCGATGCTGGAACTGCCGCTTACAAAATGCACGACTACGACAAGGCTTTGCAAGCGTTCAGCGACGCACTTCTCTCAACAGACAAAGGTCTTCAAGGAAACAGTCATTTCAACATGGGGCGGACATTGGAAGAACGCGCAGACATGGACAAGAGCGACGAGGACGCGCTGACCGATTTGAAGAACGCACAGACTCATTATGAGGACACTCTCAAGCTTGATCCTGCTAATAAAGCGGCCAAAGCCAATTTGGAGGCGGTGAAAAAGAAGATCGAGAGGCTTAAGAAACATCCCAATGAAAAACGTCCGCAGCAGCAGCAGCAACAGAAGGACAAGAAAAAGCAAGATTCAAATCAGGACCAGAACGGAAGTAATCAGCAACAACAAGACCAGCAGCAATCACAGAAAGATCAACAGCAACAACAGAGTCAGAGCCAGGATCAGCAACAACAAAAGGATCAGCAGCAGCAATCGCAAGATCGGCAATCACAAAACCAGTCGAGCAGCGCTCAAGATCAACAAAACAAGAACGATAAATCTCAAGCCAAGAACCAATCTCAGCAATCGAAGCAACAAAACGATCGGCCGAAGCCCGGAGAAAGTCCGTCTCCATCTCCGGGCCAACAGCAAAAACAGTCTTCCCCGTCTCCTTCTCCCGACGAGAAAAAACAGAATCAGCAGCAGCCAGGAAATGAAGGCGAACAGCCATCGCCAACTCCGGGCGCAGGTGGCAATGAAACCCCTTCGCCCTCGCCAGGAAACGGCGAGGAAACGGGCGAAAATGCCACGCCCTCTGTCACTCCATCGGGGTCGCCCCAGAAAAAACTCGCGGGCGAAGTAAAAGGGGCAAACGAAGGCAAATCAAAAAAACCTTCGGAGAAAACCGCCAAGGTCGCCGAGGCCGAACCGGAGAAGGAAGGTCAAATGAGCGAACGCCAGGCTGAGGCGCTCGTCCAATCGATGAAAGATGAAGAGGCGCGTGTCCGACTTGATGAACACAAGGCCGCGCGCCATGTCTATAACGACTGGTAGGAACGGAGAAGGGTGATGGCTGATTTCCCATGTCGATCTTGAGAGCAAAAGTTTACATGAACGAAAGGCGTCGGGGGCGTACGGCTTGGTGTGCTCTCCTGGTTGGTACGCTGGGATTTTTTGTCGTTGTGTGCGCGTTCGCCGATTCACCGAGCGTGACGGCGGTGCTGAGCAACTCCGAAGCGGCCGTCGGGGAGACAGTGCAGTTGCAAATTAGAGTCAAGGGAAGTCGCAGCGCCGACGCGCTGGAAAAGATCGTGGTGGACGGCCTCCAGATTGATCGAACGGGCACATCGCAGCATTTCGAGATGAATAATTTCAACGTCACTTCAAGCGTCCTCTACGACTACACGATCTTGCCAATGAAGGCAGGCACGTTCAAAATTCCGTCGCAAACGATTCGCCTCGGCAGCAATGCACTGCATACACCGGAGTTGACGTTAAACGTCGCCGATTCACCTGGCCGTTCGTCCTCCTCCCGCTCAAATCGAGAGGCGCAACCGGAAAATGCGAACCAGCTTGTGTTCGCCGAATTGGTCGTGCCAAAGAAGGTTGCTTTTGTCGGTGAGATGGTCCCGGCCGAAATCCGGCTCGGATTCGACCCGCGTGCTCATCCGGAACTGGCCGACGGCCCCGAGATAGCCGGGCAGGGGTTTACAACGCAAAAGCTACAGCAATCCCAACACAACCTGGAGACGATTAACGGCAAATCTTACGAAGTGCTCACGTTTAAGACCGCGATCGCCGCAACGCGCACGGGAAGATTTGAAATCGGTCCGGTCAAAGCGAAAGCGCGCGTGTCGGTTCCGCGAAGGCAACCCACCGCGCGCTCGCGCTCGCCCTTCGATCTGTTCAATTTGGACGACCCGTTCTCTGATCCGTTCTTTGCGGATCCGTTTGGTCGATTGGCCGAACGGCGCCAGGTAGAGATGGAAAGCGAACCGGCCACCTTCGAGGTGAAACCCTTACCACCAAATGCGCCGCCGAACTTCTCTGGCGCGGTCGGAAATTTCGCGATGACGACGGAGGCAAAACCGAAACGTGTGCAAGTGGGCGATCCGATTACAGTAACATCCACAGTCTCGGGTCGCGGCAATTTCGATCGCGTGAATGCGCCGGCACTCGAAGACGACCACGGCTGGCATAAATATCCTTCCTCTTCCAAGTTCAAGCAGGACGACGAGGTCGGCATCAGCGGTGCAAAAACTTTTGAGACTGTAATTTCACCGAATGAAAAGAAGCAGGCCCTCCCGCCTTTGGTCTTTTCGTATTTCGATCCGGTAAAAGAAAGTTACGTAACACTGCGGAGCGATGCGATGCCGATCGCTGTCGAGGGTGGCGCCGCGCCGGCGCCGGCGGTGGTTGCATCGCAACCAGGGTCGGCGACGACAGTGGCGGCAAGCGTGAAACCGTCGCCGAAGCCGCAGGACATTTTATATCAACTCACCGAGCGGCCGAAAGTGGCGCAATCGTTCACGCCTCTCTATGCGCGGCCACTCTTCTGGACCGCACAGTTCGTTCCGCTCCTTGCCCTCCTCGGGTTAATCGGCTGGAAAGCGACACAATTGCGCCGCCAGAATCGCGAGGCACAACGCATCGCGGCGTTGCAGCACGAGGCGGCGGAACTGATGCGGAAGCTGCGCCGCGACGATTCTTCGCCGCAGGAATATTTCTCGCAGGCGTCGCGCGCCGTCCGCGTGAAAACGGCGCTCGCGCGCAATATCGATCCAAATGCAGTGGATGCGGAAACCGCGGCGACGGCGTTCGATCTGGATGAAAACGAAAGGACGCAACTGCGCCGCTTGTTCGAGCGTAGTGACGAACTTCGTTACAGCGGCACGCACAACGGCGCCGACACCGTTTCGCCGGAAAGTCGACGTGAAGTGTTAGACCTGCTCGAAAGCTTGCGCACATGAAACCGCGAAAATTGATTGTTAATCTTTGTTGCGCGATCACCTGTGCGTTTCTTATTCCGTCCGTGTTCGCGCAATCTGACGCGCAATTTGCGAAAGCGAACCAGGAATATGCCGATCGCAATTTCAAGGAAGCGATCGACGGTTACGACCAGCTTGTTCGCTCGGGACAATGGAGCGCAAATCTGTTTTATGATCTTGGCAACGCTTACTTCCGCGTGGGAGATTTCGGTCACGCGATCTTGAATTATGAGCGTGCACTCGCCCTGGATCGACATCATCCGGAGGCGGACGCGAATTTGCGGATCGTGCGCGACGAAGCTCGCGCGCTCGAACTCACACCAACTTGGGTAGAGCGCTACTTGAAATTCGCGAACGTGAATCAATTCACGATTGCAGCCGCAATTGCTCTCTGGGTCGCAACTTTCTGCATCGTCGTATTGATTTTCGCGCGAAGGCGGTCCGGCGCTGTAATCGCATTGTCGATTGTTTCATTGCCGATTTTCGCGGTAGCAGTCTTTGCGATCTACGAACTCGACAACGGCAGCAATGGTCGCGCGCTGGCAATTGTGACGGGGATGAATGTGCAAGCTCGCGTTGCGACCGCGGATAATGCGAACAGCGTCCTGGCGTTGCCGCCCGGCAGCGAGATTCGCGTTCTGAGCAATCGCGGCGATTGGATTTACGCAGCCCTGCCAAATAATTTGCGCGGCTGGGTTCCAGCGAAGAGCGCGGAAGCAGTGCGATTGTAATCGCGATTGGCATCTGAGACAGACGCCCTCCAAGCGTCCGACATTGAACGTTCGACATCGAACGCCAACGTGCACTGCCCAATCAACGGGCAATGAAATTGCGCGGCAATTGCTCAGTTGAGAAGGAGGCAAATGCTTACATCTTGAATGGCGTATGAACGCCGAGATGGACGTCGGGACCGACAAGAAGGCACTCCAGATTAATCTGGACGCGAAGAAGTACGGGACGTTTGTTGAGATCGGCGCCGGCCAGGAAGTGGCGCGCCGGTTCTTCCGCGTGGGTGGTGCAGCTGGCACGATCGCCAAGACGATGTCGGCTTACGATATGACCTTTAGCGATGCGATTTACGGACCGACGGATCGATATGTGAGTCGCGTTCGGCTCCAAACGATGCTCGACCGCGAGTACGATCTTTTGCTGGAGCGCCTGAACGAGAAGCTCGGAAGCGAGCGCACGTTTTTTGTTTTTGCCGACACCGTGGCGGCGCGCAGCTTCAAGCAGCACAATGAATCGCACGGGTGGCTCGGCATGCGCTTTCAGGCCGAGAAGCGCGGCGACCCGAGCCAGATCATCATTCACGTGCGCATGCTCGATGAGACGAATGTCGATCAACAGGAAGCGCTCGGGGTCATTGGTGTGAATTTGCTCTACGGCGCGTTTTACTATCACGAGCCGGAAAAATTAATCTCATCGCTCCAGGAGAACCTTGCATGGGGCAAGATTGAGGTGGACATGATCAAGTTCTCCGGTTCGGCTTTCCGCAACATCGACAATCGTCTCATGAGCCTGCAGCTGGTCAGCCAGGGCTTAACCAACGCAGTGATGTTCACGGCGGATGGCGAGACAGTGCAGCCGGCGGAAGTTTTTCACAAAAAGGCGATCCTGGTTGAGCGTGGCAGCTTTCGGCCCGTCACTTACGCGACCAACGATATGCTAAATGGCGCGCGCCGTGTCCTTCTCGCGCAGTCAGGTTGCTCGGAACAAGACTTGATTGTGCTCATGGAGATGACGCTTGAGAATCTGCTCGCGGAGGGGCAGCTCAATCACGCCGATTTTCTTGCCCGCGTTGACATTCTGGGCGCGCTTGGACGAACGGTTTTGATCTCAAAATTTGGCGAATACTACCGGCTGGCGGGTTACCTCTCGCGCTACACGAACCGCATGATCGGCCTCGTCATGGGGGTGCCGAGCTTAATGGAGATATTTGACGAAAAATACTATCTGAATCTTGAAGGTGGAATTTTGGAAGCGCTTGGTCGCATGTTTAAGGGCGAACTGAAGCTTTATGTTTATCCGATGGTCGACGAGGGGACGGGGAAAATCGTTACCGCAAAGCAGCTCGAAGTTGCGCCCAACCTGCGCTCCCTGTTTCAATATTTGATCGACAACCAGTTCATCGAAGAGATCGCCCATTATCATGACGAGTACTTGCGGATTTATCCAGCAGATGCGTTGACCAAATTACAGCGTGGTGACAGCGGATGGGAGCGAATGGTTCCACCGGAAGTGGTTCAGATCATCAAGGAACGCGAATTCTTCGGTTACCGGAGACCGGTGGCGGCGTAAGCGTTGGCGATGAAGGCGTTCTGACGAATTTACGCGTATAGCGTGAAATAGAAAATAGAAAAAAGTCGTGTCGGCACACTTTCCGCTACATGGAGCGCTAGCACCATGGCCAGACGCGGAGATTCTGTTATCGGCATAGATTTGGGCAAGCATCTCTTCAAGGGTGTATCGCTGCGGCGCAAGAGTGATTCCAGTCTTGTCCTGACCAACTTCGCTTCGCGTGAAGTGCCGGAAGAATTTGAGACAAGCGACGCGTTGGCCTGGCATCTCAAGCTCTTATTCCGCGACCTCGGCGGCAACCCCAAAAGTTGCGCGCTCGCCGTTTCCGATCCTACCGCGCTGTTGCGAATCATCGAGCAACCGGAGACACCCCTCAACCTGCTCCGCAATGCATTGCGCTTGCATGGCATGGCTGTGCTCAATCAGGAGTGCAAAGATTTCGTGCTCGATATTGCGCCCGTGCGCGCAAGGAACCCGAACCACGCCGATGCCGATGAAGCCAACTCGGGCACGGAATCAAAAGTGGTGGCAGTCCAACACGGCGTGGTAACGAAAACCAAATACCTCGTTGGTGGAATGTTGCGCCAGACGGTCAAGCAAATCTCCGAAGCGATGGCCAAAACGCGGGTCACGGTGGATATTCTCCAGCTCGCTCCCATATGTTCGTTCAATGCGTTCGAGTTCGCTTACCCGGAAATTTTCCATAACGAGGCTTTCCTGCTTCTCGATATGGGATACTTGCAGAGCACGGTGCTCATCGGCAACAAAGGAGAGCTGGTGCTGGTGCGCAGCATCGATTACGGGGGAAAGGAGCTTATGCAAGCGCTGACGGCCGATGGAGCGCTGGAGGCGGATGCCGCCTGGGTGATGATTCAGCAAAGCGACGCCGGGATGGCGGACATTTGCCAGATCTCGCTGGCCCGCCTAGCCACCGAAGTGCGCAACTCCATCGGCTTTTTCGAAGGGCAAAGGGAAGAAAGCATTCATCGAGTGTTTGTTTCCGGAGGATTGGCTCGCGCCGAAACCGTGCTCCATACCCTCAGTGACGAGCTGAGACTGCCGTGCGAGATTTGGGACCCGCTCGAGACTTGTGAAATGGCACTCCCGGCCGAGAAGCGCGGGGCCTTGGCCAATGACTTTGTCTCGCTCAATGTCGCCTGCGGGGCCGCATTCGAATACTTCAAAAAATAACCGGCAATGGCACTCAATCTCAACCTCCTCCACGAGGAGATTCTGGAACACAGACAACGCCAGCGCGATCCTCTCAAGATTGGCATGATGGTACTGGGCGGCTTTGGCGCGTTGCTTTTCCTCTACTACATGTTTAACGCTTACCGAACGCTCGAGATCAAGAGCCGGTTAAGTGCGGT
>Ga0193735_1000286_pt1 | contig 16072 bp, 15 predicted proteins | sample U1m2metaG_FD_145080 | JGI IMG/M metagenome (GOLD analysis project Ga0193735, IMG submission 145080) | Soil microbial communities from a riparian zone of the East river system, Colorado, United States - U1m2 | ecosystem: Environmental > Terrestrial > Soil > Riparian zone | place: USA: East River... | reverse complement strand
ACCCGATGGCGAGACTATTGTTTTCACCCGCGAGATGCCCAACAACGTGCGCGAATTCTGGAGCGTTAACCCGCGCGGCACAGATTTGAAAAAGCTCGATGCTGCGCCGGATTGGTACGCGCAGGCCAAAAGCTCGCCGTATTTCACAAACGTCGAACCACAAGAAGCAGGATCGGCAGATGCGACAAGTTCACCTGCTGAGTCGGCGTCACCGACCGCAACTCCAGTTCCGACTTACAAATCCCCAGATGGTTTGTTCGAATTGATTCTGCGGGAAGATCCGAACGACGAGGACGACCAGATCGACGGCCCGGGTCATGGAAAACATTTTGTGCTGCGGGATTTGAAAACCGGAACGGAAACTGAGTTCTCAAAGATTCCCGGATTTTACGGCGCGTTCGAGCTCCTTCACGACAACCAGGATAAGAACCGGTATTTTCTTTTCGATGGTCAACTGCGGCTCGCATTTTTCGATTTGCACCTGAACAGCACCGATGGGGACACGGTGTTCGCGCTCGATTTCACCGGTCCGCGACTCGTTAGGCTTTCACCGAACTGGGCCACCCCGATTCCGCTGCCGGGCGAACCCGCCCTTCTCACATTCACAGAGAACCGTTACGTTTCCATCCCGGCGAGCAAAAAGACGGCGAACTGCTCCTATATCGAGCGCTGGGACGAGAAGCTGAATCACATTCGTTACGCGCGCGAAAAATCCGCTGCGCTTTGTTACGGGATGTCAATGTATCGACCCGGTCTTACGCCCACCGTAATCACGTCGCGCCGAAGCTCGGAGTGAAAACAGAATCCCCGCAAGCGCGCGAAAGAGGAAAGCCGCGCGAGGACCCGCACGCACTCCAGAAGCTTACGCGAGACGAAACAGTCTCGGTGCACTTTGGACGAAGCGCTTTTGGAGTGCGATGCGTTTTCGCATCGCTTTTGCTGCTGACTTCGCTCGGGTTTTCCGCAGCCGTCCAAGCGCAACCCGACTCACTGGAACAACTGGCGGATGATTTCTGGGCGTGGCGCGCGAAACGCGCGCCCTTCACAGGCGACGACGTCAACCGAATCGAGCGACCCGGCGGAATGCGCGATTGGTCTCGGGCGAGTATTAACCGGCGAAGAAAAGATTTGGCCGGATTTGAAGCGCGCTGGAAGAAATTGGATCCGGCACAATGGCCGTTGCCGAAGCAGGTCGATTACAAATTGATTGGCTCAGCATTGGCGCGCGTTCGCTGGGAACTCGAAGTTAATCCCCGTTGGAAACGCGACCCGAGTTTTTACATCGAACAGACGCTCACCGCGCTGGCGGAAGAGCTCAGCGTCCCGGCACCGTATGATGAAGCGCGTAGCCGAGAAATTCTCACGCGCATCGAAAACATTCCGTCGATCCTGCAGCAAGGCGCGGAAAACCTCGATACGCCGCCCGCGCCGTTCGCAACCATCGCGGCCCAGAATCTCGACGGCATTCGCGACCACCTGCGCACGATGGCGAGCACGCTCGTTGGATTGACCAGTCTGAAACCGCAAGAGTTAAACGCCGCAACTGATGACGCCGCGGATGCACTCGAAAAATTTCAGCAGCAGCTCAAGGACAAGCTGCCGAAGCTTCCGCAACAAACCGCACTCGGTCGTGACGCGTACATCTGGTTCTTGCGCAACGTGGCGCTGATGCCGTTCACGCCTGAGGAACTTCTGGCGATGGGACGACAGGAATGGAACCGGGCGGTCGCGTTTGAGGCCTACGAGAAGAACCGCAACAAAGATGTGTCGCCGCTAAAGGTCGCGACGGACGTTAATACGTGGATCAAAGATGCGGCTGAAAAAGAACTTCAAATCCGCAAGTATCTTGAGGAGCGCGGCATTCTCACCGTGCCAAAGTGGGTCCAGCATTACACCCTTCGGCCAACACCCGAATATTTGCGCGCGCTTGAGTTTACTGAGCACGACGACTTCACATCGCCGTCGCGATTAAATGAGAATTGCATCCGTTACGTGCCTGAGCCGTCGGAAAAACTTGGCTACTTCTGGCACGCGACAGCGATGGATCCGCGGCCCATCACCGTCCACGAAGGGGTTCCCGGCCACTATTTCCAGCTGTGTCTCTCGTGGAAAAATGAGGACCCGATACGGCGACATTACTACGACTCCGGCGCAAACGAGGGTATCGGCTTTTACGCTGAGGAAATGATGCTACAGGCCGGTTTGTTCGATGACAGCCCACACACGCGGGAGATCATTTACAATTTTATGCGGCTTCGCGCGCTTCGCGTGGAAGTGGACGTGAAACTCGCGCTCGGCGAATTCACGCTCGAGCAAGCTGCAAAATATCTCCAGGAGAAAGTCCCGATGGATGAACAGACCGCGCGGCAGGAAGCGATCGCCTTCTCCACCAGCCCCGGCGGAGCTATGACCTACCAGATCGGGAAATTACAGATCCTGAAATTTCTCGCCGACGCGCGCATGCAGCAGGGCGACAAATTCAATCTCCGCGCGTTCCACGATTTCGTTTGGAAAAACGGCAACGTGCCGATTGCGTTGCAGCAATGGGAGTATTTGGGAGCAGAAGACGCGTGGAAGAAATGACGCCGGGATCAAATTCCTATTCAACTTCGACGTGCAATCCGCCTAACCATTTGGCGACTAAATTGTAGATCGCTGCGCCGACAACACCGATAATAAATCCTAATCGACGACCTCGAGGCCCATTTGGCGAGCTGTGCCGGCGATAATGCGGAAAGCGGCTTCGTCGTCCTGCGCGTTCAGGTCTTTGCGCTTGGTGTTGACGATGTCCATCACTTGTTTGCGAGTGACCTTTCCGACTTTGGTCTTGTTAGGCTCCTTCGAACCGGCAGCGATGTTTGCGGCTTTCTTGAGTAGAACAGCCGCCGGCGGGCTCTTGGTGATGAACGTAAACGATTTGTCTTTAAAGACAGTAATGACGACCGGGAGAATGTCGCCGGCTTGTTTCTGTGTCGCGGCATTAAATTCTTTGCAGAATGCCATGATGTTGACGCCGCGCGGACCGAGAGCAGTGCCCACCGGAGGCGCGGGGTTAGCTTGTCCTGCCGGAATTTGGAGTTTGATGTGTGCTATGACTTCTTTGGCCATTGTTCGTGTAGGTTAGATCCAGAGATTCCTCGACTTCGCTCGGAATGACAATCTTTGATGATTATCCGCGTTCGACCTGCCAGTATTCCAGTTCCACCGGCGTGGCTCGACCGAAAATGGTGACGGAGACACGCAGCTTGCCACGCTCAGGATCGATCTCTTCAACGATACCGGTCTGATTTTGGAACGGACCGTCGGCGACCTTCACGCTTTCGCCAACCTCGAAGCTGACTTTTGGTTTCACCTTCTCCTCGCGCTCCTTCATCTGCGCGAGCATGCTTTCCACTTCCGATTGCCGCATCGGGATGGGTTTGTCCTTGGTCCCGGCAAACCCGATCACGCCGGATGTATTGCGGATGAAATACCAGGTGCGCCCGACCAGCTGATTGTTTTCGTCGAGCAGATGCATATTAACGATCAAATAACCGGGAAAAAATTTTCGCGTGGTTTCAGTCTTCTTGCCTTTTTTGATTTCCGAGACGCGCTCGGTCGGAAGCAGTACATCGTAAACGACGTCGCCCATCTCTTCGGTTTTAACGCGTTTCAAAATGTTCTCGCGCACTTTGTTTTCCTGACCGGAAAGCACATGCACGACATACCATTGATCTTTCGCTGCGAGCGTTTGTCCCATAAATCAGTGCAATCGGGTGAAGAAGTGCACAACGTTCACCAAGATAAAATCGAACAATGCCACGTAGCCACCGAGCAACAGCATCGCGACCACGACCACGATGGTCGAGTCCACCAGTTCCTTGTAGCGGCGGAATCCTTTTTCCTTCGGGTCCCATGGCCACGAGCATTTCTGCAGCTCGACCTTCACCTCGCTGAAGAAGTTTTTGACTTTTGTCATCATTGCTTCGCCACGTAATTCGTTAGCCACACGCCAGGAGGGACTCGAACCCCCAACCGACGGTTTTGGAGACCGCTACTCTACCAATTGAGCTACTGGCGTATTTAATCTTCCTCTTCCGCTTACTCTTAACCTCCTCTTTCCCCATCCGCTCAACATTAGCAGTCGAAAAAGAGGTAGAGGAAGAGTTTAATCCAGAATATCGCCCACGCGACCCGCGCCGACGGTTTTGCCGCCTTCGCGAATTGCGAACCGAATGGTTTTCTCCATGGCTATCGGCGTGATCAGCTCGACCTCGATCGAGATGTTGTCGCCGGGCATGACCATTTCCACGCCATCAGGCAGTTTGACGGTGCCGGTAACATCAGTCGTCCGGAAATAAAACTGCGGCCGGTAATTGGTGAAGAACGGAGTGTGACGTCCGCCTTCCTCCTTGCTCAGGACGTAAACTTCCGCTTTGAATTTCTTGTGCGGCGTAATGGAGCCGGGCTTGGCGATTACCTGTCCGCGCTCGACCTCTTCCTTCTTGAGACCGCGCAACAGCACGCCGACGTTGTCGCCCGCGCGTGCTTCATCGAGGAGCTTGCGGAACATCTCGATGTCCGTGGCGACGGTCTTCGCCGTTGGACGAACGCCAACGAGCTCGACTTCCCCCATTTTCTTGAGAATTCCTCGCTCGACGCGACCGGTCGCAACGGTGCCGCGGCCTTCAATGTTGAACACGTCTTCGATCGGCATCAGAAACGGCTGATCAATCGGCCGATCCGGCACAGGCACGTAATCATCGACCGCCTCGACAAGCGCGAGCACCTGCTTCTCCGAGTCAGCGTCGCCGTTGAGCGCCTTGAGCGCGCTGCCCCTGACGATCGGAATCTTGTCGCCCGGAAATTCGTACTGCGTCAACAGATCGCGCACTTCCATCTCGACGAGATCGAGAAGCTCGGCATCGTCCACCATGTCGACCTTGTTGAGGAAAACGACGATGGAAGGGACTCCCACCTGTCGCGCCAGCAGGATGTGTTCACGCGTCTGCGGCATCGGGCCGTCAGCAGCGGAGACAACCAGAATGGCGCCGTCCATCTGAGCCGCGCCGGTAATCATGTTCTTCACATAGTCGGCGTGACCAGGGCAATCGACGTGGGCATAGTGGCGCTTTTCGCTGGAATACTCCACGTGCGCCGTGTTGATGGTGATTCCACGCTCTTTTTCCTCCGGCGCATTATCGATCGAGTCGTATTCGCGCACTTCGGCCATGCCCTTTTTGCTGAGCACCTTGGTGATTGCTGCCGTGAGCGTGGTTTTGCCGTGGTCAACATGACCGATCGTGCCGACGTTTACGTGCGGCTTGTCGCGTTTAAAAGCTTCTTTAGCCATATCGTTTTCTTTTTACCTCTTTAATTTGGATTTTCCTTGCCGGTCGCAAGCTCACTGAGCCCATGACCGGGATCGAACCGGTGACCTCGTCCTTACCAAGGACGTGCTCTGCCAACTGAGCTACATGGGCTGCTCGTCGCCAACCCAGCGCCTCCCTCGGAAACCCGGGCGGCGAACCGGCCGTGCCTTCCACCAGAGAGTCAAAAATCCCAGAGTCGCGTCAAACTTGCATTTGAAGGACCGTGGGATCGCCTCGTCCGGCAAAAAGCGTCCGCAAACTAACCACGCCCACCGTGGTGTCAAAGAAATTTTGGCCGCGGGCGTTAACGAATTCGATGGTTAGAGGGCTCTGCTTTTCCGCGCGTAACCAGACGCACGATCACAGCAATTATGAGCAGCGCGAGGACACCAATTCCGATATACAGCGGACTGATTTTATCCATCAGCCGTTTTTCTTCAGGCGTTGGGCTGGCAATCGGCGGCGTGGGCGAGGGAGACGCGTTCTTAGCCGCCAGCATCGACTGCGCATATTGCAGGCGCTGGAACGTGTCGTTGTCCTGCGGATTGACCTTTAGCACGGCTTGGTAATCCGCGATCGCGTTTTCGTACTGCTGCGCCAGGCTGTAGGTGTAGCCACGCTTCGTCGTCGCTTCCATGTCGTTCGGATTTTTCGTGATCAAAAATGTGTAATCGGCGATGGCGGCGTCGTAGTTCTTCGAACTTCGATATGCCAACGCGCGCCGATCATAACTCTGCAGATCGTCCGGTTTCTTTTGAATCACAGCCGAAAAATCGGCGACCGCTTTATCCCACTGGTTAAGTCCGATCTCAGCGAAGCCACGGAATTTAACTGCATTGAGGTCATCCGGCTTGAGTTCCAACGCCTTGGTGAAATCAGCAAGAGCAGCGTCGTACTGTTTAAGTTCGGATAAGGTCTGACCGTGTTCCTCGTAACCGGAGGCATCCTTCGGCGCCAGCTCGATGTATTTTGCAAAATCCGCCAACGCGGCTTGATACCGGGTGGAGGCTCCCTCGGAATCTCCCGCCGCGAGGGCAGTTCGTGCTCCCTGGCGATAGGCGGTGCCGCGATTTGCGTATCCGCGCGCGTCGTTCGGATTGTCTTTGATCGCCTTGCCGAATTCGTCAGCAGCGGCGTCAAAATGTTTTTCCTGGGCAAGTTGGATGCCGCGTTGGATATGATTTCCGCCGCCGCCTTTGGCCGGTTTCGCTCCGTCGACCTGAACAGCCGCACAACAAAAAATCGATATGATGGCGACAGTGAGTAGTTGCTTGTTCAACATATGTATTTCTCCTTCTGGCCTACTTTTTGCGCGATTTACCGCTTACAGGCGAGAAAATTTGTGCAGGGGCCGTCCCAAAGTTTAGGTGCGCGCTTCGGAGATGTTGTAGTGTCCGCTGTCTCAGCGGACCAGCGCCTTGCGCAGCACGCGTATCCGATGCGCTGAGGACAGCGCGCGCTACAGCCGTTGAGCATACCTGGACCAGGCTTGATATGAACTACAAAACGTCGCCCGCGCGTAGCGACGCTGCGTCGCTACGGAGTGCCAATCTCTCGAAAGGGTACTCCGCAGTTTTTGCCACGGTGTTCATCTGGTCCGTGCCGTCGCTTTTCATGTTTTACCTAAATCGGTATTACGATCCGTGGGCACAAAATTTCTATCGCTACTCGGTCGCATGCATCGCCATTGCGCCCTTGTTACTTTATCAAATTCGTCGCGGCGGTCCACGCATCGATATGCATGCGGTGAAACTTTGTTTGCTGCCATGCTTGCCAAACGTGGTCCATCAAGTCACCCAGGTGATGGCGCTTTTCTATATTGGGCCCGGTGTCTATACGATTTTCACTCGGGCTTCGGTCATTTTCACTGCCCTTCTGGCGCTGGCATTCTTTCCAGAGGAACGGGTCGTTATCCGGCAATGGCAATTCCAGCTTGGCACCTTACTCGGATTAATCGGCGCATTCGGCGTGATCTGGTTTCAGGCGGGTGCGAACTCGCATGACCAGCACATCGCGTTGCCCGGATTGTTCATTGCCTTTACAGCCACATTTTGCTGGGCGCTTTACGGAGTTCTGATCAAACGCCCGTCAGCTGAGCTTGGATCGATCCGCAGCTTCGGCATCGTCAGTTTCATTACTTCGGCATTGCTGTTTCCACTCACCCTCGCCTTCGGCAAAATCGGAACCCCGTTTCAGGCCGGCGTGCAAGCAAACCTGGTTTTGATCGTCTCGGCCGTAATCTGTATTACACTCGCCCACGTTTTGTATTACGTGGCGATCCGTGAAATCGGAGTCGCGCTATCTCAAAGTCTCCAACTCCTCTGTCCAGCGATTGCGATGGCGCTATCTGCCTGGCTCTACGGCGAACGACTCACGCACGCCCAGCTTTGGAGCGCCGGCATTCTGCTTATCGGTGCCTTCCTCGCAATGCGCATAAAGCCCATCGCCACAGCAGAAACAGCTGAAAATATTTAACTCTTTGTGAGCGCCTGCGCCTTGCGCACGAGTTCGATGAAGTCTGCGCGGTAGCCATTCATATCTGCGCCCGTTCCTTGTTGCGCCCATTCGATCACTTGCTGCAGCGATCCGTTTCCCTTGTATTCGGAATCGCGCAGGATCATTCCGAACTCGGCGACGGCTGCTGCAAATTTTAAGTCCTGGGGAGCTGCTGCGAAATCAAATCCTGTATCGCTCAAAGTGCGCTGGATGAGTCCGACTGCCACATCAATGCCTCGTGTGTTGAGTTGCAGTTTTGCCGTCAACAGCGGTTCAGATGCCTCTTCCGCGACAGTCGGCATTTGCGTGTGGGCCGCATTGCCCACGCGCTTCAGTGGCACAACTTCATACAAGGTTGTCAACGTGTATCCAGCCGCCATCGGATGCGAACCGACGTTCTCCTCGTTCGAATTCTGTGTCTCGGTTTTTTGCCTGTCATACCCAATCAATCGGTACGATGCCACCCGTCTCGGATTAAATTCGACCTCGATCCTGCTGTCGGCACGAACAGGAACGTTTTGGTGTCCCTTCAGTCCGATCCGGACCAACCGATGCGTTGGTTCCCAGGGACACGTCACAACATCGAGGTTGAGTGAAATTGGTTCGCCCGTGGTCGGCTGTGGATATTCGTACGGAAAATGGTTGATCATTCCTTCAATGCGCACCGACTCCCGAGGCGGAAGCAGGCCGGCATCAATCGAACGTCGGACATCGAGATAAGAAGCCGAATTCACGACGAGCGGTACACTCGATCGGGGCCTGGTCCTCACTGACACAAATGGCCGCTCGCCAGTAAAAGCGTATGGACCAGCGTCAGCCTCGAACTTTTCATTTTGGCTGGGCCGCGCAGCGTCCTCTGCCTCGACTGGAGCAAATTGATTCGGTTGCGCGCGCTCCATAGCTAAGGGGCGCGACAAAGAATATCCCGATGGCGCAGAGATACGCGACTCGTTACCGCTGAACATGACTGCGCCAACTACAGCTAAGACGGCGATGAGCGCTGCAATCGCGAGCGGCCCGGCGTTTGGCCAAAAAGTATCGCCGTGAAAAGTCCTCAGTTTTTCCGGCGCGACCAATCCTCGCTGCAACTCGAGCCGATACTGCGATCTTAAGGCGCGCGCGAGATCTTGTGTGTCGGCGACGAACCGCTGCATTTCCGGAGAATCAGCAGTTGCACGAGCAATTGCCGATCGTTCTGACTCGTCCAGTTCGTCCAGTGCGTATGCCGTTAGCTTCGGGTCATCAACATTCATTTTACTCATTTGGCTTTGGGTTAAATGGGATGAAATCTCCGGCGACCTGAGCGTAACGCTCTCGCAACGTCTTTAGCGCTGTGTGAAGCAGTACTCCCACATTATTGGCGGTTGTCTGCATGATCTCCGCGATCTGTTGGTAACTGAGATCGTTTTGGAATTTAAGTTGAATCACTTCCTGCTGCCGCAGCGGCAGGGTGCCGACAATCCGCAACAGGAACCCGGTCGCTTCCTTTTGTTCGAGCTGGTCAAAAGGCATGGGTTGCTCGCTTTCGCGCGCTTCAATCACTTCCTCGTCGACGTACATCATGCGCCTCTCTTTTCGGCACATGTTGAGCGCCACATTTCGGCAAACCGTAAACAGCCAGGTTGCCGGCTTATCCTCGCTCCGTAGCGCGCCGTTACGCTGAAACTTGACGAATGTCTCCTGAACAACATCTCTCGCCTGTTCCCTGTCACCAGTTATGCGTCGAGCGTATTGAAGAAGCGGAATTTCGAATCGATGTACAATGTCTTCGAATTTCTCCAGTTTGGCTGTTCTGCCGCTTCGCATCGGATCCAATGTCCTTCCGACGAGCGGAGAGGATAACACATCCACCAACGTTCAACGCTAATACGAAACGCCCATAAGCGTGTACGTGATCGGCACCTGGACCTTGGTTACGCTCTCGGGCTTGAAACGCCATCTTCGAAACGCATCGAGAGTTGAATTGTCCAGAAAGGCATTGCCACAGCTTTGCGCCATTAGGACATCAGTCACAGTCCCCGAGGTTTGATCGACGACGAGCAGCGCGACGCCCGATCCTGTCACTCGTTGACGGCGCGCTTCGTACGGATATACCGGGCGCGGCGCATACGTCACCATCGCTTTCACCGCGCGCAATGACGCCGGTGTTCCTCGGACAAGGGACGCTGGTCGTGTCTTCCGATGCGCGCGAACTGGTGGAGGCGTGATATTCTCCTCCTGAAAATTGTCCTGATCCGGACGAATCTGCTCTAAAGGCGGAGGCACGGCCGATTCTTCCACCAACGCAGGCTCCGTTTCGGCGGTATCAACGAGCTCGAGATCAGCCGCCGGGCTGAAATCTTCTAGCTTCGTAGTCGGTGATTTGGTTTTCGCGAGCGCAACCGCGCCGAGATGTATCGCAAGCGCACTCATAAATGCGATCCAAAAGATGGATCGGCCGTGCTGTCGATAAACCAATGCGGGATTCATGTCTATTCCTCCAAAGAGAAAGACACGCCACTCTGAAGAAACTTAGGCCGTGACCACGATATTGCGGGTAGCAAGGAACTACGTTGATTCTGATGCTTCTGGACACTCAGTGCGGGGTTGCGTTATCGAGTATCAAGAATCCAGCAATTCAGCAGCCGTTTTTGCCACGTGAATCTCAAAAGCTATCTCGTCACTCGCCAGAAGCTGATCGACCGCGCGCTGGACCGCTATTTGCCGAAGGCGAATAGGAAGCCCACGACGCTTCACCGGGCTATGCGCTACAGTTTGTTTGCCGGCGGCAAACGTTTGCGGCCGATTCTGTGTCTGGCTGCGGCTGAAGCTTGTGGCGGCAAGATCAACGCTGCACTTCCGCTGGCGTGCGCGCTTGAATGCATCCACACGTACTCACTCGTGCACGATGATCTTCCGAGCATGGATAACGATGATTTCCGACGCGGTCGTCCCACCTGCCACAAGGTCTTCGGCGAAGGTATCGCGGTGCTCGCGGGTGACGCTCTATTAACTATCGCGTTCGAAATTGTTTCACACGCAAAGCCGAGGCGACGTTACGATATGGCAATGCTGTTGCGCGAGGTTGCCCTCGCGGCAGGTAGTCAAAGACTGATCGCCGGTCAGGTGGCCGATCTCGAGGCCGAAGGCAAAAACGTCAAACGCCGCGAGTTGCAGTTTATTCACGAGAACAAGACCGCTGCGATTTTGAGAACCTCAGTGCGTCTGGGCGCGATGAGCGCCAACGCGGATACTAGAAAGCTTTCCGCGATCACACGGTTCGGGCAACGACTGGGGCTCGCTTTCCAAATTATCGACGACATTCTCGACGTAACACAGACCTCAGAGATCCTAGGCAAGAGCGCCGGCAAAGATGTGGCGGCAAAAAAAGCAACTTATCCCGCGGTCATTGGCCTCGAAAAATCACGCGGAGAAGCCAAACGGCTCACGCGCGATGCGCACAATGCCTTGTCGATTTTTAGTAATCGCAACGCTGAAGCGCTGCATGCGCTAGCGAATTATTTGCTCGAGCGCGAGTACTGATTCTGTAGCCGTCGCCCTGTAGGCGACGCCAGGCGCGGAAGGCAACAAACGCGTGCAGAACGCTTCGCACAGCGAAGCGGCTACAAGGCGAGCGCCAAATTCGGATCAATTTCCTCGGTCACGTGCGATTCAAATCCAGCCCGCAATCGCAACAATGCAGTAAATGCGATCATGGCGGCATTATCGGTGCATAGCCATGGCTTGGCGCTTTTGAATTCGATTCCTTTGCGGCTGCTCGCGTCGTGCATTTGGCGGCGCAATTCCTGATTGCAACTGACGCCGCCGCTCATCGTCACGAGATCCACACGAAACCTTTCCGCCGCCGCTATTGTCTTTGTCACGAGCACGTCAATGATTGCCTGCTGAAAAGATGCGCAAAGATCCGCCAATAGCTTGTCATCCAAAACGGAGCGAAGCGGGGTCGAGGGACCCCGTTGAAATTCATCTGTGGTAACGCCGCGGGGTTCCTCGACTTCGCTCGGAATGACATGCAGCTTTGGCAACAAGTACCGCACCGCAGTTTTTAATCCGCTAAAGCTGAAATTCTGCGAGCCGAGCATGCTGCGGGGAAAATCAAAACGTTTCGGATCGCCGCCGCGCGCGTGTTTTTCAATTTCCGGGCCACCGGGATAACCGAGTCTGAGCATTTTGGCTACTTTGTCGAATGCTTCTCCCGCAGCATCGTCAACGGTGTGGCCGATGAGTTGATAATTCGTCAGGCCTCGAACGACGACCAGCATCGTGTGTCCGCCGCTAACGATGAGCGACACATTTGGCTTAATGTCGTTCTCGCCGTCTTTTTCGACGCCAAAAAATGGCGAGAGCAAATGCCCTTCGAGATGATTGATACCCAGGTACCGTTTGCCGAAGCCGATTGCCATTCCTTTCGCAATTGACGCACCGATCATTAACGAACTCGCCAGGCCGGGGCCAGTGGTAGCGGCGAACGCATCGATTTCTGACAACCGAGTTTTCGCTGCGCTCGCAGCGCGATCGAGTAGCCGCGGAGCGTAGATCAGATGATTGCGCGATGCGATCTCCGGTACGATTCCGCCGTATTTCTCATGCGCTGCGACCTGTGATGCGACTTCGCTCGCAAGCAACTCGTGGCGGGAACGATCTCCGCGTAAAATCGCTACTGCCGTCTCGTCACAGGAGGTCTCTAATGCCAGCACTGTCATGTCGAGCGAAGTCGAGACATCTCTCGAACTTACACTGCGCGCGGCACATCAGAAGAAAATCAGAGATTTGATTCGCTCGCTGCCCGCTCGCTCAGCCTTCGGCCTTGCCGTCTATGTCGCGGCTTCCCCAGCCGCTCCGTTCTCGACTCCGCTCGGAATGACAGAAGCTACTATTTCTTCACCGCTTCCGCCTTCGGCGCGCTCTGCTGTGCGTAAATCATTACGCCTTTGAGTGCGTCTATGGCGCGCAACATCTGTGGATCTTTGGTCTTGATGATGCTGATCTCGTCGTCTGGCTTAACATTCCCTGTGTTGCGCAGCCCATATAGAGCGCGCTCCTGTTCGGCAGTCATGCCGACGCGAATATTCGGCGTCACGCCATTACCCTGAATGACTTGTCGGCTGGGCGTGTAGTACTTGGCCGTGGTAAAACGTACCGCGGATCCGTCCGGCAATTGCAGCACATTCTGCACGGAACCTTTTCCAAAAGTGGTTTCACCAACCAGGACCGCCCGACGCAAATCCTTGAGCGCGCCGGCAACGATCTCCGCGCCGCTCGCGCTGCCTTCGTTAATCAGCAACACCATCGGAAAATTTGGACGCGGCTTACTTACGGCGGAAGTAGAGTAATCATGCTGTTGAGAAGAAACTCTGCCTTGCGTCGAAACGACTTTTGTGTTGGGCGGCAAAAATTGGCCGCACACGTCCACGGCGCTGTTCAATAGCCCGCCCGGATTATTTCGAAGATCGAGTATCAGCGCCTGCATGCCTTGCTTCTGCAAATCATCAATCGCTTTCGATAATTCGTCAGCTGTCGGTTCGTTGAACTGGATAAGCCGGATGTAACCAATCCTGAATGGGCCGGTCAGCTCCGGCGGCAGCAATCTTTCTCCCTTAACACTTTGGATTTTTATTTCTGCGCGTTGGAGCGTGTACTCCTTGATTTCCTTCGTGGACGGCCGCAACAGCGTCATACTGACTTTTGCGCCTGCAGGCCCTCGCAGAACATTGATCGCGTCCTGAAGATCCATTCTCTCGGTCGACATGCCATTGATCCGCAAGATTTGGTCGCCGGAAAGAATTCCCGCCTTTGCAGCAGGCGTGTCTTCCATCGCCGTGACCACGGTAGGCAATCCATTTTTCATGGAGACCTCGATGCCGAGACCGTTGAAGCGGCTGCGCGTGTCATCCTGCATGTCTCGAAAATCATTGGGGTCCATGAACTGGCTGTGTGGGTCCAGTGAGGAAAGCATCCCCTTCATTGCAGCGGTGACGAGATCGTGATAGCTCGTCTTGTTCTCATCGACGTAATCCTGCCGGATGAGTTCCAAGGCTTTTGCGAAAATGGCAATCTGCGAGTAGCCGTTATCCTCTTCAGTCTTTGGCGGCTGCACTTCCTGCGCGAAAACGCCAGGAATAGCGCCGAACAGGACGCAAACCAGCAATGGAATGATCACAACTCGCCTCATGTTTTGCCCAAGCTCCGAGAACGATGTGACAATCGCTCATGAGCACATTTTGGCAACGCCCAACGCGCGGCATTGTCTGTAGTTACAACTTGCAGGATGAGGGACTCCATTTGTAATCTCATTAACACCCGGCTTCAGCTGGGTGTACAACAACGGCCAGCGAGCGCCAGCCTTTTCAATAGCTTTCCTGCAGACAACAAACCGTTAAAACGCCTTTATTCGCCGTCGTGTGGTTCCCTCGGGCTGACGCCCGGTGTTAATGAGAGCGCTGCTTGGAAACCTTTCCGGCTTGCCATAATTCTGCTGGCGCTTTCACTCGCCAGCGCGGTTTTCGCCGCGCAAACACAGGACGCCGAATACGAAGGGGTAGCCGACGAATACGTGAAGACGTATCTGGCCGCTCACCCCCTCCAGGGAACCGCTCTCGGTTTTCACGAGTACGATGGCAAAATCAACGATTACAGCCGCCTCGCGCTCGACGCCGAACTCTCCCGGCTCCGGCGATTCGATGATCGGCTGGCCAAGTTTGATCCAGCGAAACTGAGTCCGCGGCAATCCATCGACTTAAGGATTCTGCAGGCAGCGGTAAAGCGAGAACTGTTTGAAATGCAGGACATGTCGGTCTTCGAACGAAACCCGATGGTTTATGCGCGCGCGGGTGACGTGAACGTCTATATCAAAAGGAATTTTGCGCCGCTTGAGGACCGCGTTCGCAGCCTGGTCGCCATAGAATCACAAATTCCAAACATTCTGATCGCGGCGCGAACAAACCTCGATGAAAAGCTTCCTAAGCCGTTTGTCGAGCTTGCGATCCAGATCGCCAGAGGTTCCGCCGATTTTCTGAAAAAAGATCTCGTTGCCGCTGTGAGCGGCGTCAAAGACGAGCAGCTCCGCGTTGCATTTCAGGCAGCCAATCGCAAAGCGGCAAACGCGCTCAGTGATTACGCAACGTGGCTGGAACGGGAGAAACTTCCCAAAGCCACACTTGATTTCGCCCTCGGCGAAGAAAAATTTGCACGCTTTTTGGCGCAGACGGAGCTGATCAATCTTCCGCCACAAAAAGTTCTCGAGATCGGCATGGCGCCGTTAAAAGCCGAACAGGAAGCATTCGCCGAGGCGGCGAAAAAGATCGACCCGAACAAAACTGCGATAGAGGTTTTCAAGCAAATCCAGAGCGAACATCCGGCTTCGGACAAATTGATCCCGGACATTGCCAAAGACCTGGACAAGCTTCGCAAATATGTTGTGAGCCGTCGTTTAGTCGGAATTCCGTCGGAGGTTCGCGCGAAAGTAAAAGAGACCCCGCAATATCTGCGCGCCACCTCCTTCGCCTCCATGGACACTCCCGGTCCCTTCGAGAAGCGCGCCACGGAGGCTTATTACTACGTCACACCGACGGAAGAGGATTGGCCGGAGCAAGAAAAGGAGGAATGGCTCACGGCATTTAATTATTACACCTCCGACGTCGTATCGATTCATGAGGTGTATCCCGGACATTACGTGCAGTTCCTTCATCTGAACGCGTCGCCTGCCAGCAAAGTAGAAAAGATCTTTGGTAGCTATGCCTTCATCGAAGGCTGGGCGCATTACTGCGAAAAAATGATGATCGACGAAGGGTTCGGCAGCCCGTCCAACTCCAGTCCAAGCGAAGACGATGTGAAGCGCGCAGCAAAATATCGCATGGCGCAGGCGGACGAAGCGCTGCTCCGACTTTGCCGGCTATGTGTGTCCATCAAGGTGCACACGCAAAACATGTCGATTGATGAAGCGACGAAATTTTTTCAGGACAACTGTTACTACGAACAGAAGCCGGCTCGCCAGGAAGCGATGCGCGCCACATTCGATCCGGGTTATCTGAATTACACCCTCGGCAAATTGCAGATCCTGAAACTGCGCGATGACTACAAGGCGCAACAGGGCGACGATTTCTCTCTGCAAAAATTTCATAACGAATTGCTCAGCCACGGCATGCCGCCCATTCGGCTCCTCCGAGAAATCATGCTCAAAGACCAGAGTAAGTGGGATCAGGTTTTGTAAGTCCTTCAGAACAGGG
>Ga0193735_1000285_pt1 | contig 16085 bp, 15 predicted proteins | sample U1m2metaG_FD_145080 | JGI IMG/M metagenome (GOLD analysis project Ga0193735, IMG submission 145080) | Soil microbial communities from a riparian zone of the East river system, Colorado, United States - U1m2 | ecosystem: Environmental > Terrestrial > Soil > Riparian zone | place: USA: East River... | reverse complement strand
ACGGCAGTTGGCAAAATCGACAAGGGTTCCAGGGCGGTCGCCTAGCTCATCAGGCCGCGATAGACACCCAGTAGAGCAGGACGACGAACGCCACGGCTGTCGCGACTCCATAGATCGCCCCGATAGCCACGACCTTCGCCGCTGTTCGAGCGAGCGAGCCACCGTAGACGCGCCGAAGGGCAAGAGTAGCGTAGATAGGAAGCCAGATTACACCGATCAAGTTGCCGACGACCGCGAGAACCGTTGACCCGGTGAATTTCAGCAGCTCGGCCACCGTGAGCGCCAGAAAAGTGAAGGCGTGAAGATGAATTGCGAAGTAGAGGTGCTCCGGGTACTTCCGGCCCCGGTAGAAGAGCGCGAGGATTGCCGCGAAAACCGGTAGCAACGCGAAGAGCATTCGCGGCATCGTAGTAAGTATGCGTTGCTTGAGACCTCCCGGATCCTGGACCGCCTTGCGCAGGAATGGCTGCATGATGGCCGGCGCTCGCGCGATGTCCTCGAGCGCCGCCTGCCTCTCAGCCGCGCTCGCCGCCTCGCCTTTCTCGAGCGCCGAGCTGGCGGCCGCAGACACTCGCTCGGGACGCGATGTTGGCGGACCACGCTCCGTTGTGGTAGCGCCGACGCGAACGCCGAGGAACAGGGTCTTGCCAGACTCCGTTTTTACGTCGGGCGCGGCAGCGGCGACAAGGAAGTACACGAGACTTGCCGTCAGATACAGGCGGAGTGGCGAGATGTATCGAACGCGTCGCCCTTCAAGGAACTCGTGCGTCAGCAATCCTGGATACAGAACCAGCGCGCGGATCGTGGATGCGAGCCGTCCATCCCACCCCGAAAATTCCGAGACGGCGTCGACCGCCAGCTCGCGCACACTTGGATATGGTGGGATGTCGCGCTGGCCACAGCCGGCGCAAAACGGCCCGCTCAACGGTGTGCCGCAGTTGAGGCATGCGCTCGAGCGCGCATCGGACGGCAACTCTTCACGAAATCTGTGCTCGTCGGCCATCGAGCTAAATTGGCTTCAATTGTCGCGGCGAACGAGGGCCAATCGCCCAGGAGGTTAACAAAGTGAATTCCCTTCCCGCCCTTTTCACCGCAGCGTCGCTTCTCCTCGTCGCACTCCTTCCTGTTGTCACCCTCAAACAGGAGCCGAAGATCGCTTTCGCGTTGAAGCGGGATGGACAGTACCAGGTCTACGTCATGGACGCCGACGGGCGGCACCAGACTCGGCTGACCACCAATGAATTCCAGGAAAGGTTTCCCGTCTGGGCGCCCGACCGCAGCAAGATCCTCTACGGCTCCCAGCGAGGCGGTGGCTGGGAGATTTGGGTAATGAATGCCGATGGGAGTAATCCAGTCCGTCTGACCCGCAACATCGAAGCGAAAAGCCCTCGGAGCTGGTCCCCCGATGGACAACGGATTTACTTCGAGTCCGACCGTACCGGTAATAGCGAGATCTACAGCACCCGGGTTGATGGCACCCAGCTCACGAATCTCACCAACAACTCTCTGGACGATGGCAGCCCGGGTTTGTCGCCCGATGGATCGCGCATCGTGTTCGAATCGCAACGCGATGGCAATCGCGAGATCTACGTGATGCGCTCCGACGGCAGTCAGCAGCGGCGGCTGACGAACAGTCCTGCTGATGAACGCAGTCCCTCGTGGTCGCCCGACGGGAGAAGGATTGCCTTCACATCGACCAGAGACGGAAATCGCGAGATCTACGTGATGCAGCAGGACGGACGACGTCAGACCCGTCTCACCAATGACAGCGCTCAGGATGACATCGCCGTGTGGTCGCCCGACGGCTCACGCATCGCGTTCCAGTCAGTCCGCGGCGAGAACTATGACATCGAGGTGATGCGGCTGGACGGAAGCCACCGTACACGCCTCACCACGGCGCCTCGGTACGATGGACATATTTCGTGGTCGCCCGACAGCAAATCCCTCGCATTCATCTCGGGTCGCGATGGGTTCGACGCGGTGTTCGTCGTGCGGGTGGATGGGAGAAAAACTACGCGCCTTACGACCCAGGCGTCGCTCGATCCGGCTTGGACACGATAACGGAGGGTGAATGCAGCCAACGGTTCGAAGTGCGCTGGTGTTGCTCGCGGGTGTCGTCGTTGCCGTAATCGTGGTCTCTCTCGGGGATGCGGTGGCCGGCAGCATTTACTCCCTTCCCGCTGGAATCGACCGGAGCAATCCCGAGAGCATGCGACAAGCAGTAGCGGGCCTGCCAACCGCGGCGTTTCTGCTGCTCCTTGCCGGCTGGGTCCTCGCAGCCGCAGTTGGATCTTACGTCGCAGCGCGCACCGCCACTCACGCCCGCGCGATTCATGGACTGATCGTCGCGGTGTTCGTCCTGGTGGCGACGGTATCGAATCTGGCGGCGATTCCTCACCCGACTTGGTTGTGGCCCGCCGTGATCATCCTCATCCCCGCCGCCGGATGGCTGGCGACGAGGCTAGTGCCTAACCGCTGAACTGGGTTTCCACGGAAGTCGTCGCAGGAAATCCTGGAACCTCGGATCGTCCCTCAGAAAATCCATCATCGGATCAAACGGCACGACGTGAAGCATCATCGCGCGCGGACGTGCGGAGCCTGATGTCGTCCCATTCCGTCATCTGATGACGGGCCTCTTCGCCGGCCGCGTATGCTTGCGGTCGGCGAGGGCGTAACGTAAGAGCGCCTGCGCGGACCATTTCATGACCTCGACCGCCTGCGCTCGGGAGAGATGCGCAACGTCGGTGAGCCAGACGAGTGCCTCAATCCCCGCGGCGGATCTGATCGCCAGAACCAGCCTGCGTATTTCCTGCTTCGTGAGCTGACCGGCCAGCGGGGCGAGCGCATCCTCGATCCAGAGGATTGCTCTCCCCCGACGCAGCGAGCTGTCACTGAGCCCCCGCCCGCGATCCAGCGAGAGGCGCAGGGCCACGCGCAGCTGAGGCTCGGTCTCAACCGTGATGCGAAGAAACTCGTCGACCACCTGGCCAAGCCGAGCGGCTGGATCGCTCGGTGGATTCGTGCCGAGGAGAGACTTCCGATCGATTTCCGGATGGGCGGCGATCAGAAGCGCGCTTTGATTGGGGAAGTAACGATATGCGGCTGTCCGTGAAATCTCGGCCCGCGCCGCAGCGCCCTCGACTGTTGGTGTGCTCCCCTCGCCGATCATCTCACGCGTGGCATTGATCAGGGCAGCGCGGGTGCGGGCCTTCTGCCGGGTTCGGCCTGACCGCTCATATGGGATTGACATGCCCATGAAGGTACTGTAGTCTCATGGGACTGTCATCCCATGAACAACATCCCCGTTTCGACCAGGATCTCACGCATGCCAACCAGAACCGCAATCATCAGGGCACAGGGCGAGGGCGACGCCGTCTGGTTCAATAGCGATCTTTTTACCTTCAAGGCCACCTCCGACGAGACCGGACAGGCGTTCACGCTGTTCGAGGAGCTCAGCCAACGTGGAAAGGTCACGCCGCTTCATCTCCACCCGAAAGCAGACGAAACGTTCTGGGTCATCGACGGCGAGATCCGGGTCCACATCGATGGGGTGGAGCAAACCGTAGGACGCGGAGGCGTCGCCTCCGTACCGCGAGGGATGCCACACGCCGTGCTTGTCACCTCCGAGACCGCGATCGTGCTGACGATAGTTACTCCGGGCTACAAAGAGCTGGAGATGTTTTTCCGGGAAGTCGGGGAGCCGGCGACCGAGCGCACTCTTCCACCAAGCGCGCCTTTGCCCATGGACAGGATTCGCGCTGCCGCGATGCGCCATGGGAGCGTGGTGATTCTCGGACCGCCTCCTTTTACGCCGAGCACCGCCGTTCACTCGGCGTAGCCGAAGCCAGCAGCGGGCGCCGCCTTGCGGCGATGAAGGCGTGTACACACCCTTCGTCGCCATGTTCAGCGAATCCAAAGCAACGCGCCGCGAATGGATCGGACTCGCGGTGATCGCGCTCCCCTGCGTGCTCTACGCGATGGACCTGACGGTGCTGAACCTCGCCGTGCCACGCATGAGCGAGGACCTCAAGCCCACGAGCGCTCAGCTGCTGTGGATTCTCGACATCTACGGATTCCTGGTTGCCGGCTCGTTGATCACGATGGGCAACATCGGCGACCGCATCGGCCGGCGCAGGCTGCTGATGATCGGCGCCGCCGCGTTCGGCGTCGCGTCCGTGATCGCGGCGTTTTCCACCAGCGCCGAAATGCTTATTGCCACGCGGGCGCTGCTCGGTGTCGCGGGCGCCACCCTGGCGCCATCTACGCTCTCGTTGATTCGGACGATGTTCCGCGATCCCCAGCAGCGCACGTTCGCAATCGGCGTGTGGGTGACGAGCTACTCGGTCGGCGGCGCGATCGGTCCGCTGCTCGGGGGTGTTGTTCTCGAATACTTCTGGTGGGGTGCCGTGTTTCTCCTCGGCGTCCCGGTGATGGCGCTGCTCCTTGTTGTCGGGCCCAGACTGTTGCCGGAATTCCGTGATCCGGAAGCGGAGCCCGTCGACATTCTCAGCGCCGTCCTGTCGCTGGCCGGAGTGCTCCTCGTGATCTACGGCCTCAAGCGAATCGCGGAGAACGGCCCTGAGCTGGTGGCGGCGATGTCGGTCGGCGCGGGCGTGCTGGTCGGCTATGTCTTCGTGCGACGTCAACCGAAGCTCACCCATCCGCTGATCGATCTCGACCTCTTTCGATCGAGCGTCTTCAGCACGGCGCTGGCGACGTACCTGCTCGGTACTTTCGCGGTGTTCGGAGCATTCGTCTTCGTCTCCCAATACCTGCAGCTCGTGCTTGGCCTGTCTCCGCTCAAGGCGGGGCTGTGGTCGCTGCCATCCTTTGGTGCGTTCGTGCTCGGATCGATGATCGTTCCGCGACTGGCGCGCCGGATTCCGGCGCCGCAGTTGATCGCCGCTGGACTTCTCATCGCCGCCGCCGGTTTCGGGATTCTCACCCAGATCGACCGCGCCAATCCACTCATGGTGATCGTCACGGCCTCCATCATTTACTCGCTCGGTATTTCTCCCGTCGTGATTCTCGCGACCGATATCATTGTCGGATCCGCACCGGTGGAGCGCGCTGGCGCCGCTTCGGCAATCTCCGAGACCAGCTCCGAGCTCGGCGGAGCCCTCGGCATCGCAATCCTGGGCAGCATCGGGACGGCTGTCTACCGGATGAGGATGGCGGAGGCGATACCGCACGGCGTGCCATCGGATGTGAGCGAGATCGCCCGCGGCACACTTGGCGGCGCCACCGCCGTCGCAGCGCGGCTACCAGACCCGGTCGGAGCGGCGTTGTTGGGAACGGCCCGCGATGCGTTCGCCCAGGCTTTCGTGACAATGGCTGCAGTCGATGCGGCGATCCTGCTCGCCACGGCCATCGCGGCAACCCTGATGCTACGCCAACGGCAAACCGTTCAGACGGGCTGAGATTTTGCCGGTAACCGGTTTCCCGGCGAGTGGCCGACCAGCGGCCGGTTGCTCGCGCCCATTCACATTTACGGTGAGGGTACGTCCATGTCGGTTCAAGCCTCTCAGGTACAGACGACGATCAACGCGCCTCCAACGGCGGTCTGGAAGGCGCTGACCACCCCCAGCACGCTCAAGCAATTCTTCTTTGGCGCCGATGTCTCGACCGACTGGGGCGTCGGAAGCCCGGTCCGCTTTCGGGGGAACTGGAAGGGGAAGCCCTTTGAGGACAAGGGAAAAATTCAGGCGTTCGATGTCGGCAAGCGGTTGTCCTTTACCCACTGGAGCCCGCTATCCAGCATGGAGGACCGGCCGGAGAACTACCACATCGTGACTTTCGATCTTCGACCAACGGGCGCTGGGACTGAAGTGGTGCTCACCCAGACAAACCAGAACGACGCGGAGCCGCTCACGCCGGAGAATCGGAAGGACTACGAGAAGAACTGGACGATGGTGCTCGACGGGCTCAAGAAGGCGGTGGAGTCGGGCGCTCCGGCGGGGGCGGAGACTTCCTCATCAGCTCCACAGCCACGTACGTAACGGTGTCCCAGGCGTTCCGTATACCGATAAAGAGGAGGAGAAGCGCGAACGCCGCGATTCCAAATAGCGCGGGCAGGTGGTTCCGTGGAAGCAGGGCGGCGGCGACGGTGAGAAGGATGTAGCCGCCGAGGGGAAGACACACGTGGAAGATCCAGTCTTCCATCACCGGCCGGTATTGCGTGGTTCGTCGCGTTCGACGCACAACGATCAGGCTATACACGATGCCGAGCGCTCCGACGATGAAAAGGGCTGTCGCCGCTTGCCACAGTTCGGGCCATGGCGAGCTGATGATTGCCGAAACGACCAGCACGGCGCAGAAGTGAACGATGGTTGGAGTGCCGAACGCGTCGATCTCGCGCTTGCCCCCGCCGGATTCAGATTCGGACACGATTGCCATGACTACGAACTGTAGTCCCGTCAGCGCCCCGGCCGACGAGCCAACGATGACGTAGAAACTCTCCCACAGCGACAGCGTCTCGTGCGCGTTCATGTCACGAGAATTTGATGCCTATCGGCGCGGACGGCCAGGGAGCGCGGTTCGGCGCGCCAATCAATCGCGTAGTCCGGCGGCACGCGATTTCGACATTCACTCGTTGCTCGCAGTAGAATGGTCTGAGGATCTATGGTCAATCGCGTCACGCCTCACCCCGAAGTCAACGAGCTGCTGGATGCTCTGACCGCTGGCCTGCGCGAAATCCTGGGCGACCAGCTCGTCAGCGTCTATCTGTTCGGCTCGGCCACGACCGGTGACTTCGACCGAGAGAGCGATGTGGATGTTGTCGTGGTCACGACCGACGTGATTCCCGACGAGACGTTTGCGGCGTTACAGGCGCTGCACGCGCGAATTGCTGCGATCGATTCGTGGTGCGCCACACAACTCGAGGTCTCGTACATCCCGAGGCGAGCGATCCGCCGGTACAACCCGGCCGACGCGATCCATCCGCGCCTCGATCGCGGCGAGGGAGAGAATCTCCACATGATGCGTCACGGTGCAGATTGGGTGGTGCAGCGTCATCTGATTCGCGAGCGGGGGCTGACGCTCCTGGGACCTACTCCTGCGATGCTCATCGACGCCGTGTCGCCGGACGACCTGCGCCGCGCCATGCTCGAATTGCTGCCGGAGTGGCTGGCGCCGATGCTCGAGAATCCACCCGACGTTCGGACTCATGGCTATCAGTCATTCATCGTCCTGTCCATCTGTCGCATCCTCTATACCCTTGAACACGGCGAGGTAGTCTCCAAGAGCGCTGCGGCACGCTGGGGGGAGGAGACACTCCACGCGCGCTGGACGCCCCTGATCCGGGGAGCGTGGCTCGGGCGCCAGGATCCTGATACCGTCCCGCGAGCCGGAGATCTCAGCGAAACGTGGGCGTTCATCCGCTACGCAATCGGGCGCAGCAAACGATGATGGAAGGATTGTCGATTTAGGACGATCTCATTCGACTAACCAATGAGAGCCGGTCGGCGAACTCGTGCCTCAGCCCGCTCGCTGCCGTTGGTTGTTTTCCACCATCCGATCCACGACTTGCACCAGATGCTCGCCAATCTGTCTCATCCCGACGCACGTCCCGCACGAGTGGGCGCCTTCCAGCATCATACTGAACAGGTTTGCCGAAAACGCGGGATCGGGGAATCCAGCCGCCTTGCAAAGGCGGACGACGCGCTTGTGCGTTCGAAGCTTGTGCTCCTTCATGACACGGCGCGCCGGATGGTTCGGATCGGGCAGCTCGGCGAAGGCGTTGCCAAGGGCAGACCCGCGCTCTTCCATCTCGCGAAGCTTGGCGGCGGTGCGCCGGCTCCAGTCCTGGAGCTGGCCCGTTGGATCTCCGCGATGCTTCGCGGCGAGATCCTTCCACTCCACCTCTTTGTGCGCGACGATGCCGCGCACCCATTCCGTTATCAGCTCGTCCTTCGAGGCGAAGTAGCGGTACAGCGTCATCTTGTTCGTCTGCGCCGCCTCGGCGATAGCTTCGACGCCCACGCCGCGGATCCCCTGCTTATGGAACAAATCTCCTGCCGCCACCAGAATCCGCTCGCGGACGGGGATGGTGGAGCGACGACTCTTTCTCGCTTTCAGCCCATTGTTGGAAATATCTGTTTTCACGATATGCTGTACCCCTCCTTGACTAAAATGTTACCGACCGGTAACATAGGGGTGCTTGTTGAGTGTTACCGATCGGTAACATACTACATGTCGATACGAAGTGCCACCGCCGTTTCCCGCAGCAGTCCGCTGCCATGGAGTTGTGCAACATGAGTTCCACTTTCTCTCGCCCCAAGTCAGCCTCAATCAGAATCCAAGCCGGCAGTTGGGCCGCGGCCGGGGTTTTCGTCCTCGCCGGAGCAGGCTGCCGGAAAGAGCCGCCGCCGATGCAAGCCCCGCAGGTCACCGTGGCAGCGGCCATCGAGCGCGTGGTAGCCGACTGGGACGAGTTCACCGGCCACTTCGAGGCCGTCAACGCGGTTGAAGTCCGGCCCCGGGTCGGAGGATTCCTCCAGCGCGTCGGGTTCACCGAAGGTGCGCTGGTGCACCAGGGCGACGTCCTGTTCGTGATCGATTCGCGTCCCTATGCAGCGGAGGTAGCGAGGGCGGAAGCTGTGCTCGCGCAGGCGCGCACGCGCAACCAGCTCGCCGGGATGGAAGTCGAGCGGGCGCAGAAACTGGTCAACTCGCAGGCGATCTCGCGCGAAGAGCTCGATGCACGCACCAGCGGGCGCGCCGAAGGAGACGCGGGGGTGCGTGCCGCGGAGGCAGCGTTGCGGGTGGCGCGACTCAATCTCGAGTGGACGGTCGTGCGGGCGCCGATTTCCGGCCGAGTGGGCAGGGCCGAGATAACCCCCGGCAACCTCGTCCAGGCGGGAGCTCCGACACCGACACTGCTCACCACTATCGTCTCGATCGATCCCATCTACGTGTATTTCGACACGGACGAGCAGGCGTACCTGAAATACATGGGCGCGCAGGCCACCGGTCCGAAAGGACGGGAGGTGCTGATCGGTCTCGCCAACGAAACGGGTTTTCCCCATGACGGGAGACTGAATTTCGTCGACAACCGCGTGGATGGCACATCGGGAACGATCCGCGCCCGCGCGCTGTTGTCGAACCCCAACGGGCTGTTCACGCCGGGATTGTTCGCGCGGGTGCGACTCCTCGGCAGCGCGCGCCACCCGGCGACGTTGGTTCAGGATCAGGCGATCGGCACCGATCAGGATCGGAAGTTCGTGCTCGTGCTGAAGAGCGACAACACCGTCGAGTATCGTCCCGTCGTCACCGGCCGCGTCGTAGATGGTCTGCGCACGGTTGAATCCGGGCTCAAGCCCGGAGAGCGCGTAGTCATCAACGGCCTGATGCGGGTTCGCCCCGGAATGAAGGTCGCCGCTACAAATGCTGCCATGGTAGCCGAGAGCGCCGCGCCGGCGCCCGCGGCGCGGTAGCGAAACTTTTCCGGAGTAGCTCCCGTGCGTTTCTCACGCTTTTTTATCGACCGCCCGATCTTCGCGGTCGTGCTGTCGCTGGTCATCCTCGCTGGTGGATTGATAGCAGTCACCCAACTGCCGATCAGCGAGTATCCGGAGGTCACACCGCCGACCATCACGGTCAGCGCGATATATCCTGGCGCGAATCCGACCGTGCTCGCACAGACGGTGGGCACGCCGCTGGAGGACGCGATCAACGGCGTCGAGCGGATGCTCTACATGACATCATCCGCCTCGGCCGACGGCACGTTCAATCTCACCGTCACGTTCCAGATCGGCACTGACGTCGACCTCGCGCAGGTGCAGGTGCAGAACCGCGTGTCGCAGGCGCTGGCGCGATTGCCCGAAGAGGTGCGCGCTCTCGGTGTCGTGACGCAGAAGCGGTCCCCGGACATCACGATGGTCGTGCACCTGTTTTCTCCGGACGGCCGCTATGACCCGGTCTATCTCCGCAATTATGCGCTGCTGAACGTCCGCAACGAGCTGTCGAGAATTCCCGGCGCAGGTCAGGTGATCGTGTTCGGCGCGGGCGACTACGCGATGCGCGTCTGGCTCGATCCGAACCGCGTCGCATCGCACGGGTTGGCGGCCAGCGACGTCGTGCAGGCGATTCGCGAGCAGAACCTCCAGGTCGCTGCCGGAACTGTCGGTGCCCCGCCGATGAATGACCCGGTCGCATATCAGCTGACGGTCGTCGCGCGCGGGCGGCTCACGGACGAAAAAGAGTTCGGCAACATCATAGTCAAGACCGGCGCGGACGGAGCGGTCACTCGTCTCCGCGATGTCGCGCGCATCGAGCTCGGCCCCGGGACTTTTGGCCTGCGCGCCCTCCTCGACAACAAGCCGGCCGTCGCAGTTGTAGTGTTCCAGTCACCGGGCTCGAACGCGCTCGCTCTCTCCAGCGCCATTCGCGCGAAAATGGCCGATCTGAAGACCCGGTTCCCGCAGGGAGTCGAATGGTCATCCGTATACGATCCGACGTTGTTCGTCCGCGATTCGATCCGTGAGGTGATGTACACGCTCCTCCTCGCCACGCTGATGGTTGTCATCGTGGTCGTTCTCTTCCTGCAGACATGGCGGGCCTCGATCATCCCGCTCGTCGCGGTACCGATCTCCATCGTCGGCACTTTCGGAGTGATGCTCGCGACCGGGTTCTCGATCAACACGCTGTCTCTGTTCGGACTCGTGCTGGCGATCGGCATCGTGGTCGACGACGCAATCGTCGTGGTGGAGAACGTGGAGCGACACATCGAGGAGGGCCTTTCGCCCCTCGATGCGAGTCACCGCGCGATGGAAGAAGTCAGCGGCCCGATCATCGCGATCGCGCTGGTGTTGTCCGCGGTGTTCGTTCCGGTGGCGTTCATCAGTGGCCTGGACGGACAGTTCTACCGGCAGTTCGCTCTTACCATCGCGTTCTCGACGCTGATCTCGGCGTTCAACTCGTTGACGCTGTCGCCGGCGTTAGCCGCGGTGCTTCTCAAGCCGCGTGGGGCGGCTGAAGATGCGCCAACACGCTTCATGCACCGGTGGCTTGGCTGGCTGTTCGATCCGTTCAACCGTCTTTTCGGCCGGGCATCCAATCGTTACGGCAACATCGTGACGCGTGTCACACATCGCTCCGTGCTCGCGCTGACGGTGTATGGGGTGCTCGTTCTAATCGGCGTCATCGGATTCTCGAGAGTCCCGAAGGGATTCGTACCGAGCCAGGACAAACGGTATCTCGTCGCCATCGCTCAGCTGCCCGACGCGGCATCGCTCGATCGCACCGAACGAGTCATCAGGCGGATGGCGGACCTCGCGCTCCAGACTCCCGGCGTGGAACACGCGGTCGAATTCCCGGGACTGTCGATCACCAGCTTCGGCCCCAAGTCGAACGCGGGTGTCATTTTCTTCGGGCTCAAGCCCTTCGAAGAAAGAAAGTCGAAGGATCTGAAGAGCAACGCCATCCTGATGGCACTCAATCAGAAGTTCTCGACGATTCAGGAGGGTTTCGTCGCCGTCTTTCCTCCGCCGGCGGTGAACGGCCTGGGTTCGATCGGTGGTTTCAAGATGATGATCGAGGACAAGGCCGGGCTGGGCGATTCGACTCTCTATGCGAACACCCAGGCATTGATCGGCCGCGTCTTCCAGACACCGGGACTCGCCGGTGCGTTCTCGAGCTTCCAAATCAACGTGCCTCAGCTCTTCGCCGACGTCGATCGCGACAAGGTGAAACAGCTGGGGATCCCGCTCAACAGCGTCTTCTCGACGCTGCAGATCTATCTCGGCTCTCAGTACGTCAACGACTTCAACAAGTTCGGTCGCACCTATCAGGTGATCGCGCAGGCGGACGCCCCTTATCGAGCCAACGCCGACAACATCGCTCAACTCAAGGTTCGCAACGTCCGCGGTGAGATGGTCCCGCTCGGCTCGGTACTGACGATGAAGCAGTCGTACGGACCGGACCAGGTTACTCACTACAACGGCTACCCGGCGGCGGACATCAGCGGCAGCGCAGCTCCAGGAACGAGCGCCGGATCAGCGGTGCAGATAATGGAAAGGCTCGCCAACGAGACGTTGCCCAACGGTATGGGCTACGAGTGGACCGAGCTCACCTATCAGCAGAAGCTGGCCGGCAACACCGCCATTCTGATTTTCCCGCTCTGTATTCTGCTGGTGTTCCTCGTTCTCGCCGCGCAGTACGAGAGCTGGTCGTTGCCGCTCGTGATAATACTGATCGTGCCGATGTCACTCGTTTCAGCGATCGCGGGCGTGTGGCTGACTCGCGGCGACAACAACGTCTTCACGCAGATCGGTCTCCTCGTGCTCGTGGGACTCGCGTGCAAGAACGCCATTCTTATAGTCGAGTTCGCGCGCGACCTCGAGCGGCAGGGACGCGATCGATTTACCGCTGCGCTCGAGGCAGCTCGCATCAGGCTGCGTCCCATTCTCATGACTTCGTTTGCGTTCATCGCCGGTGTAATTCCACTGATCCTTGCCAGCGGAGCCGGCGCCGAAATGCGACGCGTGATGGGAATCGCCGTGTTCTCAGGAATGCTCGGCGTAACCTTCCTGGGGTTGCTCTTCACACCGCTCTTCTACGTGCTGGTGCGCGGATACGTGCACGGCCGCGCCCAGACTCCGGTGCCGGCATCGCCCGCCCCGACCGAGACTACCGACGACATCAAACCTCTCCATCCATGGCGGCCATCGCTGGTGGCGGGAGATGAGGGAAGCACCCATGCATAAGATTTTTGCGGCGTGTGCTGTATTGCTGGCCGCGTGTTCAACGCCGGCATACCGCGCGTCTGAAGTACCCGTTCCCGCTGCGTACGACGTGAACGACAACCCGTCTATCGTAGCCAATCGCGCGCAGACATCTCGCAGTGAGGATGTAGCGACGCCCGGCGTGTACGTGAGCGCAACGCTGGCGTCGGCTCCATTCTGGACAGAGCTGGGCGACACTACCCTGACGATGCTGGTACGGGAAGGCCAGCGCGCGAACATGGATGTTCGCGTCGCGCAGTCGCGTGTCACGAGTGCGCGCGCAACGCGTCGGCTCGCCGCTTTGGATCTTGTGCCGACGCTGACGGGAACCGGCAGCACGTCCCGCTCACAGATATCGTTGGCACAGACTCCCGGACTTACCAGTCAGCTGCCTACGCAACAATTGTGGGACGTGGGCTTCGACGCCTCGTGGGAGCTCGACTTCTTCGGTCGCGTGGGCCGCAATGTCAAGGCGCAAGGCGCGCTCGCCGAGTCGTCGGAGCACGCACTCGAAGACGTTCAGGTGATCGTCGCGGCGGAGGTAGCGCGGACGTACTTCGAGCTGCGCGGCGCACAGCGTCAGCTCGCGGTCTCACAGCGCAACGCCGCGAATCAGCGGAAGATCGTCAAGCTCACTGAAGATCGCCTCGCCGCCGGCCGCGGGACTGCGTTCGACACCGAGCGGGCAAAATCGGTGTTATACCTGACGCTCGCGACCACCCCGGTCCTCGAGTCGCAGATCGCGCTGGATCGGAACCGGCTGGCTGTATTGCTCGGGCGCGCCCCAGGTGCGTTGCCGGCGGCTCTCCTCGACTCCGGAGCGCTACCGCGTCTTCCCGATACCGTATATGTGGGCTCTCCCGACCAGATCGTGCGTCGTCGTCCCGATGTTCTGCAGGCGGAACGACAGCTCGCGGCGAAGGCTTTGTTCGTCGGAGCAGCTCGCGCGGAATACTTGCCGAAGGTCACGTTCGGGGCGCGCGCCGGCTACTTGTCGAACTCTGTCGACTCTCTGTTCAAGCGGGGGAATTCCAGGTTGCTGATCGGACCGGTGATGACATTTCCGCTGTTCGACGTCGGACGGGTGAGGCAAAGGGTCGAGGTTGCGCAGGCGGGTCAGGAAGAAGCGCAAGCCACTTACAATGCGACGGTGCTTCGCGCCCTCGAGGAGAGCGAAGGATCACTCGTGACGTACGATCGGGCGCACGCACGTCTGGCGATTCTCGAAAGCGCGGTACGCTCGAGCGCTCGCGCAGCCGACCTGGCGCAGCAGCGGTTCGAGGCGGGGCTCACGGATTTTCTGCAGGTGTTGGATGCAGAGCGTACGCTGCTCGACGCGGAGAATCAGCTGGCACAGGGGCACACGGCAGCCGCGACCGCGCTCGTCGCGGTCTACAAGGCGGTCGGGGGAACCTGGCCAATCAAGTAGACTACGCTTCCTATGAACACCCGCGATTTTGGCAACACCCTCCCAACACTCTTCGCCGAGCTGGTCGATGGCGCCCCGCAGTCAGAGGCGTACATGCTGAATCGCGGCGATGCAGGACTGCTGCGCTCCCTCGATAAGCTGTCCGCGACTGCGGCTTCTGCTCCGACGCCGCACGGATCGACGATTGCCGCGCACGTCGATCACCTGCGCTATGGACTCTCGCTCATGAATCGCTGGGGCGCCGGTGAGAACCCGTTCGACGACGCGGACTGGAGCGCCAGCTGGCGAAGGAGCCGAGTCTCTGCGGCGCAGTGGAGACAGCTTCGCGACGACCTCGCAAGCGAAGCGCATCGATGGCTGGAGTCGCTCAGGAATCCACGGGAAGTCGACCAGTCGGAGCTCAACAGCGTCGTGGGCAGCGTCGCGCACCTCGCCTATCACGTCGGCGCCATTCGCCAAATCGATCTCTCGGCGCGGGGTCCGTCCGCCAACGATTAGCGCCACCCGATAGATTTGCTGGAGTACCATGCCAGCGACGCCTTTCCACTTCGGTCCCGGCTTGCTCGTCAAAGCCGCCGCGCCGCGGCACTTCTCCATGGCCGCCTACTCGCTGTCGCAGGTGGTGATCGACATCGAGTCCGCCTACTACCTGCTGCACCACGCAACCCCTGTCCATCGACAGGCCCACACCTTCGCGCTCGGCGGACTGATCGGATTGCTGTGCGGGCTGATCGTCTCACAAGTCGGCACCTGGGTCGCGAGACCGCGAGACGTCGTGCCGGAGGCGCTCGCCGCGGAATACCGGCTACCGATCGCGGTCTACAGCGGGATATTCGGTGGGATATTCCATTCGGTGCTGGACGGAATCATGCATTCAGACATCCGTCCCTTCCGACCGTTTACCGACGCGAATCCGTTGTACGGCATCGTGAGCGTCCGGATTCTCTACCTGTTCTGCATTGTCACAGGTCTCATCGGAGCGGCATTGCTGCTCTATTGGGAGAGGCGCCCGAGGCGATTCTGACTCAGCCTTGCGGCGAATCGTGCTTGTCTGCTAAGTAAACGGCATCCGCCACCAGAGGGCGAGTGAAAGAGAGCAGCCCGGGTTCGTCGAGCCTCTTCCAGGATTTCACCGCCCAGCAGCACGCGAATGTCTTCATGAGGGCGTTCTCCTTTCCCTCAATCCAGCTTCCGCGCAGCCCCGAGGACGAGTCAGAGCTCGCCGATCGGATCGTCCTCCTCGACAACGTCGGGTTCATCTTCCAGCTGAAGGAGCGCGAGCAGAAGGTGGCCTCGAAGCCCGGCGACCTCGAGAAGTGGGTCGCCAACAATGTCGTGAAGAAGGCAGTCAAGCAGGTTCAGAACACCCGCGATCTGCTTCGCCGCTATAAAGGATTGTCCCTCGTCAATCATTTTGGGCACCGCGTCTACGTGCCGCCGAGGGAGCCCGACGAGCTGGTGAGCATGATCATTTACCGTGTGCCCCCGAAATCGCGGGCGTTCCGGGCAGCGCGATTCAAGAAGGGCCGGAACGGCGGCTTCGTTCACATCCTGAGAGATCTGGACTACTTCGAGATCTGCGAGCACTTCATCACACCGGCGGAGATGGTCGACTACTTCAGCTTTCGCCGCGATCTCCTCATCAACTGGGATGCGGCGGTCACCGCAGTGAGCGAAGGAGCGTTCATCGGACAGTATCTGTCGGAAGACTGGTCGTCGGCACCGGACCAGAAGTTTGAGAGAGCAGCGCGTTCACGCGGCGGCCCCACAGCGTGCGAGTTCTCCTTTGTCATGGACAGCCTCGCCAACAGGATCGCAGCGCAGCACAGTGATCAGGCCGACACGGATTGCTACGAGATTCTCGCCGAGGTCGCGCTCCTCGGACGTTACGAGCTGAAAGCACTAAAGCAGCAGCTTCGTCTCGCGCTCGAGGC
>Ga0193735_1000283_pt1 | contig 16146 bp, 14 predicted proteins | sample U1m2metaG_FD_145080 | JGI IMG/M metagenome (GOLD analysis project Ga0193735, IMG submission 145080) | Soil microbial communities from a riparian zone of the East river system, Colorado, United States - U1m2 | ecosystem: Environmental > Terrestrial > Soil > Riparian zone | place: USA: East River... | reverse complement strand
CAGGCCAATGCAGGCAAGTAAGTGTAATGGTCGGCTCTTGATTGTGAGCCAACCTGCACGACGATGCCATTCATGGGAACCAGCATCCCCAGAAACCAGAGCCAGCCGGTCAAGGCAAACGGATAGGTCTTGCGCGAAACAAAGAAAATTACAGAGACGACCAGTAAAAAGAGCGAGGCAAACATTACTTCGGCGACGCTGACACCGCCTTCCGGGTATGGATACAAGAACGCCAGATGCGCCGGATAGATCGCTTGACCCAAGTATTCGACATAGGCGACCATGGCGTTGCCAAACCTCTGCTGTAGAGGGAGTGCCCAGATAAAAGCTTTCTGCACATGAATTGTCGCCACACATGCGGCAGCCGACAGCAGGAAAAAGGGAATCTTCTCGACGACAAGACGTGGCCAACTAGAGCGGTGCAGCCACGCCGCTGTGCGGCCCCGCACGCGTTCCGCTACAGCCTCTGACTTGTGAATTCTGCAAAGCGGCCAGTAGTCCAACAGCAGTAACACGAAAGGCAATGTTACCAGTGTCTGTTTGCACATTAACCCCAGCCCAAAGAAAACCAGCGCCGTTGTGTATCGTCCAAGCGAAAACCGGTCGCTGCGCGCGTAACGGGCGTAAGCCAAAAGGGTGAGCATGAAAAACACCCCGCTGAGCACGTCTTTTCGCTCCGCAACCCACGCCACTGATTCCACTCGCATCGGATGAATGGCAAAGCATAATCGCCGCCCGTCAGCTCCCGCAGCGCGAAGAACAGCAAGATGGTCGCCGCGGCATGCAGTAGGATGTTAGTAAGATGATGTCCCCACGGCTGGAGGCCGTAAAGCTGGCAATCCAGCATGTGGGACATCCAGGTGAGTGGATGCCAGTTGCCCGCGTGAGCATGGATAAGCGCCCACTGAACATTGCCCGGAGTGAGACCGTTGATTATTCTTGGGAGGTAAACGGAAGGGCCGTCATCGCAGTTCACGAACTCGTGGCGCAGCGTCTGGCCGAACGTGACCCAAACAATGCCGGCGAGCAAAATGCAGATGACGCTGGTGATTAACAGGTCATTGTGGGAACCGCCACTTGCGGCCGTAGCCGTGACTTTTTTGCGGTTGACGCGAAACCCCATTTAAGTTTGAAGGCGTGCGATCGGACGCGTTTTAACCTTAAAAAGCACTTAATCGATCCAGCGCGCTGAGAGATCACCGACAAAGCCGAGCGCATCGTCCGAGCTGGGAAAACGCTTCGGGAATTCTGCCGCCATCGTTTCAGCTATCTTGCCCAATGGCCGCTGAGTATTCATCAGTTCAAGCGCGCGCATATGGATGATGCCTTCTTCATTCAATGAAGGGATATGCTGATCGGACATTTTCCTGAGTTGTTCAGGACCCACGAGATTACTAAACCAGGATGATTGGTGATACAGCCTTTCGATTTTTTCCGGCGAAAGCGCGCTCGTTCTTTGGGTGGTCCACTGCCAGACGTAATCGCGTCCAACGGGGTCGACACGAAGATCCACCGTGATTATCTGATTTGCCCAAACTGGCACCGGCTCTTCGAACGGGAAAAACAATTGTCCATAGAGTAATTTGGGCTGGCCAGGGCAATTCGAAAAGCTAATGCCGTCAATCAGTTCGGAATCAAACCAGAGTGCGAAGCCGTGCGCCGTCCCTGGTCGTTTGACTGCAAACTGTACCACGCCAGAAGCTGAGGCTCGTTCTATTACTCGGTAATCCAGCAACAACCAGCGCATCGGCTCGCTCAAAAGCTGATTTAATTCGACGCGGTATTTGGTGGAACTGTTGATGGTTCTGCGGCGTGCAGCCTCCATATCAAATCCGTCGTTGGCCGATCGCCAGGCATCGTCGTAATGCTCCTGGTAAATATCCGGCGCCTCAACCAGTGCCGCCCAGATCGTATCTTGCTGCGGAATCAGCACACCGCCCGGCTTGAGCAGGCGGCCACGCGCATCAATGATGGTTGGAATGGCCTGCTCGAAGAGCGGCACAACTCCCCTCGGATCCGTGACCAGCACGTCGCACAGTTCAGGAAGCTCGATTTGAAATGACATCGCTTGATGGAAAGTGACCCGCTGTGAAAATCCGTTCGCGTGCACAACTTCCCGGGCTACCTGGATCACGTCGTTCGGTTCGATCGCGTGGACCAGGCGTGCTCCGAGACGGCACGCGTGAAGAGTGAAGATGCCGGCGCCGGCGCCGAGATCGACTACCACATCCCCCGGCTTCACCGCAAGCGCGAGGGCCTGGCAATAAGCGCCTGTACGCACGCGGTCCATCATCATCTGTCCATAGCTTGGAACGTTGTAAAAATACATTCTCTTAAGCAAAACCTTTGTAGCTCGATTCGAGCTGAGGCTGCCTTGAACCTCCGCGCGCCAAAATTTGTTCCACGAAAGGACCCAGACCTGCTATCCAATCCACTGAATAGCTTAAAGTCAGCCGCTTGATGGCGACCTTGTGAACCAGTCGTCCCAATTCGTGAAATTCCCTGGCCCGCATCTTTGTCGTTCGGCCATAGCTTACATAGGTGTTCGCCGGCAGTCGGGCAAAAGCGTCAACTGGTGTTATCTCATCAATGCGCGCAACCTGAACTTCAGGCGAGTAACCTTCGATTAAAAAAATGCATCGCAGTGGCGCAGGTTCCGTTTGAAAGCGGAAACCGGGCTGATCCAGGTCCAGGAAACGTTTGTCCCAGTCACTCGACGGCACCAGTTTTGGAAGTGCATCTTTGGCGCCGAAGAGCATAGACACCGAGTAGGACCAGAGTCGCACCTGGGGGTAGGCTGGTCTGAGGCAAAACTCGCCCGAAATCTCTTCGAGAACGGCGATGTCGTCGCCCAAAATTGGGTAGCCTTCGCGCGCGAGAGCGCCGGCAATTGTAGATTTTCCGGCACCCGCTGGGCCGGCAAAAGCCACAGCATTTCCTCTTATTACCGCAGCGCTGGCGTGAAGAGGGGTGAACCCCCGAAGCCGCAGCGCGAAGGCAAAAACCGGACCCAACAGATAGACTACCGCATCTTCCAAAGACATTTGAGGAGGCCATGTTCCCCAAATGTTTATTCCATCGTGATCCAAAGCGAACGCGACTCCGTCACGATATAGAAACCGATAACAGCGCGCGGCGTGAAAGTACTCAATCCGAACAGTGTACACGGACCCATTCTGCGCTGGTTCGTAAATGAGGGTGCTTTCGTCTGCGCTGGTTTCGATCGGCCAATGAGCGAGGGCGTCGCGCAAAAACAGTTTGACCGGGGAATCGTGACTGCGTGGACCGGTTCGGCATCGCAGCTCGGGCAGGGCCACGTCGCTTTCGACGTTCAACCCGTAGAGATGATAAGAAAAAGACATGCTAGAATTCCTGCTTGGCGGTCGCATTCCGCTCCAGCCAACAGTTTAAAGTTACCACGCGCAACGACTCCCATAGTGGCCATGATTCAAAGGATGTTTCGCGCAGCGATTTGCGCCATTTGCTTACACAAATCATTTCTTCCAGCAGCGGAACCAATGGCAACTCCGCCAGCTTCAAAAGCAGTTGTTTATTCTGTTCCAGGCTTCGCGCAATAGGATCACCGCGCAATCCAGTTTTTGGCCGGGAGGTTATCTCCTTAGGCAAGGTTGTGGCTCCGAGTCTCCTCAGCAGGTGTTTATTATAATGCCACGGCATGTTTGGCAGACTTAGCCCGAAGGCAACTACTCGCAAATCCAGATAAGGAAACCTTATTTCGACGGGTTCGCGGTATTGTGCTATGTCGCAGCGGCACAGATAACGATTCCAGAGAGGGGCGATAAACCTGCGTACCGGCGGGGTCGCCAAAGCGTCCAGCGGGTCTATCGTCTTATGCTCCCCGATTGGCCAGAGTGGCAAGCGATCTTCTAATGACAGCCTGCGTGCGAATTCAGGTCTCAACCAGTCCTGCAACGTTGCCGCGGCCGGAGTGACCGTGGGCCGCAATAATTTTCTGCAACGGGCCAGGATCCCAGTCCCCACGCAGGGAAAAAAGTGGTGCCGAAAAATAGTGCGACAATAATCGGTTAACGCGTGAGACAAACCGTGGTCGCGCAATTCCGTTGCAAGGTTCGTCGGGCGGAAAATTTCATCGCCCCCACTTCCGTCTAACAGAACCGCTCCATGCTTGGAACAGCTCTTATACAGATTGATGTTGCTAATCCCACACGGATCGTGCACTGGCTCGGGGTGGTAACGCGCAAATTCGCTCCAGCCGTCATAAGGTTGGTCAGAATCAGCGCACAAATAATCGATCGGAATGTTCAAACACTGTGCTGCCACTCCCGAATAATGCCTCTCGTTATCGGGGATCAAAGTGTCGTAAACCGTGGTAAACGCTTTTAGATCAGTCTGCTGGCCGCGCCGGTGAGCGACGTTTATGGCTGCCAGCGCCATGTTTGTAGAATCCAGGCCGCCGCTCAAGCAGGTGGAAACCTTCCCGGTTCTTAGGCGATCGCCGACCGCTTGTTCGAGCCGCTCTCTGAAACCTTCGACACACTCTTCGTCGCGGCGAAAAGAGATTCTTTCTGGCACTCCCAATTGCCAGTATTTGTGCCGCTTCAACCCGGTGCTGGCAACAGTCAGCTGGTGAGCCGCTGGCAGCGTTTGGATGTCGGCAAAGAAAGTCGTATCGAGAGTCCAGTTACAGTCGAAGAGAAGAAAGTCGCCAAGTGTGCGTTCGTTGAGGCGATTTGTTACGTCGGGGTGCAAGCGGAGAGGTGCGATCGCGTTGCTAAAAATAAGGCTCGCCCCAATCCAGGCGTAATAGAAAAGTTTTACGCCGAAATGGTCGCGCGCGCAGAAAAGCGTTCGCGAGCGGCCATCCCAGATCGCGAACGAAAAGTCCCCGATCATATGGTCCAGACACGCTTCGCCCCACTTGAGATAAGCTCGTAGAATTAATTCCACATCCGGCGTCTGGTTCAGCGTGCGATCGTGCCCGCACCCAAGTTCCCGGACAACGTCTTCGCGCGCATCCACACGAGCGTCGGCGACGATCCAGACTTGCTGATCCAGAGTGAAAGGTTGCCGCTCGTATTGAGCCTCGCGGGTGGTTCGAAACAAAGTGTGCCCGAAACCCACTGAGCCCTGGCACCAAACTGCGCGAGCATCCGGCCCACGGAACGTCAACGACGTGGTCAAGCGTTCCAGCAGTTCGGAATCGACGGGCGCTCCGTCGGTGTTAAATATTCCAATAAACCCGCTCATGCTGCCGTGTGACGTTTAACCAACAATCCTGCGCAACAACGTGCTCGCTGCGCTATTCTAATCCACAGGAGGATTGCAGTTCGACTCGATCAAATGCCGGCCGGTTGAAAGGAAGATATTGCCTGCCAACCTCCGCGACGTCGTTTAGCACTTCGCCGTTCCATTCGAGCCAGGCATGCGCTTTAACCGCACCTTCGGTATCGCAGCGAACGCCGATGCGAACATCAGCGTCTATGCCCCGGCGTCGTAACAGGCTCCAAAGTACAATTGTGCGAGGAAGACAACTACTGCGGAGCGGATACCGCCGGCAAGCCACAGCCATCATTTGTGCCGCGCGCCGGACATTCGCTCGCGTCTGTTCTGTCGGCGGAACCATTGTTCCGAGAGAATTTCTTGTGAGCCACGACTGTGTCCTTCGCAGGCCCACAGTTTTCAGACTCGTCGTGACGATAGGCAAGAGAAACATCGCCCTTATTACCAGAGCTCGATCGCTCTTCGAAAGGCTCTGCCACGTTTCGGCCTTACGCCGGAGTGACCTGTAGAAGCCCATGTTGTTCACACTCCTCGACCAGGCGGATGGCGTCGCTCGTCAATTTGCTTTCATCCACTTCGTAAATTCCCACGAGTTTCCGAACGGCTTGTTTTAGAGAATCGCTTTCTTGAAGAGTGTTGATTATGCGCGTGCCGATCTCATCAAGCGCGAAATAGTTTTCCGTCTTCAAATTGAGAAGGATCGCATCGTCGCCAACTTTCTGCATTAGGACATCTTTCGCCAGTCGCACTTGTGCTGTCGGTTCAATGCTCATAATATTCATTGATTCTCCACCGCTGGTAACCTGTTTAATCTTCCTCCACTGACGCAGCCCGTGGGGCCGGAATGAATTCGGCATCTGGTGCGGTCTCTTGCAAGGCAGATACTTCAGTCGATGGCCTACCCATATACAGGCTAAACGGTGGATTTTCAAGTTCCCCGGTCGCCCAAAATACATTTTTGGCAGGCACATCGCTTTCAACTCATGCGAGGCGCGCGACTGGGATCACGAAGGAAAAGTCATTCGTAAAAATTATCAAATTCACCAGCGCAAAACGCAAATTGATCCGTGCCGTTTTCACGGGGAAATTCAGCAGAGCGATAACTAAGCATTCGGGACTGACTGACGCAGATGCCGACCCCGTTGACTCGCCTTAGCGATGTGGGACAATCCCACCATGACTTTGACGGCTGATAGCAAAAAACGCGTGGTGCTTCCCGGCGCGGCGCCGGGCGACGTGTTTACGTGCGAGCAAAAAGGGCCCGAGATGGTGTTGCGGCGAATATACCGCGAGGCGCCTCGGAAAAAACTAACGAAAGCACAAGCCCTCAAAGCCATCCGAAGCTGGAAAGCATTGCGTGGCGTGAAGTGGGAAGAACTTCGAGCCATCACTCGTGAACCTTGATTCTTCTGGACACAAACGTCGTAATCGATGCACAGAATGAGGGATCGCCCTTCTATACTTGGTCCAACCAGGTGATTGCGGAAGGTATCTCCACAGATGGAGTTGGAATCAATGCGATTACGCTCGCCGAACTCTGCAGCGCAGCCCGGGCTGATTCAGAAAAAGTTCAGGCCGAACTCCATTCCGCCAACATCAGCATTATGGACTTACCAGCGCGCGCAGCAGCGATCTGTGGCCGCGCATACAGGCGCTATCGGCTTGCCCGCAGGAGATCGGGCGCGGGCAAAGCTCCCAGTGTGCCGTTGCCTGACTTCTTCATTGGTGCGCACGCGGAGTTGATGGCTTGGAAGCTCGCGACGCGGGATGTCGAGCGGTATCGCATTTATTTTCCCCCAGTTGAACTGGTTGAGCCGGCGACAGTCTCGTGACCAGGCTTCCCCGTGTCCTTTAGTTGAGCGCTCAGAAGTGAAATTGCAGGGCGTTTCTGGGAAAAACGCCAGAATCGAAGGTTGGCGTCTGACACAGATGCGCGAAGCGCTTTGGAGTGCGGCGACATGTCGCCGCTTTGAAAGCGCGGACATGTCCGCGCACTCCAAAATTTTATTCCTGTTGTCCGCGATAGGCACGGTTTTCGGAAGTTGGCGTCTGACACAGACGCCCTACAAATTTAGATGTTCGATATTCAGCGTTCGATGTTGGATGTTCGACATTCATCCTATGGTCTCTAGTAGCCAGATTCTAGGCATCCAGTTCTTTAATGGCAATGTCGACGAAGCGGTCGCGTTGACGTTTGAACGTGGAGGATTTCTCGTTGCTCCGTCGGGAACCTGTTTCGCGCGATTGCGGGAAGATGAGACGTACCGGCGCGCTGTGCTTGCCGCTGATCTGGCGATTGCTGACAGCGGTTTGATGGTCGTCATATGGCGCTTGTTGCGACGTGAGAACGTCCAGCGCATTTCCGGTCTCAAATATCTGAAACATCTTCTCGGCAAGCTGAACGGCGAAGGGACTAAAGTTTTTTGGGTTCTTCCAAACGAACGCGCGTACCAAAAATTGTTCGACTGGTCGCGCAGAGAATCCTTTTTGATTAATACGGAGAATTGTTATATCGCGCCGCGGTACGGTTCGGATGTCGAAGATCGAAATCTTCTTGCGCTTATTGAACAGCATCGTCCGGAGAACGTCATGATCGCCATAGGCAGCGGCGCACAGGAGAAGCTTGGTTTTTATTTGCGCGAAAATTCGTCGTATCGGCCTGCGATCCATTGCATAGGCGCCGCGCTTGGGTTCATCACCGGCGATCAGAGGGCAATTCCCGATTGGGCGGACCGCTTTTTTCTCGGCTGGCTCTGGCGACTGGTTGCGCAGCCGGGCATCTTCATTCCACGACTCTCCCGCGCTTTGGAATTGCCATGGTTAATTTGGAAATACGGCGAGAACTTGCCGCCGATGCGAGGCCGCGTTTAGAAATCAATACCCAGAAATCAGGAGGTCATATCAGCAACTCATTTCTCACCCTCACCTTCCACCTTCGTCCCGCAGTCGCGGGACTACGGCGCGACAGGCATTCCTCTCCCGGGCAAGGGAGAGGCGGAACGTTCCCGTCGATGCGGGCTGATCAGAGGTCATTAGTCAGAGGTCAGATCAGATGTCGCTAATTCGAATCAGAGGACGATTGAATGAGCAACCACATTAACGAAATTCTCTTCGCGCTTACGGATGCGGAGGTGGAATTCATCGTCGGTGGAGGCGTTGCGGCGGTTCTTCACGGAGTCGAACGGGTGACGCTGGATATCGATCTCGCGCTGGATATGGAGCCGGCAAACGTCGAGAAATTTCTGCAGGTCATGCAACAACTGGGACTACGACCTCGAGTGCTTGTTCCCGCGCGCGACTTGATGAGCTCCGAGGCGGTGCGACGCATGGTCGCAGAAAAGGGAGCACTGGTCTTCTCCTTCGTGGACTTCGATCGGCCATTGCGACATGTCGATATATTTTTGCAGGGTAACCTTTCGTTTGGGGAGTTAAGTCGCGGAGCGCGGAAGATCGTGATCGAAAATCGCGTGATTAAGATTATGGGAATAGATAAACTTCTTGAGACAAAACGCGCGATTACGCCATTGCGCGACAAAGATTTGATCGACATCAAACAACTGGAGAAATTGCAGGGCCAAAGTGAAGAATCGAACGACTGAAATCAAGCCGTCCGCAGAATTCGAGCGCGCGCTGGCTCAGTGCACGTCCGAGGACTTCGACGGCCACACTGAGTTTTACCGGCTCACCCCCGAGCAAAGGCTCGAATGGTTGTATCAGGCAGCAACTTTCGTTTACGAGTTCAAGGGCAAAGCAAATTCTGCTGCTCGGAACTGAGTTGATCAGTGGACGGCTTCAGGGAGTTTGTAGGGCGTCTTGTCAGGCGCCATTGGCGTTTCACAGAATGGAGCCGGCGGGCGCCGAGCGACATAGACGGGAAGCCCGAAGGGTGAGCGCTGGCATGCGCGAATCAAACGCCCTACAATTCATGAAGTGAGTCACGACAAGGCTGAGCATCCAGTTATCTTCCAGCTTTTCACCTTTCGAATGATGTCATTTGACGCGCTGAGATTTTTTCTGTCCGGTTTTTTCGTGCTCTTCGTTTTGGGCATCTTCAACCCTACGCGCCCGGCGAACGCGCAATCACAGAGCGGTCAGACCAGGACAACGCCCGCCCGTCAATCGCCTGCTTCCAAACAAGGCTTGAATTTCTCGATTGGAAACCGCGGCATCGAGTCGCTTTCGTTTAACGGGCAATCACTGCTTGCGTCGCCTGAAAGTGGGGAGTTGCAGCCGCAGAAATCTGTTTTTCGTGCTGTGCTCGACGCACTTCTTCCTCGTTCTTCGTCACCAAGCGCGACGCCGAATAAGAACGCCGACACCATCGATCTAAGCTATCCCTGGGGACGCATCTCCTGCGCGTACGGTAAACAAGAGGATAGGCTCACGATGAGACTTGAAGTTTCGAATACCAGCTCAGAGCCACTTGGCGAATTCTCCCTTCGCTTGATGGAATTGAACTTTCCGCGTGTTCCGGACGGCGGCACGCTCGAGGCAGGCATGTTCGGGTACGGCTTCAAAGGGCCGGAATGGCCCCTGGATCGCTGGGTTCTTTCGATTCCTTCGGTTGCCGATCCACTGTATGCCGTTCCCATTATTCACGCGGATTATGGGACCGGCGCACTCAATTTTTGCAGCGACGACCTTGAATGTTCCGTCGACATACCGCACACGGCAAATCCGCCCGATGGTACTCGCTATCCGCTGGTGATCACGTGCCGTGATCTCAAGCCGCGCACTACCAAGACATTCAACGTTTCGCTGCGTTTCGGCCCGGCAGGTTCAGGGGTGCAGGATCTCTCGGGCGACGTTTTGAAACGGTACGCAGGGAAGTATCCATTCCAGGTAGACTGGAAAGATCGTCGCCCAATTGGCGCGATCTTCCTGGCCGGCCCGCAAATCAACGTGCCGAGCAATCCGCGCCGCTGGACCATGAACTTCGGCGAGATCGACGTCACCAATGACAAAGGCAAAGCAGCTTTTCGAGCCGCGCTTCTTAAGCTGGCCGATAACAGCGTTCAAGTTTTAAAGGATACTGGTGCGCAGGGAATGATCACTTGGGATCCGGAAGGCGAGGAGTTTATCGGGGAGTGCTATTACGGTAATCCGCGCCTTGTTCCGACCCTCGCGCCCGAGATGGAGTTTAAAAATGACGGCGCCAAAAGTGCGATTGACGAATACTTCGAGAAATTCCGCGCAGCCGGACTAAAAGTGGGTGTCTGCATTCGGCCGCAGCAAATCGTGATGGCAGATGGCAAGCCGGTGCACTGGTATGCCGAGAACGAGCACGCGGCCGAGATTCTTCGGGAAAGGATCGCCTACGCGAGGGAGCGATGGGGTTGCACACTTTTCTATGTGGATTCAACCGCGAACGCATATGGCTCGCTTGATCCGGACGTTTTTAAAGCAGTCGCGGAAGCGTATCCCGATGTCTTGTTGATTCCCGAGAATGAATCGATGCGTTACTTTGCGTACTCCGCTCCGCTTAATTCTTATATGCATCACAGGATTACCTCGACGCCAGTTGGCGCGCGCCTGGTTTACCCGAAGGCCTTTAGCGTGCTGATGGCGCCTGATGGCGATCGACCGGAAGATCACGATGCTCTGGTAAGCGCTGTCCGGCGTGGCGACATATTGCTTTTCAACGGCTGGTATATGAACGAGGGAGCATATAAAACTAAAAAAATTTACGAAGAAGCTGCCGCCGAACGGCGGCCAGAAGTCAGAGGTCAGTAGTCAGAAGTCGGATGTCAAAGAACAGTGGACAGAGATCACTGGGCAGAAGGCAGAGGACAGTGGTTAGAGCTCAGCCCGAGGTAAGAAACGATTCCGACTTTTTGATCATCCCGCCAAGCATTCGGCCAATCTCTGCACATTTCTCGGTCAATGCATGATGTTGTTCCGGCGAGATATATCCGCACTGCTTGGCGAAGTCTAAAGATGAATCAGTCTCGGCATTCTCACCATCACAGTCGGTCAACTTGCTCAGAAAATGGGCTGCGTAGCGCCTCTTTGCCCAGGCTTCGCGAAGGTTCAAACAGACGGATCTCGACGAGCGCCGAATCTGACTCGTCAACGCGTATTTTTCTTCCGATGGAAACCTTTTTGTGATCGCGAAAATCTCCATCGCAAATTCGTTTGCAAGTTTATAGACATCTAAGTCCGTTGCTGATTCGATTTGCATAATTTCCTCTGTACTTTGACTACTGACTTCCGATCTCTGACCTCTGACTACGGCCCTCCGATCTCCGGTAATCTTTGACACGTGATTTTTTCCGAGGATCGCATGACGCAATCCCAGCGCCGAATTCGGGCCAACCGTCGGCTGGTAGCAGTTATGACGTAAAGCGGTCTTGTGCTTCTTTCCCCGTCTTTATGCCAATAAATGCTCCATAGCTTTCGGCCTTGTAGAATCCATGAAGCGTACTCTCTGCGATATTTGGGCCCAGGTTATCGAACTGTTCCAAGACGAGGTCGAAGCCAACATCATATATTGCCTGGAGTAAATATTCGCGTTGAATCCAGAAAGACCGACGGTTGTCCCAAGAGCTCCACTTGGAGCTGTCTCGTTTACTAAATGCCTCATCGTTCGCAAATTCCGTATACCATCGACCACTGAGCGTCTCGTTTTCAGTAAGTTCTGATAGGTTGAATTCACGATACTTGGTGGCTGGTTTTTCCGGATCATGTCTCTTCACCCTTGCCAAAAGCTTTCGTGCGATGCCGAAAGCCAAAATCTTTCTCTTCACCCTTGCCAAAAGCTTTCGCGCGATGCCGAACCATCGATGCTCTTTATTCTTGGTATCCGTTGAGAAGTGTGTCTGCAAAATCAAGAGCTTCGTTGTTACGGCTGATAGCGTATTGAGAAACTCTTTAGGTTTGTCGAGGTGGTACAACAGCCCGGAGCAGAACACCACGTCGAAGACGCCATAATTTGCGATGTTGCGGGCGTCATCCTTAATGAACTCCAGGTTTGGCAAGTTAGTGTTCGCTTTCACGTAATTGCACGCTGCGATGTTGGCTTCGCGGACTTCAATCCCGAGAACTTGGAATCCCATGCGAGCGAACTCTACAGCGAACCCGCCTTCCAAACAGCCAAGATCAGCGAGGCGATAGTGATTTTTGTCCCCCGGAAACACCGTATCGAGAAGCCGTCGTGCCGAAACGAACGACTTGTTGGCGTCCATTGAATAGCCCACATCGGGTTTCGTAAAAGATCCATTATCGAGGCGAATATTGTGGGAAGTGAATTCAATATGTTCAGTATCCATGGCGTCTACCTATATCTCGAACAAAGGGTCAGGAGAGCAGCACGCATATGGCATTCTCGACGAATCGATTCCGCTTTCTAAGTGTCGAACGTCGAAATATAGTTGGGCGGCGGGGAGTCGGGTAGAATTTTCTTCTCCCGATCAGGCTAATTCGCAAGGATGGCCCAATGTTGCAGTCGCCCAAACAGTTTCTCAAACGAGTGCTCGGTATGATTGGCTATCACATGGGGCTTCATGAAATCGCCAGCGAAATAGAGCGACTCCATGAAACGGTCCGGAAAATTCAATATCAAACGATAGTGGCTCCCGATGGCTTGCCCCTTCCTCCCGCGGAATTTGACTTTCTAGTTTCGGCCAGGCGAGATCTAGATGCTTTTCAGTTCCTGGAGCTGGGAAGAGATCACGCGGCTGAGATTGTCTCTACTCTGAGCCGCAATGGCATAGAGATTGATGAACTGGAAGCCATTCTGGAATTCGGCTGTGGTTGTGGACGGATCACACGAGCTTTTCATTTTTTGAAAAAGGCAAAAGTGTACGGGACAGACTACAACCGCAGGCTGATCGATTGGTGTCGCCAGTGCCTTCCGTTCGCTGAATTTGAGACTAACGAATTGTCTCCTCCCCTGGCTTATCGAGACGCTCAGTTTGATTTTATCTATGCGTATTCGGTTTTCACCCATCTGACCGAGTCGCTTCAGCACCGGTGGCTTGCCGAACTCTCACGCGTACTCAAGCCTGGCGGCCATCTCTTTCTGACAGCGATGGGGGCCGCATTTGCCCAAGAGCATTTGCCACCCCAGGCCAAAGAGCAATTTGCAGCCGGTCAGTTGGTGATCATGGACCCGGAGCTTGCCGGAGAAAATGCGTGTTGCGCCTTTCACCCGTATCTCTACGTAAAAGAGACGCTAGCAAAGCGTTTCGAGCTACAGGAGTTTCAGCCAGGTGCGGTCGTAGATCGCAGCCGAAATTTTATCGGTCAGGACAGGTACTTCTTGAGAAAGCCAGACTGAGCCGTATTGAGCAGGGACTGGAGCGGCGGTCGCGGAGATCGCTCCGATGATTGAAACATTGTCTGCCGGACATAGCCAATTTTTGACAGTTGAGTTTTCCCACAGATAATTGGGAAATCTCGCCGTTGTGAGATGTGATGCCCCCGATTTCTTGAACGTGTAACTCGGAAACATGCCCCGGTTTGTCCATAACGTTTCCAACCTGATTCGTCGCGTTCTCTTTCTGGCGCGCCCATACGGCAGAGCGAAGCTGGCTGGGGTTTTTTCGCTCGCGCTTACCCAGGCTATCTTTCAAGTGATCGGCGCCACGTCGATCTTCCCATTTTTAGCTGTCGCTGCTGATCCGGACCGCATCCGCCGATCTCATTTTGGCACGGTATTCCTGAGCCTGTTTCCGCCGATGGGAAACCTTCAACTGCTCATAATAACCGGGGTCATCGCAATCCTAGGGGTCCTTTTTTCGAACGCAATTAATCTGCTAGCCGAGTACGCGCGGACTCGTTACGCCGCGAACTTTGCTTACTGGTTGCGGGTCCGGCTCTTGCGCCGAATGGCCTCACAGCCATACACCTATTTTCTTCAGCGCAACTCCAGCGATCTCCTCAAGAAAGTTCTTGGCGACGTGATGAATTATACCGTCGGAGTGCTCCTCCCGTTACTGGACACGGTGGCGCGCGCGCTGACTGCGGTGCTGCTCCTGGCCACGCTGTTTTTGGTCCAACCGGTGATCGCGCTTTCGGCGGCGATCGGCTTTGGCGGATTTTATGCAATCACGTTTCGGCTCCTCGCGCGCAAACGGCGAGAGGTGAATGTAAATTTAGCAACTCATACCATCGGCTACTACCGGGAAGCTCATCAGATGCTCGGCGGCATTAAACCGGTGAAAGTCCACCGTGCCGAAGAACATTTTCTCGCTCGGTTTGCCGGCCATTGCGCAATCATCGCAAAGATGAGCGCCCGCGTATGCCTTTTCAACAGCGCGCGTTATGTTGTGGAACCGCTCGCTTTTGGTGGTCTCGTTGTGACTGTGTTGCTTCTCGCAGCGAGAGGACGTGATTTTTCCGACATTCTTCCGAACCTCGGCGTGATGGCGCTTGCAGGTTACCGGCTGCTGCCTTCAATCCAGTTGCTTTATAGCCAGTTAATTCAGATCAGCTCGGTGCGCCACGCCATGGACGAAGTGTATGACGAATTTGTTGAGGCGGAAACCGAGGGGTCTGTCTCGCCGGCGATAAGTAGCGACGCTCTCGCTCGAGCGAGGCCTTTTCGGTGGAACGATTCGATTATTCTGCGCGAAATCACCTTTCGCTATCCCGGCGCATCGCGGCCGGCGCTGGAGGCATTTTCGCTGACTATTCCGAAAAACACTTCGCTTGGTGTAATTGGCCAGACCGGTTCGGGAAAATCAACTCTGGTTGATTTGTTGCTCGGTCTCTACCAGCCAACGGCAGGCGAGATCGTGATCGATACCCGGCTCCTGACACCTGCGCTGGTGCCTTCGTGGCAAGCTTCCATCGGTTATGTGCCACAGGATATTTTTCTCATCGACGATACCATTGCGCGCAACATTGCGTTTGGCCTGGCGGATAGTGAAATCGATCCCGTCCGCTTGCGCGAGGCCAGCGACACGGCGCAACTGCTCGACTTCATCGAAGCGGAACTGCCTAATGGTTTTGATACGAACGTCGGGGAGCGCGGCGTGAGACTTTCCGGTGGGCAACGGCAGCGCATTGGTCTTGCGCGCGCGCTTTACCATCGTCCATCGCTGTTAATCCTGGACGAAGCAACCAGCGCGCTGGACGTGGCGACTGAAGCAAGGCTACTCGAGGCGTTGAGTGCTCTTGCGGGTAAGCTCACGATGGTTGTGGCCGCTCACCGCCTCAGTGCGGTGGCGAATTGCGATCAACTGATCGACCTGGCTAATGAAATCCATGCGGTTCCCGCCCTTCATGCAAATTGAAGTTCTTCGATTTTTATGGCTTTTCTGCACCGGACGCGGCTGTTTGTAAACGACCTGCTATCGCCGTTTGGCTTCGCCATCAACCGCGTTGAAAAACCACAACTCTACGAGACGTCAACGGGCCGTTATTATCTGCCGACCGACGCGCCGCGGGATTGTGTAATCGGTTGCATCAAAAGTGGTGGAGTTTTCGAACCCGAGGTTGTAGAGACAGCCAAAACCTACATTTGGCCCGGAAGTGCAGTGCTCGATGTCGGCGCGAATTTCGGCCAAATGTCAGTCCTCTTTTCGCGATTCGTCGGTGCCGGAGGAGAGGTACATTCCTTCGAAGCCGATCCTATTGTTTACGAACTCCTTCAAAAAACTCTGGCAGCGAACAATTGCCAGAATGTAACGGCTCACCTCGGCGCCGTTTATGACCGCCCCAACCAACAACTCTTTTACCCAGTCCAGGACTTCAAGCGCTTCGGAACCTACGGCTCCTATGGCATTGACCCGAACGCAACGGCAGGCCGTACGCTCAAAACTCTCACGATCGACGGGCTCAACATCAACACGCCGATCAGTTTTATGAAGGTGGATATTCAAGGCAGCGATCTCTTCGCTCTGCGCGGAGCGGTTGAGACGATCAAGCGACACAGGATGC
>Ga0193735_1000282_pt1 | contig 16156 bp, 16 predicted proteins | sample U1m2metaG_FD_145080 | JGI IMG/M metagenome (GOLD analysis project Ga0193735, IMG submission 145080) | Soil microbial communities from a riparian zone of the East river system, Colorado, United States - U1m2 | ecosystem: Environmental > Terrestrial > Soil > Riparian zone | place: USA: East River... | reverse complement strand
CGTAATTGATTAGCAGGTCGGCGGCTGACAGAGCCGCCGGCACAAAGCCGTTCGCTGGCTTCCTGGGGAAACATGGGAGTGAAGGAGGAGCGCGCATTATAGCAGAGGCCCGCTTTCGCACAAGCCTACTCCGAAAGCGTTCGCGAGCGGGCCGCCGACGCAGGCAGGACACTCGCTTACTTCAAGATTAGAATTCGGCTCCTGCGACAGGCGCGTTCACATCATCGCCGATAAGGGAACCGTACGCTGGCGTGATTTGCTGGAAAGTGTTTCGTGTTGCGCGACACGAGCAGGCAATTCTCTCTGATCGCGCTCGCCCAGATAATCGCGTCCGGCAGCTTAAGCCGATATTCTCGTCGCAATCTGACTGCTTCTTCAGCCACTTGGGCCGTCAGCGGCACCATGCGAAAATGACCAAGGAACCCGCGGCGGACATCTTCATCCGCCGCAGTCCGCACGCCTGCCAATACTTCCATCCATGAAATGATGCTGACGCAACACTCCTCATAGCGCGCAATTTCCCTGGCCGCAGCCGGGTGGCCATCGAGGAAATCGAGCAGAATGTCGCTGTCCAGCAGCGCATTCAACGTCGCCGACTCCACTCGCGACGCAGTCTGGTGACGTCCCGGGAGACATTCCCGCGCGTCCTGGACGCGCCAAAGAATGAACGCAGATCGCGGACGGACGTGCTCCGGAGAAAACGATCAAGCGCGCGCCGTACGGCTTCCGCTCGCGAAATCTTTTCACGGCGACAAACTAACGCCAGTTTTCTTATCTGTTCCTGGGGAAGATCGACGATCGTTCTCATGAATGATATCGTCGTACGTTATCATAGTGCGGTCAAATGCACATCAGCTCTGAGATAAGCCCTGGTCAGACTCGCTCTGTCTTCTGGAGGGGCTGCATTCGCTTCATCAGTCGCTTGTGCAAACGCAAGCATCAAACTCGTCAGAAATGTTAGCGCAAAAACGGCAGTAATTTTCATGATCGCGATTGTAAACAAGCTCTGGGTTTTTGTCTTCCCTGAGGGGCATTTTGCAAGATTGCAGCCGGCATTCGTTCGCCGTTGCTGAGAGCAAGCTTGTCGCTACAGTGACGGACTTATGCCGTACAAAGATGTCGCTCCGCCTGCAGGCGAAAAAATTACCAGAACCGATAAACTGAATGTGCCGGATCAACCGGTCATTCCATTTATCCGCGGAGACGGCACCGGGCCGGACATCTGGGCCGCGAGCGAGCGCGTGTTCGATGCCGCTGTCGAAAAAGCGTACGGCGGCAGAAAAAAGATCTCGTGGTTTGAGGTATACGCCGGCCAGGCAGCAAAAGACAAATTCGGTGAATGGTTGCCGGACGATACCGTTGGAGCGTTCCGCGAGTACCACGTGGGGATCAAAGGTCCACTGACTACGCCGGTGGGCGGCGGCATTCGTTCGCTCAACGTCGCGCTGCGGCAGCTCCTCGATCTTTTTGTCTGCCTGCGACCAATTCAGTATTTCGATGGCGTCCCCTCGCCTCTGAAGCACCCGGAAAAAGTTAACATGGTGATCTTTCGCGAAAACACGGAAGACATCTACGCAGGCATCGAATTCGCCGCCGGCACGCCGGACGCGGAAAGGATTCTCGATTTTCTGAAAAAAGAGTTTCCGCAGCAATTCGAGAAAATTCGGTTCGGAACAAAACAAAAAGCAGCGGACTTTTGGAAAAAAGTCGGCGCGCCGGAAAAAGACGACGTTTGCGTAGGAATCGGAATCAAACCGGTCAGTCGATCCGGCACCGTACGCCTGGTGCACAGCGCGATCTCTTATGCAATTGCGAACCGCCGGAAAAGCGTAACGCTGGTGCACAAGGGAAACATCATGAAGTTCACCGAAGGCGCTTTCCGCGACTGGGGCTATGAAGTCGCGAAACAATATTTCGGCGCAAAGGAGGTCGATGGCGGGCCCTGGTGCGAGATTCCCATGGGCAAACCGGGCGCCGGCGTTGTGATCAAGGACGCCATCGCCGATAACGCGCTCCAGCAATTTCTCCTGCGGCCAGCAGATTATGACGTGATCGCGACGCTTAATCTGAATGGTGATTACATGAGCGACGCGCTGGCCGCGCAGGTGGGCGGAATCGGAATCGCGCCTGGAGGAAACATCAATTACATCACCGGCCACGCGGTGTTCGAGGCGACCCATGGCACCGCCCCGAAATACGCAAACCAGGACAAGGTCAATCCGGGCTCAGTGATTCTTTCGGGCGAAATGATGTTCCGTTACATGGGCTGGACAGAAGCAGCAGAACTGATTCTGAAAGGCCTAAGGGGCGCGATTGCGAGCAAACATGTTACCTACGATTTCGCGCGCTTGATGGAAGGAGCAACCGAGATCAAGTGTTCGCAATTTGGCGACAATGTCATCGCTCATATGTGATCGCTCACATGTGAGCGAAATGACGAAGCTCGAATGTCGAAGCCCGAAGGAATGACGAATGATCAAATGATGAAATCACGTCGATCGTACAAGTCAGGCTTCTGGCTTCGTCATTCCTTCGTCATTCGTCATTTGTCATTCGTCATTGTTCTCAGCCTCACGGCTACGAGCACCTGTGCGTTGGCTGAGAAGCGCAACATCACTGAAAAAGATCTGTTCGATTTCGTCTGGATTGGAGACCCGCAAGTTTCGCCGGACGGATCGCGAGTGGCGTTTGTGCGCGTGACGGTTAATGACAAGAAGGAAGGTTACAATACTTCCATCTGGACTGTGCCGCTCGAAGGCGGCCAAGAGCCTCATCAACTGACAAAAGGCGATCACGATTCCGTTCCTCGGTGGTCGCCGGATGGAAAATTTTTGCTCTTTCTGCGCGCGACTGAGAAGAATGGCAAGCCCGAGCCGCCACAACTGGCGATCGTGCCAATGGCAGGCGGCGATTCATTTGTCTTTACGGATCTACCGAAAGGCGCGGGAAGTCCGAGCTGGGCGCCGGATGGAAAAACAATCGCGTTCACCAGTGACACAAACGCGGAGGACCTGGCCAAGCAGGAAAAGAAAAAGGCAAAGGAAGAAGAAGCAAAAAAAGCCGGCAGTGGAAATGCTTCCGCAGGCGCAGATGAACGCGAGAGTGATGTTCGCGTGATCACTCGCGCCGTTTATCGGCAGGACAATGAAAGCTACATCGACCCTAAGCATCCCACACACATCTGGCTTGTGAGCGCGCCGCGCAGTGCCGACGAAAAAGTAAAACCACGCCAGCTCACTACCGGCCGATTCGATGAAGATAGCGTGACCTGGTCCAAGGACGGTTCGCAGATTTATTTCACATCGGACCGGAATGACGAACCGTACTACGAGCTGCCAAAGACTGATCTTTATTCGGTGGCGGCAGCCGGCGCTGAACCAGTAAAAATCACAACGATTGATTTACAGATCGGGGGTTTTGGCCCCGGCGGAGGCGCGCTGTCGCTCAGCCCCGATGGGAAACAGGTCGCGTTTACCGCATCAACCACACGCCCGATCGCCTCATACACGCAGCCCGATCTCTGGGTCCTCGATCTTTTGCCAAATGCAAAGCCGCGCAATTTGACCGCCAACTTCGATTTCGATGTGCCCGGGTTCGTGATTGGGGACGGCGCGCCGCCGCGGGCAGGTGGACAAAACAAGCCGATCTGGACGCCAGATGGCAAAGGCCTCATCGCCGTTTACACGAAGGAAGGGAAAGCAAATCTCGCGCTGTTCGATCTGCCTGTAGCCCAGGACGCCGATCTCGGCAGGGCTGGAGTGCACGATCTAACTACTGGAAACCAGGGGGTGATGAGTTTTCGCGCCTCGCCTGACGCCTCGAAGTTGATTTACGTCGTTTCGACACCAACGCGCATCAATGATCTTTTTGTCTTGGATCGCGCGACCGGCGACGCGCAGCCCAAACAATTGACGCATGTCAACGACGAACTGTTTTCCAAGCTAAACTTAACCGAGCCGGAAGAGATTTGGTACGATAGCTTTGACGGTAAGCATATCGAAGCATGGTTGCAGAAGCCGCCGAACTTCGATCCACACAAAAAATATCCTCTAATCCTGAACATTCACGGTGGGCCGCACGTTGCGTACGGTTATGTTTTCGATCACGAATTCCAGTGGATGGCGGCCAAGGGTTACGTGGTGCTTTATCCGAATCCACGCGGGAGCACGACTTACGGCCAGGAATTTGGAAACATCATTCAGTATCATTATCCGGGGGACGATTACAAAGATCTGATGGCTGGCGTGGATGAGTTGATCAAGCTCGGTTACATCGACGATAAGAAGCTCGGTGTGACCGGGGGAAGCGGCGGCGGGCTGCTGACGAATTGGGTGGTGGGACAAACGACCCGCTTTGCTGCAGCCGCAGCGCAGCGTGATATCGCGAGTTGGGAAGATTGGTGGTACTCGGGAGATTTTACGCTATTCCAGCCCACATGGTTCAAGGTGCCACCATTCGAGGACCCGCAGGAATATCGAGCGCGTTCGCCGATCAATTACATCAAGAATGTAACGACGCCGATGATGTTTATCCTCGGCGAAGCGGATTACCGGACGCCGCCGGGCTCGGGCGGAGAACAAATGTTTCGCGCGCTAAAATTCCGCAAGATTCCCACTGTGATGGTTCGATTCCCCAACGAATCGCACGAACTTTCTCGTTCCGGTCAGCCGTGGCATCGCGTCGAGCGTCTGCAGCATATTGTTAGTTGGTTCGATCACTGGCTAATGGGTACGCCCAAACCAGAATACGAGGTCGCACCACCAGAAGAAACGTCAGCTAAGAAAAGCAGCATGCTGGCCAAATAGGGCATGCCGTCCGGGCAAGACCGCTAAAAAGTTGAAACAGTTAAAAGATTACAAACTCACCTACCCGGCTCTGTTCCGATGCCAAATCTGGCTTTAACCTTTTAACTTTGTAACGCTTTAACTCCTCTCACGGACATCGAATTACTCTGGGTGAATCAGTTAGCTCCTGCTTTGTCCCGGCAACGCGAAGATGGATCACGTGTGGGCGCTGGTCCCTGAGTTGTGGCGGAGTCGGAATCTTAAAAGCGTGCCGGCCGTTTCCGTAACCGGCATCCGCGAGATCCTCCCGGAACTGATTCGCCGGGAATGCCATGACATACTGGTCACGATCCCAAAGTTCAATATGGACCTCAGCGTCCACATCGTTTTTGTCCCAAACCCAGCCAGAAATCGCCGTGCAGTCTGCATGATCGATTTTGCTGGCAAAATGCGGCAGCGGTGCAGCCCCAATGCGTCCTGAAAAAATCAGTAAGCCGAAGCAAACAAACTGAAACGTGATGAAGGTAGCCACGAGCCGCGAGACTAGACCCTCGCGCCAGTACCGGTGCACCTTGCTCCAGCGGGAAAAAATGTGGAACGCGGAGAGCAACACCGCCTGATAAAATCCGTAGGCAATGTAGTGGAGCTCAGGCCCATGCCAGAGTCCCATAAGTCCAAACGCTAGAAAATAGCCGACGATCGGGGCGACTTCCTTATGCGCAAACCATTTGCCGCGCATCGCCGCGTAGAGAAAGCGCATGTAAACATGGTCGCGAAACCAAAATGAAAGAGTGATATGCCAGCGATTCCAGAAGTCGCGAATATTCCGGGCGAGAAACGGTCGATCGAAGTTTTCCGGAGTATGGACACCGAAAAGATAACTCAGAGCAATGGCGAAAGCGCTGTAGCCGGCAAAATCAAAAAACAAATAGAAGCTGTACGCATACATGTAGCTGACCAACGCCGCGAAGCTCCCACTGCTGGCGGCTCGCTCCAGCCAGTATTGTTTAATCAGCGCGGCAAGGATGAATTTGTAAAAGAACCCCCGAAAAATGCGATGCACCGCGCCGTCGAGATCGATAAGGAACTCCGCGCGCGTTCGCCTCTTTCTCCATTCGCCTGCGAACCGCTGGAACCGGTCAATTGGGCCGGCTGAAATGGTTGGAAAGAAAAAAAGAAACATCGAGAAATCGAGCGTCCCAGGCAGAGCAATGACTTTGTCCCGCAGGCAAAATACGACATCCAACGCCCGAAACGTGATGTACGAAATTCCGAGAAAACCAAACTCGCTTCTCGGCGACACGACCGGAAAAAATTTGGACGCTGCAAGCGGAAGCAGGCTTGCCGCGACCGCAACATAGAACGGCCAGCCAGCCCGTGGTCCGCTTTTTGCAAATACGCACACCGTAGCCCATTGCCAGACCGCGAAACCGATGACGATCCAGATTTCGCGAACCGCAAAATGTGGTCGAACGTGTAATATCCCGTGATACTGCACGATGAGTATCGCGGCAGTCACGAGGGTCGCCCAGCGCCAACCTGCTTTGCCAAACAGACCCAGAATGAGCGTCGGAACTACGGCGTAAAGCAGCAGCCCAAAATACGTGAAATCGGCGTAGGGAATCACAGAGACTGAGCCAGCCGGGCTCTGTCGGCCTTGCCGTTCGCCGTCAGCGGAAAAGCATCGAGAAAAACGAATTTGCGCGGCAACATGTACACTGGCAGCCGCTCGGCCAACTGCCGTCGCAGCGATTGTGTTAGCTCGAAATGCGATGCATCAATTCGGCTGCCGAGCACTACAAAAGCGGCGAGCGACTGGGCCGCGCCGTTCTTAATCACCGGCGTTACTACTGCGTCCCTTACAGAGGGCAACGCCAGAAGGTTTGCTTCGATATCGCCAACTTCGATGCGGTAGCCGCTGAGCTTGAGCTGCGAATCCATGCGGCCCTCAAAAAAAAGTAAGCCATCGCGAAATCGGCCCTGGTCGCCGGTTCGATAAGCACGCCGGGCGCAATGTTCAAAGAAGGCGGCTGCCGTGAGCTCGGGCCGCCCAAGGTAGCCGGGACTAACACCTGGTCCCGCGATGACAATTTCGCCTCGCTCATTTGCTGGCAAGGTTTCGCCAGCTTCATTCACAACAAGAACATCCGTCCCGGGCATCGCGCGTCCCACTGGTAACGCCGAATACCTTTCCAAAATTGAAAGGTCTATCCGTACGGAAGTGATTGCCACCGTCGCCTCGGTCGGGCCATACATGTTCCACACTTGCGATCGCGGAAAACGCTCAAGCAGACGAACCGCAGTTTGCGTGGCGAGTGTTTCACCGCAGAAAAGAAAACGCCGAACACATGGAAGCATTCCTTCTGCAAATTTCTCTTCAGCCAGGCACATTTGTGCAAACGATGGCGTAGAGACCCACGTGGTCGCGCGGGAATTTCCAAGCGCGCGATAAAGCATTTTCGGATTTGCCACCAGATCGCGGCCTATGCTGAAAAGGGTGCCTCCCATGGCAAGGCTGCAATACAGATCCATCACAGAGAGATCGAATGAGAATGGCGCCGTATTCAGGAAGGTCTCCCCTAGAGGGACAAACTTCTGTTCCTCAAGCATCCATCCAACGAAATGCTCCAGGCATCCAAGCGTAATGATAACGCCTTTCGGCTCTCCGGTACTGCCACTGGTGAACAAAATGTAAAACGGGTCGTCGCGCTGCGCGCGTGTTGTAGAACCAGACGCCGCAACGCTGGAAAGTTTTGCGACGTCTTCCGGCGTGAGAAGTAACGCAGGGCGCGAGATTGCCAGGATTTTGTCGATCCGTTGTTGAGGCAATACCGTGTCCAGCGGGACATAGGGCCTGCGGGATTTTACCGCTCCCAGAAACGCGATGAGTATTTCAGGCTCTCGATGCCCCAGCACCGCGATTGGAGAGCGATCTTCGCCGAAGCGTTTTGCCAGGTGCCCAGCGAGGGCATCTGAACGCCGGCGGAGCTCGCCATAGGTCAGCCTCTGATCTCCGCTGATGTGTGCGATCGCATTCGGAGCCGCAAGAGCCCAATGATCGATTTGTTCGATGAGATTCACTCAAAAACCCTGATAAACAAATGGCGGCGTGGAAAAGTCGCCACGACCGTACATCGCGATCAAGCCCACGATAATAGCGAGATAATACAGAATCAGCAGCGCGCGCCAGAGCGCTGGATGTGCCCTGATCCAGCTCACACGTTCACCCGCATTCGGCTCTCAAGGTCAGCGATGATCTTACGCGGTGTCTCCCAATTCTCGCGATCGAATTCCGCCGGGGAGATTTTGAGACCGAATTCTTCCTCGATCCCTATCATCAACTCCACTGTCTTGATAGAGTCCAAAAGCTGGCACTCATAAAGAGGTAGCTCGAGGTTGTTGCGGACCTCGTCGGTTTCGGCAACCGAGGCCACAAGTTGCAACACTTTTTCGGGAAAGGTGGTATTCATAAGATCGTCGCACCAACGCCGACGGCGATAACGACTGAAAACAAATGCGGTGTGCGGGTTCGGGCGCGGCCCATGGTGACTGCAGGTTATGCCCGCGAGCAGCGCCCCGCATGTGAGACGAAGTATGAAGATCGTGTAGGATATTGCCCTACGCGGGCACGTACAGGGCATCCGACAAACGCACCAAGGCGTAGACCTGATCAGCTCCGGGGAGCGCGCCCATGAAAGAAATCATTAAGGGCACGGTCGTAATAGATCCAGCCTTTCGCAGTGAGGTGACTTTGGTGACGGTAAAGAAAAGGCGGGTCTTCATCATGCCCCTTAAATTCAACCAATCGAAAATGGTATCTCTGTACGAGGGCGCGAAGCTTTACGTAATAATCTTCGCGGGCCGAACGCGACACCCCTTTCCGATCGTAAAAGTCGCCGGCAATTGGCATAGTAAATAGCAGTGGCGAAGCGTGGACTCTTGCGAGGGTGCGCAAGAGCAATTCCAAATCGATCCAAGCCGCGGATGCATTCATGCGGTTCCGAAATGCCGCGTCACGACGACCAATGGTTTTTTCTCCGCCCGGGCTCGAAGCCTTTGTAACCTTGTCCGCATCTGTGATCTTGGTTCCGCCTGCGCTTTCAATAAGCTTCGACCAATCGGGTGTTTCTGGATGAAACGGCGCCGCGGGCCTGATCTTATGCCGAATGTAATTGGACGCCGCAAAATGATCCTGCAACTCAAGTACGGTCGTCTGTACTTTTCCGATCGGCCAGAGCCCGCAAAAAATGATGCGATCGAGCCAACGGCCAGAAGCCAGCCGTTTTAACGCGAATTCAAGCAACGGGCTGCTTTCCAGCGTGCTTGGAAACTTCAGCATCCGTGAAGCGATGTCACGCTTCAGCTCGAAATCGAGTGCAGTCCCGAATACCATTTCGCTGGCTGCCATCAGCGAAAAATTTCCTTGGTACCCCGGCAACCACCCGGGACCCGGGTTTAAAAACCAGCCGGGCGAAAGCGAGATAGCGACCTTTTTACCGCGCAAGTCCGAGCCGAGCGCGCCAATTTTTTGCAACATGATCAGTGAGTTCGCGCCTCCAGCGCCGACTGGCGAAACTTGGAAACCTGTTGGCGCAGTGCGAAAGAAAATGTGCGCCCTCTCCGGCACCAGAACAGCCGTGAATTCCGAGCTGCCATAAAGCGGTAATACGTAGGGAGCACGCGCGGCCGCGCGTTGAAACGCCAGGCCCTGGTTTTTAAGCGAGAACAACTCGGGAGCGCTCGCGCGAATGGTGGTGTGTTCGAGATGAACTGCTGCCACTTCCGCGCCAAGCAAAATGGCCGCCGCTAAGCCGGAAGCGATCAGTCCCGCAAACAAATGTGGCATGCCTTGCCTGGGGTGAGCACTGATCATGATACCGCGAAGCTATTCCCGCGACCTGGCGCTGCAATTGAATTTCATTTACGACGCAGCTCGACGATCGCCGGAACCGTTTGAAGGCAACCACAGACGCCAACCACGACGGCCGCATCGCCCATATGGTTTTATTTGGATTTGCAGACTCGAGGGCCGATACTCAAGTGTTATTTAATACTGGGCATTTTTCGTATTCTTATGTCGTCCTCTTCACTCTGGCAGCGTTTTCAACAGTACTTCTTGTATTACGGCGACCTTGGTTTTTCTCTCGACATCAGTCGGATGAAATTCCCGGATGATTTCTTCGAAAAAATGCAGCCAAAGATCGACAAAGCATTTGCAGCGATGCGAGCGCTGGAGGCCGGGGCAATCGCTAATCCCAGCGAGAAGCGAATGGTTGGACATTATTGGCTCCGGAATCCCGCCCTAGCGCCCACTCCGGAAATTCGCACCGAGATCGAACAGACGATCAAACGCATCAAGACATTCGCGGCGGATATTCACGCCGGAAAAATCACCGCTGAAAATGGAAAACCCTTTAAGCACGTGTTGCTCATTGGCATTGGCGGCTCGGCGCTCGGACCGCAATTCGTCTCAGACGCCCTCGGATCACGGCGTGATTCAATGGACATCTTTTTTTTCGATAACACAGATCCAGACGGCTTCGACCGCGTCTTCGAGAAGATGAGCGATGAACTGGCGCAGACACTTGTCGTGGTGGTTTCAAAATCCGGCGGAACAAAGGAAACACGAAACGGAATGCTCGAGGCGGAAGTAAGATTCAACGAAAAGGGGCTGCAATTTAACAAGCATGCAGTGGCAGTAACCGGCGTGGGCAGCGACTTGGACAAATACGCAGAAAAGAACAGTTGGCTCGCCCGGGTCCCGATGCACGATTGGATCGGCGGACGCACTTCAGTGATGAGCGCGGTCGGGCTTTTGCCAATGGCGCTCCAAGGTCTTGATATCGATGATTTTCTCGCCGGCGCAGCGGCTATGGATGAGCACACTCGTACACAGGATGTGACCCAAAACGCTGCGATGCTTCTGGCGCTCATGTGGTATTACGCCGGCAACGGCAAAGGGAACAAAGATATGGTGATCCTTCCCTACAAGGATCGGCTGGCGTTGTTCGCGAAATATCTGCAGCAGCTGGTGATGGAATCGCTCGGGAAAGAAAAGGATCTCGACGGCAACGTCGTGCATCAGGGCATTGCTGTTTATGGCAACAAGGGATCGACCGACCAACACGCCTACGTGCAACAGTTGCGTGACGGTGTTTTGAATTTTTTCGTGACTTTCATCGAAGTGGACAAGGATCGGCGCAACCCGGCGATCGAAATCGAAGATGGAGTCACCAGTGGCGACTACCTCCACGGATTTCTCCGCGGGACGCGAAGCGCGCTCTACGAGAGCGGGCGGGAATCAATCACCATGAGCATTCGCGAAGCGAACGCATTCAATATCGGCGCGTTGATCGCCCTTTATGAGCGCGCTGTGGGCTTTTATGGCTCACTGGTTAACATCAATGCTTATGACCAACCCGGCGTTGAAGCTGGAAAAAAAGCGGCGACAAGATTATTGGAGTTTCAAAAGCAATTACGCGCGAAATTGACGCGCGGGCCCGGTAAAACGGCGGAAGAGATTGCGCGTTCCATAGATGCAGACCCGGAAGACGTGTTTCATGTGCTGCGGCATTTGGCGAACAACGATCCACATATGCGGGTCTCGGGGGGCGAGGAACTGGCCGACGATCAATTTTCGTACGCCGACTAGAATGCTGGAGATCAAGCCAGAATATGGCGGAGCCGCCTTCTGAAGGTCGAACCGACGCCCTGAACGTTGCCTGGAGCAACGTCGTTCGTTTCATTCGCCAGCTTAGCCACGATCTGCGCAATCACCTGAACGCGATCGAGCTGCAGTCCGCTTATATCAGCGAGCTGGAGCGAGAAGACGAACTCAAAAGCGAAATCAAGCGCTTGCGTAAAATGATCTCTGGATTGACCTCTGCTTTACAATCCCTTTCCAAGGCAGTCAGTGACGTCAAACCGAACCTGATTCCATACCGGGCGGCCGATTTGGCGGAAGATTTGCGCAAGAAAATCGACCACGATTTCTCCGCGGAAAGCGCGGCAATCACCTGGAACATTCCGGTTGGCGGCGCGATGCTGAATGTTGATCCTCAGCTTGTGCAGGAAGCGCTTAGCGAGCTTTTTGCCAATGCTTTCCGTCACAATCGCGACACGGGTAATATTGTTGTGACTGCCAAACTGGAGAATGGCCAATTCCTCTTTACTGTGGAGGAGCCAAAAGCCCGACTTGACGTAACTGCCGACAATTGGGGACGCGAGCCGCTTCTAAAAGTCAGTCAGGGCCATTACGGTCTTGGTCTGCATCGGGCCCGCGCTATCATAGAGGCCCAGGGTGGCAAAATGTATGCTCACTATGATCCGAACGCTTCAGCGCTCATTACGACCCTCGCTCTCCCCCTTTCAAGTGACTCTTCCAAAGATGCTTGAGTCGCGTTATTTCCCACTTTTAACAAACTGGAGTCCGTTGGTCGTGCCTAGTATGAGGGCGGCCAATCAATGAAAACCAATAACCATCGCGTCCTGATTATCGATGACGAGCGCCCGGTGCTGATGACGCTCGAGGCGTTGCTAAAGCGGCATGGTTATCACGTGGACACGGCACCCACGGCCTCCCAAGGACTCAAGTTATTAAGGTCCAAACCTCCCACGCTCATTTTGCTCGATCTGCAATTGCCCGACGCGGATGGATTAGAGACTCTCGATCGGATCAAGACCGAGGTTCCCCAGATACAGGTTATTATTTTGACGGCGCACGACTCGTTGCACAACGCCATCGAGTCAATTAAACGAGGCGCTTATCATTTTATCAGTAAGCCGTACGCGGCTGAGGAGCTGCTCAGCCTTGTGGAGAAAGCATTGGAAAAACAGTTCCTCTTACGAGAAGCCGAAGAACTTCGCGAAAAGACTGAGCAACTTGAGCGGCGTCTGGAAATGGCGGAGGCGCGGCCCACTCTCATTTTCAAGAGCAAACCGATGCAGGAAATCGACGAATTGATCAATGCAATGGCGCCATCAGACGCCAACGCTCTCATCGTCGGTGAGAGCGGCGTGGGCAAGGAGGTAATCGCCAACGCTATTCACGCGCGCAGCCGGCGCGCAGAAAAACCAATGGTAAAGCTCAATTGTGCGGCGTTTCCCCAAACGATGATTGAGGGAGAGCTTTTCGGCTATGTGAAAGGTGCGTTCACCGGCGCCATGCAGGATTTCCCGGGAATGATCGCGGCGGCCGACAGCGGCACGCTTTTTCTCGACGAAATATCCGATATGCCGGCCGAACTGCAGACGCGCTTTTTGCGCGTGCTGCAAGAGCGCGAGTATCGGCCCCTTGGAAGCACACAAACGATGAAAGCGGATTTCCGGGCGATTGCGTCGAGCAACCGGCCAATCGCTCAAGCACTTTCGGAGAACCGGCTGCGTTCCGATTTGTACTACCGGCTAAACACGTTTCAAATTGAAGTGCCGCCGCTTCGAAAACGGAAACAGGATATCCCACTGCTGATCGCCGCGTTCTTGAAGCAGTTTGCTCAGCAGCTCGGCAAACCCGAGCCCGACATTTCGCCAGAAGCGTTTCAAAAATTGCTGGATTACTCGTGGCCTGGAAATGTTCGCGAACTGCAAAACGCGATCGAATACGCCGTGGTCCTGGCGCGACAAGGCATGATCAGCGTGAAAGAGCTGCCTGCGGAAATACAATTGCCTCTCGCACTGCAACAAACCGAGCGCGCCGGGTTACCGCGTTCGGGCGTACAGAGCCTCGACGACGTCGAACGAACTACAATTATTCAGGCGCTGGCTGAATGCCATGGAAACAAGAAAAAGGCGGCGGAACTCCTCGGCATCCAGCGCCCCACGCTCTACAACAAGATGAAGCGCTACGCGATCGAGCTGTAAGAGACCGCCTGCAACCATAAACGTCAAAGTCAGCCGTTCTGCGGGGGGCTATCGCAATCCTCGCTGCAAGGCGCTTGCTCGCTGATCACGACTTCCAACTTTAGTTCCTGAAACGCGAGGTGATCGTGGATCAGGCCGAGTAACTCAAGGGTCCGCGCGTCCGGCATGTGTGCGCAACGCAGCTCGATCCGCGTCCGTTTATCGGCAAGCTCAGGATGCGCTTCCGCCATTTCGCCGTCGAGCAGGAATGAAACATACGCGTTGAAGCGCTCCTGTAAGGTGAGCAATTGTTCGTCGGAACCGTTCCACTCGTTAGGCTCATTCATCACCAGGACGACTTCGCCGGAGTTTTTGTCCTCCGCGATGACATCGATGACGCCGGTGCGATCTTTGATTTTTGATGTTTGAGGTTTGAGGTCCATTCAGGTCACTCGGCGTTGGACGTTCGGCGGTCGCCAATCGATGTTCAAGATGTAAGAAAACAAATGACCAATGATCTGACAGCCCAGGACGTTCGACAGCTCCTAAAACTGGAGCCGCACGCCACGTGCGGATTCGTGCGTGTGACATTTATCAGCAAACAACGAATTGCACCCGGTGGGCTCCCGCCACCGTTCATTGATGGTCGGCCAGCCGGCTCCGCGCTCTATTTCATGGTCACACCGGATGCGCCTGTACGCCTGCATCGGATCCGCAACGATCAGCTTTATCACCGTTATTTAGGTGATCCGATCGAAGTTCTAATGCTGCACGAAAATGGAACAAGCGAGCGCGCCATAGTCGGTCCGGATCTGCGCGCGGGTCAATGCGTGCAGCTTTTGATCCCCGGCAACACCTCCACACTGCGCGCGTCATCCCCGAAAGCTTTCGGGACTGGTTCCTCGGCGCGAGCACCGAATGGCCAGGCGTAGAACGAGTTGACGTAGAAATCGGTGACGTCGAAGCGCTCGCAGCAAAATATCCAGACGTGGCGGATGATCTGCGCGCTTTCCAACAAGGTAGGGGCGATTGACCTCAATCGCCTTCGAGCGAACCTTGATATCGCCGTGGCAAAAACAAAACGCGTAGGTCGATTGACGCTCCTTGGACGAAGTGAAGCGAGATTGCCCACCTCACCTTCCGAGGCGCGCCTGGAGACTTTTCCGAATCCCGCGCCTAGTCGGAATTACCGGATTCATTTTGAAACCGATGATTTCACTTCGGTCTGTCCGATCACCGGCCAGCCGGATTTCGCCAGGATCGATATCGATTACGTGCCAGACAGCCTCTGTGTCGAAAGCAAGTCGCTCAAGTTTTATTTGGCTTCGTATCGGAATGAGCGCGCCTTCAATGAAGCGGTCACGAACCGCATTCTGGACGATTTCGTAAAAGCATGCGCGCCGCGCGACGCAACTGTGACCGCACAATTCTCCGCTCGCGGCGGAATTGCGCTCACTGTTCGCGCCGAGTATCCGGGAAAAATGGCTGGCCGCGAGAAGGAATGATGTTGTCATTCCGAGCGAAGTCGAGGAATCCCGTTGCGAAACCGAGGGTATCTCCGCGGGATCCTTCGACTTCGCTTTGCTTCGCTCAGGATGACAGTCGACTAAGATGAAACCCGCGGTCGTTCTCTTGAGCGGCGGAATCGATTCGACCACAACACTGGCGATTGCGCTTGCTGAAGGGTACGAGGCATACGCTCTCTCGTTCGAGTACGGCCAGCGCCACCAGATCGAAACGGAAACCGCGCGCCGCGTCGCCGACTCGCTAGGTGCAAAGAAACATCGCATTGCGAAGATCGACTTGCGCGTCTTCGGCGGCTCGGCGCTCACAGACGACGTCGATGTACCAAAGAAGCGATCGGAAACAGAAATCGCGCACGGGATTCCGGTCACGTATGTCCCAGCGCGCAACACCATCTTTCTAGCTTACGCCCTCGCCTGGGCGGAAGTGATTTCCGCTGCCGATATTTTTCTTGGTGTAAACGCAATCGATTACAGCGGCTACCCCGATTGCCGTCCGGAATTTATCGAAGCTTTCGAGACGGTGGCCAATGTTGGAACAAAAGCCGGCGTCGAAGGTGGACGCTTCCACATTCACACACCGCTGATCAAGTTTTCGAAAGCCGAAATTATCCGCAAAGCGGTCGAGCTCGAAGTCGACCTTTCTCTGACGCACAGTTGCTACGATCCGTCACCGGAAGGACTCGCCTGCGGCCAGTGCGATTCCTGCCTGTTGCGGCTCAAAGGTTTTCGCGAAGCTGGGATAAAGGATCCTATTCGCTACGCCAAAAAATGAAGCGCCTGCTCAGAATCTTTGAGCTCTCGAAAAACGAACAGCGCGTTGTCCTGATCGCCATGCTCGTTCTGGTGACAGTCGCGTTCATCGGATACGAACGCCGCGTTCATCGTCGTCCAGTTCAACCGACCCCAACAGAAACGAAACCGTCTCCGACTCCAGCGGAAATCGAAGATGAACGCTAGAGTTCAACCATCGCGAGGTCATTCAGCTCGAAACCGACGCGAAGTGAGTCT
>Ga0193735_1000281_pt1 | contig 16169 bp, 14 predicted proteins | sample U1m2metaG_FD_145080 | JGI IMG/M metagenome (GOLD analysis project Ga0193735, IMG submission 145080) | Soil microbial communities from a riparian zone of the East river system, Colorado, United States - U1m2 | ecosystem: Environmental > Terrestrial > Soil > Riparian zone | place: USA: East River... | reverse complement strand
TGGCTTATCTCTGTTTCGTTAGATGTTCAACATCACGTCGCTCATCGTATGAGTCCGGTAGATCGCGGTCGCTGCCTGGTTCTGACCACCATCGTTATCACGCTGCTGGGGAACTTTCTCTTCGTCGTTCTCCCGGCCACAAGTGATAGTATCCCATCCTTCGCTGGTACAATCCTCGCTTTCTGTGCCGTAGCGGCGCTCCTTTATGCAATGTGGCGTGGTCAACGTTGGGCCCGCTGGCTTTTGGTTGCCCTATACGTTGTTGGCCTTGCAGTTCGCCTCACACTAATTTTCCGCTCGCCGCATGTATTGGATATTGCGCGAGCCACTCAGCAGTTTGTCGCGGCTTTCTTGCTGGCGGCACCACCGAGCGTAGGGGCATTTTTGGCGACTCAGCGGAATCCACGTGCTGAAATCTAACCAGACGATACAGCCAACTGCTGGCCGCTATGATGCATAGTTTCAGATGACTTCAACACTTCCAATGCAGATTCAGCTCGCTCTCGCCAGCGGCGGTTGATCTTGTTCTCGTTAAGCCTATTCGAACCTATTCTTTGCATGTATGACTCCACAAGAAGTAGCACAGCAATTCGTCACCGCGATTAACGCACACGATGTCGAATGTCTTGCCATTCTCATGACATCAGATCATCGTTTCATTGACTCGCTTGGCGCGGTGGTGGAAGGCCGCGACTCCATGCGCGACGGCTGGAAGTTCTACTTCGCTATGGTGCCTGATTATCATCTCGAAATTAGCCGCTGTTTCAGTGCGGAGACTGCCAAAGATGAGACGATGCTCGCGGGCATAGCGAGTGGCTCCTACTGGTCCGACGGTCTTAAGCAACCAAACTCGGGATGGAGCACTCCCGTGGCACTTCGCGCTGTGGTTTGCGACGGTCAGATTGCGGAGTGGCAAGTGTACGCGGATAATGAACCGATTCGCCAGCAAATGCGTGCTGTGTAGGCCTAACCAGACGATGCAGCCAACCGCTCGCCGTCGCGATACACACATTTGATTTTATGAAGCAGTTCTTAATGTTTGCCACGCTCGCTGCTGCCAGCGGTGGCTCAGCTCCGTCTCGTTAGGCCGTTAAAGCTTGCTTCCTCACCTTCGCAGGCAACAAACTCCAACCAAAAAAATGAAGATACCAACACTATTCGCTGCTTGGACGGCTTTTGTGATCATGGCCGTGTCTATTGAATCCAAAGGCCAAGATCCTGACTTCAAGCCACCGGGAACAGAGGAAAACGCCGCAGTGGACCAGGCCAATACACGCCTCGACACAGTCTATAAACGTCTGATGGGCAAACTGGATGCGGATGGGCAGAAGGCTTTGAAAGAAGCTGAACGCTCATGGATCAAGTGGCGTGACGATGAAGCCATGTTGATAGCGCGCGTCGGCGGCGCGATTGGCGGCAGCGGTATGCGGGTGGATTTTGCGAACGCACAGCTCAAGTTAATCAACCAGCGAATCGAAGCCCTGAGCGAATACTTAAACCAGTCTGCTAGCAACTAATGCATGAACACATTAACGCCTAACCAGACGATGCAGCCAACCGTTGGCCGTTGTGCTAAGACAGTTGAGAGTTGAGAGATGACTGTTGAGAGTCCAGGAAAGCTGGCGGTCGTCAGCGAACACTGAGCTCTATTTCGTTAGGCGATTTTGCGCAGGTATGACTCCCGCAACAATTAAAGCCCTTGAGATCGCGGCCATCGTGGTGGCGGGCACGATGACTGGCAACGAAATTGCCGTGGCTGTTTTCTTTCACCCTGGCATCAGTCGTCTGGAGGACGCGGTGCATGCCCGAGCCGCTCAGACATTGGCTAGTGCCCTTGGTGCGGTAATGCCATTTTGGTATGCGCTTACTTTTCTCTTGACGCTTCTAGTCACGTTCATCGCACACGCGGCTTGGAGCACGCCATGGTGGCTGGCAGTGGGATCGACTTTGGTCTTTGCCGCGATGATCATTTACACCGTGCTTCTGCCCGTGCCCATCAACAACCAAATTGCCCGTTGGAAACTAGATTCTCTGCCGCCCAATTGGCGGGAGTTGCGCCGTCGCTGGGACCTGCTTCATGCTATCCGAGTTGCCTTTTTGGTTGCCGCTCTGATTCTCATGGTCGCGTCTTGTGTTATCTAACCATGTGTTAGACGTAATCATGCGCAAGCTCATCTGCAGTGGCAGCCCCAAATCGATATGATATGGGCGTGGATTTGATCGTTCTTCAGCAGCTGGCTGTCTCTTTCGGCCTCGGATTGCTGCTGGGTCTCCAGCGGGAACGCGCCGAATCATCGATCGGCGGCATTCGCACTTTTCCGTTGATCGCGATTTTCGGAACGATTTGCGCGCTGCTTGGAAAGACTTTCGGCGGCTGGATGGTCGCGGCCGGTTTGCTCGCGCTCGTGGCGATCGTGGTCTACTCGAATTTGGCCAAGATGAAATCGGGCGACATCGATCCGGGAATGACGACGGAAGTTGCAGCTCTTCTGCTCTATGGACTGGGCGCTTACGTGGTCATTGGCAGCATGGTTGTGACAGTTGTGGTCGGTGGAGCAATGGCCGTGCTCTTGCAGTTCAAAAAGCCGTTGCATGCTTTAGCTGGCGCGATTGGCGAGCGCGACATGCGAGCGATCATGCAGTTCGTTCTGCTGTCACTGGTGATTCTGCCGGTGCTGCCGCACCAGGATTTCGGGCCATACGGCGTTTGGAATCCATTCCAAATATGGCTCATGGTCGTGCTCATCGTCGGCATCAGCCTCACTGGCTATATCGCTTACAAGTGCCTTGGCGCCCGAAGGGGTACTTTATTGGCCGGCGTTCTCGGAGGCCTTATTTCCAGCACGGCGACGACGGTGAGCTACGCGCGCCGCACCGTGGAGAACATAAAGCTCGTGAATCTGGCTACGGTTGTCATCGTGATTGCATCATGCATTTCGCTGGGACGCGTCCTGGTCGAAATGGCGGCCGTAGCTCCGGTCGCGTTCGCTTCAATTGCGCCGCCTGTTGCCGCTATCCTGGCTGTCTCCATCATCATTGCGGCCGCGATGTTTCTATGGCAGCCGTCGGGCGATGCACAGATGCCCGAGCAAAAAAATCCAGCCGAATTGAAACCGGCGTTCATCTTTGCCGCGATTTACGCTGTCGTCCTGCTCGCGGTCGCCGTTGCCAAGGAGCATTTCGGCTCTCCCGGTTTTTACTCGGTAGCCGTCGTTTCCGGACTAACCGACATGGACGCGATTACGCTTTCGTCGGCGCGTTTGGTTGAAAGTGGTCGCACCGATCCCTCCACGGGTTGGCACGCCATTCTGATTGCGGCGATGTCGAACTTAGTGTTCAAGTTCGGGACGGTGAGTTTGCTTGGCCACCGCATATTGACCCTGCGCATCGGCGGGGTCTTCGGTTTGATCCTTATTTGTGGCGGTGTGGTCCTGTCGTTCTGGCCTGCTTGAACCGCGGTTTAATGATTGACCAACTCTACCTTATCGAGGCATGGCTTACGGTCTGGCGAAAACGTGCTGAATAAGTGTTCGCTGTGTTTGGTTTTCTTGACGGAGTCGCTGCGCATTTGCGAGCACAACATAAAGCTTAAGCACGCGTTTGGGACTTAGACTTCACGCTGTTTCGCCTCAGGGCCTTGAATGTCGTAACATTCTCGCGCAGAAATAGGCGTGACCGAGCCATCCAAGTTTCTTCAGCCCGCGCCGATGGAAGGAAAGGGCGCGTACAATCGAAGCTCGTCGGTCCAGGCAGTCGGCTCATTGCCTGCCGTGGCGCTGATGGAACGCGCGGCTCGCGCGGTGGCGCTGCCGCCGTCGCCGGAACTGGTAGTCATCGTGGATTACGGTTCATCCGAGGGCCACAACTCACTTGTGCCAATGGCTGCGGCAATCCGCGCGCTCAGGGAGCGCGTCGGCAAGGAGCGAGCGATCTTTGTCTTTCATACCGACTTGGCTGGCAACGATTTCACAGCTCTTTTCCAAACGCTCGCGAACGATCCCGACAGCTATCTTCGCAATGATCCGGCGGCATTCGCGGCGGCGGTAGGACGCTCTTACTTCGAGCAGGTCCTGCCGGCATCGAGCGTGACGCTGGGATGGAGCGCGTGGGCCGTTCAATGGCTAAGTCGGGTGCCCTGCGCGATTCCAGACCAGGTGCAGGTTGCCTATAGCCGCGACACGGCCGCGCGCAGTGCGTTTGCCGAACAAGCAGCGGAAGACTGGCGAACGTTCCTCGCGATGCGCAGTCGCGAACTGCGTCCAGGTGGCCGACTAGTCGTGCTGACGATGGCGACTGACGATAGCGGTGACTTTGGCTATCGACCGGTAGTGGATGCGCTCTACGGCACACTTGTAGACATGGTCGATCGCGGCCTCATTCGGAAGGAAGAATTTCTGAGGATGGTCATTCCCACCGTTGGTCGAACCAGAGCGCAATTTATGGAACCATTCGGGAAAACCGGGCTTTTTGCAGATCTGTCTATGGAGGATTTCGAATTGTTCCACGGCGAAGATCGCATCTGGACTCAGTTCGAGGCGAGCGGTGACGCTCACGCATTTGGCACGCAATGGGCTGCCTTTTGCCGGGCGTCGGTATTCCCGACGCTTGCGGCCAGCTTGGATGGAGCGCCTGATAGCGCACGTTCGGTCAAGTTCATCGACGAGTTGGAAACAGGTTTAGCTGCGCGGCTCGCGGCAGCGCCGATTCGAATGACGATACCTCTCGCGCAGATGATGCTCGTCAAGGCGATTAGCTCTGCGCGATAACCTTCGGGCAGGCTATGTAGGTTTCAGCACTTTGTTACAACCACACGAATCAGGTGCACTCTAGTCTTCAAAGTCCCGCGAAACTCAGCTACGTTTCGTTAGAAGGCGAACGCGAAAGCACACAAAGATGAGAATCCGGATATCTGTTTGTTTTACTGTGGCAGCTATCCTTTTAGTGAGCACAGCCGTATTGGCTGCCCAGCCTGTAAATCGAATCACTATCCTCTATGATGCTTTTGGGAAGTCATCCCCGCTGAAGAAGGATTGGGGATTCTCTGCGTTCATCGAGTATAACGGCAAGCGTATCCTTTTCGACACCGGTAACAACGCCGATACCTTCGGCCAGAATGTCAAAGCATTGGGTATTGATCTCAAGAAATTAGATTTCGCTGTAATTTCGCATCGACACGGAGATCATACCAGCGGCCTGAATTATCTGTTGAGTGTCAATCCCGGTGTAACAATCTACGCGCCAAAGGAAGGGTTCGGAGTATTCGGCGCAGCACTGCCAGGAACATTCTATCGCAAGGATGAATCGTTACCTGGTGATATGCGTTATTACGATGGACACCCTCCCGAGAAGATGATTTTCGGAACGCCTTGGCCAAACGCCAACTTTGTTGGGGTTGATAACCTAACTGAAGTTGTGCCAGGAATCTTCTTGATTTCGACAGTCTCGCAGACACCCGGCACACTGGAACTGCGTGAACTCTCGCTAGCGATTAAGTCGCCCAAGGGTGTGGTCTTGGGAGTCGGATGCTCACACCCCGGAATTGAGAAGATACTGGAGGCATCAATGGTGGTGGACAAGCATGTTCATCTAATCTTCGGAGGGCTCCATTTGGTAACAACTCCAGACCCGGAGATTACACGTATTGCGGCTGCATTGCACGACCAGTGGAAAGTTGATGGGATGGCTCCGGGACATTGCACTGGAGAGCCAGCTTTTGCGGCTTTTCGCAAAGCATTCGGTGATCAATATCTCTATGCCGGGCTGGGCAGTGTTATAGAACTTCCGTAAAACTTTAGTGCCAAGGTAGGCTTTGCGAAAAGCCCCGAAATCATCGCGGAACCCAACGAACTGGCCACGCGTGCGGTGCCGCCCCGTCAATCCGCAAGTCTTCCGCGCAAGATAGTGAGCGAATACGGCGGTAGATCGTAGAGTGAAGAGGCTTTTCGCGTAAACCGCGCGGGCGGAAGACTGCGAATCGGGTGACCGTTCGGCCCGTCATCGTGCCAGATATATTGTTCGCGAGAGAACTGGATTACATCCACGTTGCCTGCAAAACTGCCTTGCCGTCGTGCGTCTGGAAAATCGAACTGTACAGCGAGCTGTGCCGGGCGCTTGGGATGCTTGTTAATTGCTAGCAGGGACCACTGTTTATCTGGTCGTCGTACCGCATAGACGCTGACGGCACGCGATAGCATCGGGTCCTTCTGCTTAATGGTTACGCGAAAGATGTCATGTGTTTCGTTTGTCGGTTGCATCCAATCCTTTGTGACGAGCTGGACGGCGTGGTAGCCCGATAGGCGATTGAGTTGGTCGGCGTTTGGATTCAACTGAAGCATCATCAGGTTGCCCCAGGAACACTTCAGCTCATCCTGGAGATAGTTTGGCTCGTATCCGTATAGGTACGGCTTAGAACCGCCCAGTGTCAGAAAGGCTCCAACCGTGTCCGCATCGAAGAGGGCGCCTTCAATATCCACCTCATGGCGTCCGCCAAAAACCGAATAGCCATATTCGGTCATTAGCCATGGAATTGCCGTAGGAACTCCATCTGTTCGCAAGCTTGTCATCATTTCACCCAGGCGCTTTGAGGTTTCCAGCAACTGCGGGGCCGCATCGGCGCAGATGTTGTCGAATGGATAAAACTCAAATGAGAAAAAATCGAAGGGGCATTTTGCGTTTTCGATGTACTTGAGAAATCGATTCATCCATGAGCGATTGCCTGATTCGTCGGGCCATGTGAGAAGTTGGTCGTCGAAATTTTGCAGGCTTGGTCCTCCGAGTTTTAAACGCAGATTTAGCGCAGCGATCCGGCGAGCGACTCCGGCGTAAAGCGCGGAATAATCCTCCGGTGACACCCATTGGCCGTCGGGTTCCTCGCCCAGTTCGATTCCTTCCAAATCGTAATTACGCCGCAGGAGATATTTGAGCTCAGCCGTCGCGTTTTCCGGCGTGTCGTACAAAACGCCGACCGGGACAAGGACGGGCAAGCCGTTCGTCAGCGCGCTGCGCAAAATGAAATCGAGTCCCGGTTGCTCGATTTTGTAATCAATGTCCTCCGCTCGATGCCAGGGATCGGTCGACGATACGTAGATGACTGATTGCTGATGACGATCAGCCGCATGATGGATGTAATCGCGAAACCGATTATTGCTATCGGCACTTCCGAGCTCAATCTCGCGAATCGCGAATCCTAGCCGGTTGCGAATGTCATTTGAAGTTTGCGCGCTTGCTTGCGAACTCCGGCCCATTACGACGCACACAAAGCGAACCGGAAGTGGTTTTGCACAGAGCCGAACAGATTCGTCACCGCCCGGTCTCCGGTTCACTTCGCCCTTTGGAAAAGGACGCCACTCATCTTTCCGATCGGCGTGCAAATGCATCGGATCTTCTCCAGTCCAGTACTCCACTCTGTATTGCTGGGCGTACGGCGCGCCCCAGTGAATCCGAATGCAGTTTATCGGTCTGGTCGCGCCCAGATCGATCACCACCCATTGCGGATGGGATTCAGCAGGCTCGCCCGTGAAATGAGAATCGAGATACGGACTGCTTTTCCAAAATGATTCTTCGTCGCCATCGGCGATGCGTGAATAACCATCGTCATTTGCCTGGTCGATCGTGTTTCCCCGTCGCGGCAAACGGTATCCGTATGAAAGGTTGATCGGCTCGGCGAGCGAATCGTCCGAAGTCCAATATCCACACTGATGAACGGGGTCACTCCATGTTCCTCGCGGGTTCCAGTGCCAAACTTCGCCGGCAAGCTCGGTTCGCAGGCGATACGTCAGCGGTCCGAACCCGGCTGATCGCATTTCGGCGATGTTCTTGTCCGTGAACATCCGAGCGCATTCGCCTTTTTCATGACCATCAACGCCCGCGCCTAATGCTTGAGTTGGCACACACTGGTTTACTGGGTGATCGGCAAGGACAATGGCAGAGACGGCAAAAGGCTTCTCGTCCGCGTCTGCCTCTGTTGCCGCTGCCAGTTGGGTCAAATGAATCCCGGTAAGAGAAAGCGATGCGAGGACGCATCGCACTCTGAAAGCTTTCGCGAAACGAGATTGATCGCTCGATGAATTTCGCACGGAGTGCTTTGGGAGTGCGACGCGCCCTCGCGTTCGCTTTTCGTTGCTAGTGCTGCGCTTTCCCCAATTGCTTCCTGACCTGGTCTTTCTCGTGACGAACGTCCTTTAGGTGACTCTGGAGCAGCGGCAACTGCGACGCTTGGGGATTCGGGTAGTGGCGCAGAGTCTGATTGTTCTTACCACTCCAGTAAGCAGGTCCGGGTTTTTTTGCCTCGCCTATCCTGAGAAGCAAGTCGTCTTCCTGTCTCTGAAGCTCTTCGTACCGGCTTTGGAGCGTCCGAAGCTCGTTCTGTCGACTTGCTTGTTGTGCCCGAGATTGATTTTCCTTTTGCGATGCCTCCACTTTCTGTCGCGAAGTTTCTTCCTGCTGTTTTCGGACTTGCTCGAACCCTGCACTTTGCTGCGCTGAGTAATTGCCAGCTTTCTGGGGATCATAGCCAAAGCGCTCCTGAACGTCCTTGGGAAGTTCGGTGAAATAAACTTTGGAGATGCCAGCCTTACTGATGAGCACGATGCCGTCAGGTTCGACCCGGCTCACGGTAGCGTTCTTGTATTCTTTTCCGGCAAGTGTTTTGAAATCGTCGGCTACTGCGAGAGAGATGAGAGACAGGCTCAGAAGGGTAAGAGATTTTATCTGCATGTCGTTGATTTGATCCCCACGGTTCTGTTCTCAAAATATAGGTTTTCGAGTCAAGGAAATTCCCGGAGACGCGGGGGCGTTAGCGAATAAGGGGTATTCTAAGCTGTTTTATCGTTGTCATGAAAAGCGGCGGAGGGCGGCCGCCTCCAACACGCAAGCAAAACCTCAACGCTCTTGGACACGCTGGTTTTTGCGGGGAAACTAGCGAGTTCCAATGCGTATTGATTCAGGTTTAGGATTCGTCGTTGTACTAATTGGATTGAGTTTGGTGCCAATCGCGTGCCGCCAGCGCGTCACTGTTGCGCAAGTCGATCCGAACGGCCCGGTTGAGGTGGTGATTCCTGAACATGGCGCATACACCGGGGCATTCATGGATTTTGGCGACGCGGAAGACGACGTCACTCTGGAGACGATCGAAGATTTTGAGCAGATGGTGGGTAAACATCAGGCTATCATCGCGTCGTCCAGTTACTGGGGAGAACAAAATTTTCCCGCGGACAATCTCAATGTCATTTGGCGGCACGGTTCGCTGCCGCTTGTTTTTTGGTCGCCGTGGGACAGGCCCTATGAGGAAGACCATGGGCCGGACAAGTTCAGTTTGACCGAGATTCTTGCCGGCAGGTGGGACGCTTACATCGATAGGTGGGCCGATGGCGCTCGGAGTTTTGGTCATCCGATGATTGTCGTGTTCGGCGTCGAAATGAATGGGACCTGGTTCCCGTGGTCGGGCGCCTACTACGGCGGCGCGGAATGGGATAAAGACCTGAACAACTGGAAAGGCCCGGAAACATTTCGCAAAGCGTATCGCTACGTGGTGGATCGCGTCCGGGCGCGCGGCGCTTCAAATATCAAATGGATGTTTCACACGAACAATTATCCCTATCCGTACGAAACCTGGAATTGCGCGCCTGCTTATTATCCGGGGTCCGATTACGTCGATTGGCTGGGCCTGAGTGTTTATGGACAACAGTATAAGGACGAACCGAACCCGGACATTCCTTCATTGGTGAACTGGCCCTACCAGGAAATGTCCAGGCTCGATCCGCATAAACCGATTATGATTGCCGAATGGGCGACCGGCGAATTTCCGCACTCGGCTGAGGGCGGCGGAGTCGGCAAGGCCCAATGGATTACGCAGGGACTCAAGTTGTTTCGCACGCGTTTTCCTCGCATCAAAGCCGCAGTTTACTGGCACGAGCGGTGGCAAAACGCCGATGGATCTTACAGCAATCTGCGCGTGAACTCTTCGGTGGAAGCACTGAGAGCCTATCGCGAAGGGGTCGCGAACCCCGATTGGCTGGGGGATTTAATCCTGCGAGCGGTGCCAAAGAGATGATGGAGACGGCCCGCCCTCGGGCCGCTACTACCTAGCTCCTCAGCGCGAGGGCGCGCCGGCTCCATTGTTCCGCGGCACATCGAGCGAAAGTCTTGTCCTGAGCGAAGCCGAATGGGTCGAGACATCGCTCACCCATCAAAAGACAAGAGTTAGAGATTCCTCGACGGAGCCTGCCCTGAGCGAAGTCGAAGGGCTCGGAATGACAGAAGCGTATTATGGTTTCTCTGTCGGCGCGCTCTTTTGAAGGTCGAGCGCGATTTTCCAAGTGCCGCCTGATTCGAGCCGCCAGATGCAAAGATAGATTCCATGCTGCGTGGCATGACTCTGCTCGCTTGTGAATTCACCATATTCATAAGCGAGATCAACCGGATCACTTGTGCCTGCGCCCCTTGGCGTGCGAGTCGTTTTTACATCCTCCTCCGCAAGCATTTTCTCGGCAGCTCTCTTGCCAACAGCGGGGAGTTGGCCGCTGCGATAAAGGCGAATGTCGTCGCTGGCATTGTCCGTGATTGCATCGCCTTCATCTTCCTTGAGCGATTCTCCAAAACTGTGTTGTGCTTTTTCAAGATCGGTACTCGCGGATTCGGAATGAGGGCGAGAAGAATTTGGAACGTATGTCGTAATTTCGGCCTTCACTTCTTGTGGCTGCGGATGGTCCAGCCCAACGTCGAGGGCGACTTTCCACTCGCCGTGCTTGTTCTTTTGCCAGGCTGTAACGAATTGTCCGAACGCGTCGGGCTTTTCTGCGTCACGCGATTTGCGTGATTCCCAAGGTCCGGTCGTATAGCCGAGCTCACCACTTCGCGAGATCGACGCGAAGGTCGGTCGCCAGGCTATGACCGGATCCTTCTTCGCTTCGCGCCAAAACTTTTTGCCGTTGACCGCATTGGGCGCGAAGATTACCGCATCGTCAGCAAAAACGGAGATGGACGCTTCGCGAAATCCTTTGTCGGCGGCAAGTTTAGCGTAAGCCTTTTCCGCAGCGATGAGTGAACCGACCGCTTTTTCAAGATCGACGTCTTCCGCGTGCGCTGCTGCAACGGTCAGCAATGCGATTAACGAGAAAAGTTTCGATCGCGTAGACAAATTCATTGGTTGGCAGCGTCTTGAGAATAAAGACCGTGAAAAGGTCATGGACAACATTGCTAGCCATGAGGATTGGAAAAGTTGCTTTTCAGAAATCGGTCCGGGCTTGCTCCTTTTCGCCCGGCAATGGACGCGATCAGCAGCTGATGCCGAAGACATTGTCCAGGAGGCTTTCGTCAAGTTTTGGCGGCGAAACCACAAGATTAACAACCGCGCATTGCTTTACGCCACTGTGCGTTCCATTGCTCTCGATTTTATCCGTCGCGACAAACGCCGCGCCCGACGCGAGGCCACTGTTGTTGCCGACGCCGATCCAACCATCGAGCCGCAGTTTAAATGGGAAGACGAGGCGCAATCGGCGCTTGCTGCGGCAGTCAGCTGTTTGCCACATGATCAACGCGAGGTGCTCGTCTTGAAAATCTGGAACGAACTTACGTTTAGCGAGATCGCCGGTGCACTCGGTATTTCTCAAAACACCGCCGCATCGCGATATCGATACGCTCTGGCTAACCTGAAGAAGAGCTTGCAACCCCAATGAACGATTTCTCCGAGCTTGAGAATGACTTGAGAGCGTTGCGACCAGCGCGGCCTTCGCCCGTGCTTTTTGAGCGCATCGAGGAAGCGATGGCCGAGAATTACAAGGCGTCCGCCGCGGCGGACGCCGGGCCAAAGATCAAATGGTTTTGGCGTTTCACAGAAACGCCCTACAGATTTGGTATCGGCCTCGCAGCAGCAGCTGCTGCGGTCATTCTGTTAATCGCGCGGATCAACACCGATCAAACGCGAAACGAAAACACAGAAATCGCACAAGTTTCACCTTCATCTCAAACAAGACCGGTCCTGCCTTCCTTTTCTGGTAGGAACGGCGTCAACGGATCGATGTCGTCCAACAAATTCGTTCCCTCTGGGGCGACGCAGGTGGTCTATAACACTCGCGACGAAGGCTTGCAGTTTGCTGACGGCTCGAAGCAACCGTTGAGGCGCCTTCGTTATCAAACACAGCAGACGTGGCAATGGCGTAATCCCTCTACTGGCGCATCGCTGCGCGTCTCTTACCCCAGCGAGGAAGTCGTCCTCATTCCCGTTTCCGGCCAATAATTTAACAAAACAAGACCATGAAAATTAAACTCATCACTATCATCGCAACCGTTGCCTTCTTGCCGATCGCAGGATTTGCGCAAACACCACCCGCGCCGCCACAACCACCTGGTCAGCCGCATCCTCCACCGCCGGGTGGCCATGAAAAAGGGCCCAAAGTTCCGGTAATAGTTCTCGGCGTAGAAACATCGCAGGTGCCAACTGTGGTAAGCGAACAACTCGGTCTGTCCAAAGGGCTCGGATTAGTCGTCGAGTACGTTGTGCCCGATAGCCCTGCAGCGGTTGCGGGCGTTCAACAGAACGATATTCTCAAAATGCTCAACGACCAGATTCTGATCGAACCGAGCCAATTGCGGAAGCTCCTGCAGACTTTCTCTGACGGCGCGGACGTGACGCTCACGATTTTGCGCAAGGGCCAGGAGCAGAAGGTGACCGTCAAGCTCACAAAGAAAGAACGACCGCAGCGTCATTCCTGGACGCCCGGGGATAAACACGAAGCGCACTGGGATTTTGATGACACAGGTGATCTCGGTGAGCAGATGCAAGGTATGAAGGAACAGTTGCAAGAGCAACTCGGGGCACAACGGGGCATGATCCATGGAGCAGTGATGAAAGCTCATGAGGCGGCAAGACAGGCGCGGGAAGACGCCCGCCGCGCCGCGCGGGAAATTCGCATTCTGAGTAAAGACAACGGCACACTCAAGGCGACAAGGATCGACCTCGGTCAAGCGCAAATCGTTTTCTCGGACGATAAAGGCGAGATGAAGCTGGAAAATGTGGATGAAAAAAAAATACTCACCGCAAAAGATCCGCAGGGAAAACTGCTCTTTAGTGGACCAGTCGAGACGAAAGAGGATCGAGATAAAATGCCCGCCGATGTGCGTGAGCGTTATGAAAAGTTGCAGCAAAATGACTTACCCACGGTCGGGCCTGAAACAGATGCCGATGAAGAGGATGAGGACGATGACGATGCCGATGACGATGCAACGCAATCGACTGGCACGGTCTGCACACCGCCGTGCTTTCACTGGTGCGTGATCCGAAGCGGGGCGGGGAACCTCGCAACAACGAAAGCTTGAGGCACACAAGCTAAACGTTGACGATCTTGAGGCTGAGGAGAAACTCCGTCGAGCGCCTTAACCTGGCCTGGCCAGCCGCTCGGCGGAGTTTTCCTTTCTGACGACGTTGTAGTGTCCGCTGTCCTCAGCGAGGTTGGATTGTCGCGCCTAAAACGAATGCGCTGAGGACAGCGCATGCTACAGAGCGCGCCGCGCGTAAGAATCGAGATGGCATTTTCCTTGCCGCGATAAAACCGCACGCCTATAAGGAGAGCGCGTAATGATGCGGGTCTTTTTGCTCACGGCAGTCATTTCGTTTTCGTCTCCGCTGCATGCGCAAACGTCGTCGCCTTCTGCTTCACCGTCTCTGGAGCAGCGCGTTGCCGACTTGGAAGCCTACTTGAATAATTCGGCGCGCGGCGCTGATTCGGCGAACGCGCCAGTAGCATCAAACATTTCCGGTCCCGGCCCTGCCAGCAACGCCTGGATGATGACCTGTGCTGCATTAGTGCTTTTTATGACATTGCCAGGACTCGCGCTTTTTTACGGCGGTCTTGTCCGCGCGAAAAACGTTCTTTCCGTGCTGGCGCAATGTCTTGGCATTGCCGGCTTGGTGACCATCCTTTGGTGGCTGGTGGGTTATTCTCTCGTTTTCTCCCACGGGTCGCCCTTCATCGGAGGATTGAAGTTTGCGTTTTTGCGCGGTGTCGACGGACGACCGAACAGTGATTACTCGTATTGGGTATCGCAGAATGTCTTCGCGATGTATCAACTGATGTTCGCGATCATCACACCGGCGTTAATCATCGGCGCAGTCGCTGAGCGGATGAAATTCGCGGCCGTGCTTGTCTTCGTCGGAGTCTGGATGTTTGCGGTTTATTTTCCGATCGCGCACATGGTCTGGGGAATCGATGGGTGGATGAACGGAGTTTGGAACGCCGACGCCAAAATCACCGCCATCGATTTTGCCGGCGGAACAGTCGTCCACATGAGCTCCGGTTGGTCGGCGCTGGTCTTGTGCATTCTTCTGGGGCACCGGCTCGGATTTAAAAAAGAAATCATGGCACCGCACAGCATGGTGCTTTGCATGGTAGGAACCGGTTTGCTTTGGGTGGGCTGGTACGGTTTCAACGCGGGAAGTGCTCTTGCGCCTGATGGAATTGCCGCGAACGCGTTCATGAGCACGACGCTGGCCACGGCAGTAGCTTCGTTTACATGGGCGATGCTTGAGTACGCGCTGCGCGGCAAACCAAGTGTCCTCGGATTTTGTTCCGGTGCGGTTGGGGGATTGGTTGTAATCACGCCAGCGTGTGGATATGTGGGGCCAAGCGGCGCAGTGATCATCGGAATCGCGGCAGGAATCGTCCCGTTTTTCGCCTGCACTAAATTGAAATCCTGGCTGGGCTACGATGATGCCCTGGATACTTTTGGCATCCACGCAGTGGGCGGAACGCTGGGCGCGTTCCTTACAGGCCTTCTCGCGACCGCCAGTGTGAATCCAAATCTTTTATTGAGCGTTGCAGGATCGCCTAATCCTGCTACCCGAAATGGTCTTGCAAGAATTGTGGGACACACCCTGTGGTTGGAACAATTAAAAGCAATCGGGATCACGATCGTGTTCGCGGTAGTGGGCAGCGCGATTATCGGCGCCATTGTCAGGGGGCTGATTGGACTGCGCACTGCACCGGAGATCGAGCGGCAGGGGCTCGATATAAACGAACACGGCGAAGAAGGCTATATGACGACAGGTTGATATTTCTAAATGCCCAGCGCGTCTTCGCACAAGGCTGCGGCGTGGCGGGCGCTCAACGCTTGATTTATTGTGAAAGGAACAACGCAATGAAGATTTCGTTAACCATCGCAATTTTTCTAACTGTCAGCGGAATTGCGTCGGCTAACACACCGGCAGAAATCGCGGCCGAATCGAAAAAGGCTAACGACTTTTTCGAGAAGTGCTGGGACGAGACGCTTTCGCGCCACCCGGTGGATGAATCGTTTTATGGAATCAAGATGCATTACGATCAACTGGAGGACTTGTCGGACGAGAAGGCCACGGCCGATGAGAAAGTTTGGGAGCGCCAGTTGGCGGATTTGAAAAAGAACATCAAGTTCGAAGCGCTCGATGATCAAACGCAGCTGAGTTACAAACTCTTCGAGCGCGAGGCGGCGCGCGAAGCGGAAGAATTTAAGTATCGCTTCGATATTTATCCGGTCAGCCAGATGCGTGGCGTCCATGCGCAGATGCCGACTTTCCTGATTAACATTCACAAGATCGATGACGTGAAAGACGCGGAGGCTTACATCGCGCGGCTGCGCGGGTTTCCCAAATTGTTCGATCAGTTGCTCGTCAATCTGAAGCTGCGCGAAGAAAAAGGAGTGGTGGCACCTCGCTTCGTTTTTCCGCTGGTGCTCGACGCCTGCCACAAGGTCATCCAGGGGAAACCTTTCGATTCCGGGCCTCACGACAGTCCGCTGCTGGAAGATTTCACGAAGAAAGTGACCGCATTAAGCAAGGCGGATGGCGAGACGCGGGACCGGCTCGTGGCCGATGCGACCAAGGCGCTGAACGAATCAGTCAAACCCGCCTATGAAAAACTGATCGCCTTCTTGGAGGATCAAGCCAAGCGCGCCACCGAAGACGACGGTGTCTGGAAGTTCAAGGATGGCGCGGAGTTTTACGAGTCCGCGCTGCATCGCACGACCACGACAAACATGAGCGCGAAAGAGATTCATGAAACCGGCCTCAAGGAAATGGCGCGCATCCAGGATGAGATGGACAAGATCCGGGAGAACGTCGGCTTCAAAGGCGATCTCCAGGCCTTCTTCAAGTTCATGCGCGAGGATCAGCAGTTTCGTCTGCCGAGCAACGAGCAGGG
>Ga0193735_1000280_pt1 | contig 16180 bp, 12 predicted proteins | sample U1m2metaG_FD_145080 | JGI IMG/M metagenome (GOLD analysis project Ga0193735, IMG submission 145080) | Soil microbial communities from a riparian zone of the East river system, Colorado, United States - U1m2 | ecosystem: Environmental > Terrestrial > Soil > Riparian zone | place: USA: East River... | reverse complement strand
GAAGCTCACGCGCACGTGGCTTTGTGCGCCGAGATGATAAATCTCGTCCGGTTTCAATTTGTAAAGAAGCTTCACCAGATTGACCGAATCGCTGAGGTCGCCGTAGTGCAGGAACATTCGGACGTCGTTCACGTGCGGATCGGCGTAGAGATGATCAATGCGCGCGGTGTTGAACGTGCTGGCGCGACGAATGATCCCGTGGACTTCGTAGCCTTTCTCCAGAAGCAGATCAGCCAAATAACTTCCGTCCTGGCCGGTGATGCCGGTGATCAGCGCCCGTTTCATTGGGCAAGTATTGTAGGGCGTTTCTGTGAAACGCCAACGCTAGAACATGGACATGGCGTCAGGCACAGACGCTATAGTGGATTTTCCGGCGGCGTCACCATGATCCGCGCTAGAACCGCGCGTTGGGCGCCAATGAGCGCGCTGATGCCGTTGCGCCCGAGCGCGAGCATTTGATCCAGTTGCGAACCGGTAAATGTCGCTTCTTCTCCCGAGCTTTGGACTTCTACAAATTCGCCGTCCTCGGTTGCGACGAGATTGAAATCAACTGTAACGAGTTTGTCCTCCTCATAATTCAGATCCACGATCGCCTGCCCATCCAGAATACCGGCGCTCACTGCGGCAACCAATTTTTGCATCGGTGGCGCATCGAGTTTTTTTTCCCTAACGAATTTTCGGCAGGCGATGGCGAGCGCAAGGCTCGCACCGGTGATCGCGGTCGTGCGGGTTCCGCCATCGGCTTGCAGGACATCGCAATCCACCCAGATCGTGCGTGGTCCGAGTTTTTCCAAATCGATTACCGCGCGCAACGACCGGCCAATCAACCGTTGAATCTCGACGCTGCGACCATCGACGCGGCCTTTTGTGATGTCGCGAGGTTTGCGCGGCTGTGTCGAGTAGGGCAGCATCGAATATTCCGCAGTAAGCCAGCCACCGGTCACCCCCTGTTCTTTCATCCAGCGCGGCACGGCTTCTTCGATCATGACGGCGCAGATCACGCACGTTTTGCCCATGGAAACTAAAACCGAACCGCTCGCATGCGGCGCCACGTTCAACTCGAAATTGATCGGACGGATTTCATCTGGCGCGCGGCCGTCACTTCGCTGCATCGAAGCGAAGTTAGATGTAGGACGCAATTTGTGCGACGAAGATTTTTGCGGAGCCGTCGATGCCGGGTTCTCAACAGTAACCTAGGGCGCCCGGAACTGCGCGTGGCCTGGCAGCATGAGTATGGCGACCGTGCGTATCCGATCGATTCGCAATTTGCTTCAGACGCCGGCGGCCTCTTCACCGTGTGCGGCCTGACGAATGGTCGGGATAGCGCTCTAGTGAGCACGGTGTTGCGGTGCAATGGAACGAGCGCGTTTCCGCGTACGCTTACTGCGACGGACAACTGGCCCGCGACAAATACGACAGCCACAACGTCAGCGGCGCACTGCGGATAAGTTTCAAAAAAAAGCGTTCTGCAAGCTGGCTTGGCGACGCGACTTGACAAAAGCTACTGTTTGATAAACACCATAACCAAAGGATCTTTATGAAACGATTCATTCCGACGATTGCTATTCTCCTGCCGTTGTTCTTTTTCGCTGCATGCGGGCCATCGAAAAGCCCCGAGGCAAATGCGTCGGCTGGTAGTCCGGCGGCATCCGCCGCAACGATTACGGCATCGCCAAATCCGGTAACCACAGGCGAAGGACCCGGTACGACGACGATAACGTGGAATACCGCAGACGGCGCTGCGGGCCAAGTTTATGTTTCGGAGGATGGCGGACCAGAAAGACTTTTCGTTGAGGGTCCAACGGGGTCGTCTCCGGCAGCTTGGATCCAGGCTGGGAAAACGTTCGAGTTTCGTCTCTATGCGGGGTATGAGCACGCGAAGGTTCTTGCGAAGACTCAGGTCACGGGTCGCAAATAAAAGCCGTGTCGCCAGCCATTGCGGCTGTTCCAACTCGTCTTATGCGCTTCGCCGCCGTAGCGTATGGCCGCGCTGACCAATCGGCTTGACGCACTGGGCGGCCCATCGTTGTTTAAATGTTTCGAGTGAAAAATATTGCCGACACCCAGACGGCGATTTGCATTGCCGGCGCACACCGCTCCGGCACATCGATGCTGACCAGGTTGTTGCACGCTTGCGGGCTCTACCTCGGCAAAAAAAACGAATTGATGCCGCCTCAGGCCGATAACCCGGATGGCTTCTGGGAACATTTGGGCTTTGTGGCGCTGAACGACGAATTGCTGAATGCGCTTGGTGGAGCTTGGGACCTGCCGCCCAAGGCTGATGAGACCGTTACGCGCCCGGAACTGGATCCATTGCGACTGAAAGCGCGGCTATTAATCGAGGGCTTCGATTCAGCGCACGTCTGGGGCTGGAAAGATCCACGCAACAGCTTAACGCTGCCGTTCTGGCAGGACCTCGTGCCGGGTTTGAAAACGCTAATTATCGTGCGCAATCCGTTGGAAGTCGCTTATTCGATGCGAGAGCGCAACGGAACGTCGTATGCGTTTGGCTTGCGACTCTGGGAAATCTATAACCGGCTCTTGATCGAAGCGGCAGGCAAGCGTGACCGGCTTTTTACTCATTACGATCTGTTCTTTGAAAACGCCAAAAAAGAGCTAAAGCGAGTTGCGAATTTCGTTGGATTGCCTCAAGCGAAAATACGCAGCGCCGCAGAACTGGTAGCAACGAGGAGACGCCACACACACTTCACCATTGACCAACTGATTGATGCGCGCGTCTCCGGAGAAGTGATCGAGCTTTATCGCGCTTTGATTGCGGAAACCTCACTGAGGAGAAGGAAGGCGTCAGTGGCAAAGTCCACCCGCCCAGTGAAATCAACCGACAGTGATATACTTCCCGGCTCAGTCAGCCGGCTCGATGCCTTCATTCCAGACCGCTTTACACAAATCGAGCATCTCTATGGCGAGCTCCTCGCGCAAACTGAAGCGCGACACAAGAGCGAAGTCGAGAAACTGAGCACACACGCTGCGCGCATGGAAGAAAGATACAAAGCTGAGATCGAGAAACTCAGCGCGCATCTTGACCACACCGAGGAGCGACATAAGAGCGAAGTCGAGAAACTGAGCGCACACACTGCGCGCACGGAAGAAGGATATAAGGCTCAGATCGAGAAACTCAAAAACCATCTCGCGCACACGGAAGCTCAGCACAAGTTGCAAGTTAAGGAACTCACCACCCACCTCGCGCACACGGAAGCGCAACACAAGGCGCAAGTCGAGAAACTGAGCACACACAGTGCGCGCATGGAAGAAAGATACAAAGGTGAGATCGAGAAACTTAGCGCGCATCTTGCCCACAGCGAAGAGCGGCACAAATCACAAGTGAAGGAACTCACCACGCATTTGGCGCACACGGAAGAGCGGCACAAAGCGCAAGTGAAGGAACTCACCACGCATTTGGCCAAAACCGAAGCCGACCACAAGGCCCAAGTGGAGGAACTCACCACCCATCTGGCCAAAACCGAAGCTGACTACAAGAATGAGATCGAGCAATTGCGCCAGCGGATCGTGGAGATGAACGATCTGCTTCACCAAAGGAGCGTAAATCTCGCAGAAGACGAGAAGTACATCGCGGAATTGACGGACCGGTTGCGCAAACAGCTGCACAATACCAGACGACTCTCGCGCCTCCTGGAGGATGCCGAAGACGCCGCCTGGAAGCTCCGGACTTCTCGTCGATGGCAGTTGGCTAATCCTGGCGCGGCGCTAAAAGCAAAATTGGCCCACAGAAAAGCACCGGCCGGGTACGGACACCTTGAAAAGATTGTGGCCGCCTATTCCAAATGGCGCAAGGAGCATCCTGAGATGAAACAAATTGATGATGAGATCAAGGCGGTTCAGATCGCAACAATTCCGAGGAGTGGGCAGCCGGGAACTGACGGTCAGGTGCCTGGAAGCGCGCCCCGCGAAGAGGTGCTAGCCGCGCCAGCTGGCCCCGTCTTGCCGTTGACCTCGACTTGTTTCCCTCAGCACGAGGAAGTCGATGTCTCAATCATTATTCCGGTTTTTAACCAGTTCGAATACACAGATGCCTGCCTGGCTTCCTTGCAAGCTGTGCAAGAACAACCCCCTTTCGAGGTAATCGTGGTCGATGACTGTTCGACCGACAGCACTTCAGAGGTGATAGCGCAAATACCTGGAGTTGTCTATCTGCGCAACGACAGCAATTCCGGTTTCATCGCTTCCTGCAACACGGGTGCAAAAAAGGCGCGCGGCAAATATCTCGTCTTCCTGAATAACGACACACTCGTAAAGCCCGGTTGGCTAACTGCTTTGCTCGATACTTTCAAAGAGGAGCGGCGAGCAGGCATTATCGGTTCGAAACTCCTTTACCCAGATGGCCGTTTGCAGGAGGCAGGGGGCATAATCTGGCAAGACGCTTCAGGATGGAACTACGGGAAGTTTGATGATCCGGGTAAACCCGAATACAACTACCTGCGCGACGTAGATTATTGCTCAGCGGCAGCGTTGATGGTTCCCAAGGCGTTGTTTGAAAGTGCCGGCGGCTTCGATTCACGATATGCGCCCGGCTACTATGAAGACACTGACCTTGCATTTAAGGTTCGCCAAGCCGGTTACAGAGTTCTGTATCAACCGATAAGCGAGGTGATCCATTACGAGGGAGCAACTGGCGGCACCGATATCTCAACCGGCGCGAAGAAGCATCAGGAGATTAACCGCTCAACTTTCGCAGAGGTGTGGAGTGATGAACTGGCGAAGAGACCAGCCAACGGGGATGTCACGTTTCTGCAGCGGCCCAGAACTCCGTCCGGCAAGAACATTCTGGTCATCGACCATCATCTGCCGATGCCCGACCGCGACTCGGGATCGCTGCGAATGTTCCAAATCCTCAAAATTCTTCACCGGCTCGGTCATCGCGTGACTTTCCTTCCTGACAATCTGGCAGACATGCCGCCCTACACCCGCGAGCTGCAGAAATGCGGGATTCAAGTTGTTCATCATCCATATGTGAAAAGAGTGCGCGATTATCTGATTTCGCATGGTCCTATGTTCGATGTCGTGGTGCTAAGCCGGTGCGATTTTGCGCGCAAGCACATTACAGATGTTCGTCTCCACGCGCCACAGAGCCGGATCATTTTTGATACCGTTGATTTGCATTACCTGCGCGAACAACGGGAAGCGCAACTCACTCAAGATCCCGATGTGCGCCGGAAAGCACAAGAGAGACAGCTGCTGGAAGATTACTTAATAAAGGAGGCAGATGAAACGTGGGTAGTAAGCCCCATCGAACAGCAAATGCTCCAGGAGAATTGGCCTCACAAGTCTATTCAATTGGTTTCGAACATTGTCGACGTGACTGGGCCAGTCACGCCTTTTCCACTTCGGCGGGATTGGCTTTTCATCGGCGGCTTTCAGCACAGGCCCAACATCGATGCGGTGCTGTTTTTCGTGGAGGAGATTTACCCGCTCGTTCGCGACCGTCTGCCAGATACAAAATTCTACATCATCGGTGACAAGGCGCCCCCCGAAATCGTCGCGCTGGCGAGCGACAGGATCATTGTGGCGGGATTGCAACGGAATGTGCGCTCGTTTTTCGACAGCGTGCGGCTCTCTGTGGCTCCTTTGCGTTTTGGGGCGGGCATCAAAGGCAAGATCAATCAAAGCATGGCCTTCGGCGTGCCAGTTGTGGCGACCTCAATCGCTGTGGAGGGAATGAACCTCGCCGACCACGAACACGTTCTCGTAGCCGACGAACCGCAGGATTTTGCGCGCGCGTTGATTGAGCTCTACGAATCGGAAGAGCTCTGGAAGCGACTCTCGCAAAACGGCATTAGCAAAACGCAAGAGCTCTATTCTATCGATGCTGCACGCGAAAAACTGGAATTTCTCTTCAGCGATAGACACCTGAAAAGCTTAGAGCCGTCGCAGCCGATTCCGGAACCCGAGCTCATCGTAGCAGCTGATGTTGGTTACCGGCAGTGAATAAGACGGAGCCAACCGGAGAGATTACCGGAAAAATAAACGCGAACCCGAATCCACTTTTTTTTGGGCAACGCTGCGTGATTTCCTGGGAGACGAACGATCCGGCTGGAGCGGAGATACGTGTTTCAACGGGGACGGATGACGAGAAGCTGGTGACGCAAGGAGGACCGTCTGGCCACGTGGAAATTCCGTGGATCAAGGACTCCAAGATATATGAGTTTCGCCTGTATGTGGGTAGTAACCCTGAGGTAGCAATCGACTCAGTCAAAGCGAGGCGTGACATTGAGTCCGCGCCGGCCGCTCTCCGGGAAATTGCAGATGAAGTAAAGCGGGGGAACGTCGAGATCTCAGAGCTTTCTCGATTCATTGCGGCGGTGATCCCGTTTTGTCTTCGGAGCACAGAACATCGAGAGTTATTCCTGAACTGGGAGAAGCACGGGTTTCACGTGACGCCGGTGCATTTTTACGAGCCGATTCCCGATACGCAATCGTTGCCTGAAACGCTCTGGAGCCAACCGAGCGAACTCGTGGGGATTGACATGAACGAATCAATGCAGCTCGATCTGCTGCGAAATCATTTTTCAAAATTCCGTTGCGAATATGAAACCGTTTCAGCGGAGCCGCCGCCTGGCCAGTTGTGGCCATTTCGCGGGACCGATGTCTTAATTGCTTACTGTATGGTCCGCCACTTTCAACCACGGCGGATCATCGAAGTGGGCAGCGGTTTTTCTTCTCTCGTGCTCGGCCAGGCTGCTGCCAAAAACAAAACCTCGAGTCTGATCTGCATTGATCCGTTTCCGGGCGAGCTTCTTCGTAACGGTAGTATTCCTGCCTTGCAATCGTTGATTGAGACAAAGGTTCAGGATCTCGACTTGGAATTTTTTTCCCAACTCGACCCGGGTGACATCTTATTCATCGACAGCTCACACGCGGTGAAGATAGGCGGCGACGTCAACTACCTTTTCCTGGAGGTGTTGCCGCGTCTCAACCCCGGCGTGATTGTGCATGTCCACGATATCTTTCTCCCATTCGAGTACCGGCGCCACTGGGTGCTGAACGAGTTCCGCTTTTGGACAGAGCAATACTTGCTGCAGGCATTTTTGACATTCAACTCCGAGTTCGAGGTGCTACTGGCCAACTACTACCTCAGCCGTTATCATAAGGAGCACCTTCGAGCCGCTTTTCCGGATCTCCCTCGCTGGATCGGCGGCAGCTTCTGGATGCGCCGACAGGCCATCGCTGCATTGAGGCCATCGCAAACGGAGAATGAAACTGCGGCTCCCAAAGAACGCTGAAATGCACGAGGAGATTAATAAACCAATTTTCGTGGTGGGCTCGCCGCGATCCGGAACTAGCATTCTTGCGTGGTGCCTTGGCTACCATCCAAACATCTTTCCAGTGCCAGAATCCAGCTGGATGGGAGATTTCGCGCTGAACGTCGCGATGAGTTACCAAGTTGGCGCGGCGCGCGGCATCCTCTCGGTCTTAAGTGCAATGCGTATCTCGCGCGATGAATTCTTCTCCCACATCGGACGCAGCATCAACTCTTTGGTCCTCAAACATCGGGGCGACCTCGACCGACAACGCCTTATTACAGCAGTCCAACGTCTACTTAAGGAGCAGGGATTTTACCTTGGGGAAGTGACTGGCGAATTGAATGCTGCTACAAGTGCAGCGATTCGGCAGTACGGAATTGCGGAGGGCCTACTCTACTCCGAACTCGTTGATTCGCTTCGAACGGCGGCTTCGGACTCAGAATGCAAGACGCGCTGGGTAGATCAAACGCCACAGTATTCGTTCTATATTTGTGGGCTGCGTAAGCTGTTTCCAGACGCCTTATTCATCCACATCGTGCGCGACGTAAGTTCAGTCGTGCGCTCGATGCTCAATTTCCATCGCGTCGCCGGCACGCATTTGGTGACCAATGAAGAAGAAGCTTATAGACACTGGCTCCTCTCGGTTCGGGCCTGCTTGAAGGCTGAGGAAGCTTACGGTCCGCATGTGGTTTATCGGTTGCGCTATCCCGCTTTACTCGAGAACCCCGAGTCGGCTCTGCGATCGTTACTTGATTTTGTGGGCGAGCCGTATTCTGCCAGATGCCTCGAGCCACTTTCACAACGGATCAACAGTTCCAACGTACCCAACGATTTTACGTCCGAAGATCCCGCAACAAATCCAGTGATTATCGAAGAGGCAATGAGATTGAGCCGAGACTTGCAGCACGGTTCGCAGCCAGCGGAAGCGTCAGCTGCTGCAACGGCCGAAATGGAAGCCGCCTTTGAGGAACGTGTCCAATATATAGCTGCTCTTGATAGTCAATATCAACGAGCCCTCCAAGCCGTGCAAAAGCTGGAACGAACTGCAGCCTCAGAAATCGACCTTTTGTCCAACGTACCGAACCCTGCCAATGAACCCATCGACAGCATATGACCTCCTGTCGCCACGATTTCGCTATAGCCACTGAGCAACTCTCTTGGAAGATGAAATTGGCTCATCGCTCGGAGCCTTTTGGTATCCGTATCTAGTTTGCACAATGTTAAAGCCCCGGAAGAGCTCTGCTCTATGTGAGAGAACAGTGGATTGATTGCCTTTGAGATGCCTGCTTCTTGAAAGAAGCTTTTAACACACCGATTCTTAACACATGAGCTCTACACTCGGTGACTTGGCTGATGCGACAGAGCGAAGCCTGTGGGAAACCAAGCTGGCGTGCCGTGTCGAATCGTTTTGGTACCCATACCGATCACTAACGAACATTCACAGGCTCGAACAAGTCTGCGCCGTGGCTGGACTTGACTTGCTACAGGTGTGTCGAGGGCCCTGCCGCAGGATCGCCGATATTGGAGCGGGCGATGGCGACCTCGCGTTCTTCTTCGAGAAAATGGGCTTCTCCGTCGAGATAATCGACAACGAATACACAAACTTTAACCGTTTGGAGGGAGCGCGCGTTTTGAAAGAGGTAATGAATTCGTCGGTGGAAATCCGGTCGGTCGATTTAGATTCGCAATTTGCGCTGCCACATAAGAAATACGATACCGTTTTCTTTCTCGGAACACTTTATCACTTAAAGAACCCTTTCTTCGTCCTGGAGAAGCTGGCGCGAGTCACGACACGTTGTTTCCTGAGTACTCGGGTAGCTAAGCGAACCCCTGACGGTCAAAGCTTGGCACCGTATCCTGTCGCTTATTTACTGGATCCGCAAGAGTGCAATAACGACGATACCAATTTCTGGATCTTTACAGACCAAGGTTTAAAGAGACTGGCCCATCGTACCGGCTGGAAGGTTCTGTCCTACATTACTGTCGGCGAGACAATGTCCTCGACCCCCGCCGATCCAGACCACGACGAACGCGCGTTCTGCCTGCTGGAAAGAAGGCCGGCGACTCTGAGCGCGTTTCCCAACCCCGTACCCGCTGGAAAGGAACTGGGCAAAACAACCGTTTCGTGGGATACCACCGATGGAAGCATCGGCAACGTTTATGTTTCAATCGATGGGGGCAAGGAGTCCCTGTTTGCTGATTCGCGTCGAGGAACCGCAGTTGCGGATTGGATTAAAACGGGTCCGACCTACGAATTTCGTCTTTACAATTCAGATCACACCGAGCTGTTGGCAAGTGTCACTGTTACAAGAACAAATCGTTAGTGATATTGGTTAGTTACGTCGGTAATCGCGGCCACTCAACGGGCTAGCATGCAAGGTACCTAGTCCTCGCATCCGCGCAGGAATCTTGATCATAGGTGCGAAGCGAGGGTCAAATTTGGACGCGTACGGCACGGACAAGATCAGGTTGGGCTATTTGGATGTGTACCATTGTACCAGGGACACTCTCTCGAATTGTGGCGCGACTATTTCCCTCGAGCGACCATTGTTGGGATCGATCTTGAGTTGCCATGCGGTTTCGTTCCCGGCGAGCGTATCGAAGTCTTCCAAGGCAGCCAGACAGATACGCGCTTTCTATCCGAAGTCGCTGGTAAAAACCGCCCCTGATGGATTTGATATCATCATAGATGACGCCTTTCACATCGACCAACTCACTAGGACAGCCTTCTGGCACCTTTTCGATAATCACCTGAAGGGAGGCGGGTACGCGATTGAGGACTGGGGTATCGGTTACCTCGATGATTTTGCTGACGGAAGAAAATTCGATCCGAAGGCAGTGCTCCCGGAACGCCTGCGCAGGAGAATCAAGCTTCCCTTCCCGTGTCATTCCTACGGCATAATTGGTTTTGTTAAAGAGCTGGTGGATGAACAAGGAGCAAGCAGTATTACGTTAGGTCGCAACGAACAGATCCGGCAATCGAAGTTTGAACGTCTACTTGTCACGCTGGGCGTCATTTTCGTTAGTAAACTGGCCCCTACTCTTGACCCATTTCCAAATCCCGTGCCTACCGGCGAAGGGCCGGGGCAACGATGATTTCATGGAACATCTAGATGGGAAGATTTATGTTTCGGTGGATAGTCGCCATGAGATGCTGTTCGCAGGTTCACCGCGAGATGCGCACGAGGCGAATTGGATCGAAGCCGGTCCCCATTAAGAATTCCGGCTTTACAATACAGATCACAAAAAACTTGTGGCAAAGGTGGCCGTCACAATGGCTGCCCCTTGCAGACGACAACTGAGAAGTCGTCCCGTTGACGGCGACGACCGCAACATAGATGTCGGGCCAAGTGGTCGCTAGGCGTTAACCGGTTTCACCTGGTGAGATACTTACGAACGGCGCGACGAGCATTGTCCGGCAGGTCCGCGTCTTCCGCGAGCGCATTTAACTTACTTTTCATTTCAGGCGAAATCTGCGTGGCCACCGCGGACCCCCGTGGAGCTCGGGATTTGATCGGCCCGACCCTATTGCGGTTGTAGTCATCGCCAAAATGTTTAATGTCCGTTATTTCAGCAGCTTGTCCCGCGTTAGCCAGATCCCTGTTCGCGTTTTGTTCAAGGTAACCGTAATCCTGGGTAGCGTTGTGGCTTGGGTAACGGGTGTCATATGCCGAGTTGCCTATAAAGATGGAATGAGATGCGCTTGCTCCCCGATGGGGATTCACGCGCGCAGCGAATCCGCCGAACCCAGCGTGCGCGCGCCCGTTGTTATAGGCTGTATTCGCAATCACGATGCTGTTTTGTCCGCCGACGGCGATGCCGCCTGCGTCGTTATCGTGAGCGACATTGTTGCAGATCACAGATTCCGGTGCCCAAATTTCGAAGCCAGTCACTGACGCCCATTTTCCTCCCAGGTTGCCATCATGACCCGAAAGCCCACCGGTGCAGATGTTACCGATAATCTTGGGTGAGCGTGTGGTTGGGGAACCTTGCACAAAGATGCCGCTGCCATTCCCACACCGGTTCACCCGGTTACGGGCGATAATGCCGTCAGTCCCGGAGAACCCAATTCCACCACCTTCACAAACGTTGTCGCTGACGCGTCCATGGCTCGAGCAGACCCCATTTTGCGCGGTGACGAGAATCGCCCCGGCCGGTGGCATTGCTCCGGGCACTGTCCTGCTAATGTAATTTCCCTCAATGGACCAGTTGCTGCCGCCGTACGCCTGGATCGCCCACCTGCCGCTTTTGACGATTGCGCAGTTTGCCACTCTCCAGTTGTTGCCCCTGCAGACGATGGCCGCAAAGCCGACTTTTGGAGGAGTATAGTCCCCCATGTCAAACGTCAGGTTCTCCACGCTCCAGTTGTCTCCGTCACATCGCAGCAAGTGATTCGTCGGCATCCCGTTGACCTTCAGAACGGATTCCCTGCGTCCTTCGCCGACCAGACGAACATCCGACAAGACCGCCGCGATATTCACAGGGGTAATGCCGGAAGCAGAAATGAGGTATGTTCCTTTTGGAACCAGACACGTTCCGCCGCCTGCGTCTGCCAGCGCCTTTAAAGCCGCACTAAACGCCTCGGTATCATTCGTTACACCGTCGCCGACTGCGCCGAATGTTTTAACGTTAACTTGATCACCTTTCTTCGGAGTTGGGCTGGCAGTGCTGGCTGTCGTCGCGAGATTGCCTGCACCAGGGTTATTACCTGTCAACGACTCTGTTGCTGCAGAACCCGCTCCAGAAGCGAGCGTCTGCAGGGCAACCAAGACGCTTGCCGCACAACCGACGAAGAATGGCAGGCGATGCGTCCGCCCCATACAACGCGATACAAACTTAGTCACCATTTGTTCCCTCCCTCTGTGCTTGTAATTCGCTAACCCATTCGGGCTCACTTTCACACGCAAGCGGCACGCCCGCAATTTGTTTTTCTAATGTGTCGCTCTGTATGCCAGGTTTGGCAGTTCGCTTGCTCAGGCCAATGACCGTGCCCCGTAGCTGACCAGGCTGGTTGGCGACAAAAAACGGAAGCCTTGCTGGACGCGAGAAGATATAGTTAAACTAAAAGGCAGGTTGCACGGGTCCCGAACTGCCCGTTTAGAGCGCTAAAAGTAACAGGCGCTTGCAGAGCACATAGACGTTCTTTCCAAACCATCGACCGAACAGCTTATCCAAGACGCGGCTTGGCGGGAATAGCCAGCGATCATAAAAGCTAATTGCGGTAGCCGTCACCGTCGACGCACTTCTATTGAGCAGCCGAAAAACAAGCGCGGCAATAAACCCGAGGCAGTCAGCATATCGAACGTGTTCAATCGCGAAACCTTCTTGCTCAACAAGACGCCGAAGGGTCGTTTTTGTGTAGCGCCGATAGTGACACACCTTCTCATCCAGACTTGTCCTGAGACACTCAAAGGCAGGAACATAGATCAAGAGAGCGCCTCCTGGTTTTAATTTTTGGTGAACCTCTCGTATTGCGATCGTGTCGTGCTCGATGTGCTCAAAAACGTTCAGCGAAAAAATGAATGATACTGAATTATCCGGGACCGAAGTAATGTTGGCGAAAGTGTCAAAGCCTTGTTCCTCGAGTCTTTCCCTCTGCACAAGGTCCGGTTCGATGCATTTAACCTGGTAACCGGCCATCCGCAGCCGTTTAGAGAACGTCCCAATGCCCGCGCCGAAGTCCATCAGATCGTTTGATTCGGCTGATTCGCGGATCAAGCGGGTTAAGTAATCGTTGTAGTTGTGCGCGCTCTCGAGCGCTTCGAGGATGTCGACTCCTGAATATTGCCCTTCCATGAACCTTTGTTCCTTCGAAATAGGTTATACTTAACAATCACATAAATAGCTCTCACACCGTCACGCCATCCTATCTTTTTTCCTTCTTCGTACGTTCGGCCATTATACGAAATGCCGACCTCGAAGACTCTGGAGCCGGCCTTTGCTACCTTCGCGGTAATCTCAGGTTCAACACCAAACCGGTTCTCTTCAACAGTAATGCCGTCCAGGAATTCGCGCCGAAACACTTTGTAACACGTTTCCACGTCAGTGAGGTTCAAGTTTGTAAACATGTTGGAGAGCAGCGTCAGAAATCGGTTTCCCACCATATGCCAGAAGTAGACCACCCGATGAGGCCGGCCGCCCATGAACCGGGAACCGAACACAACGTCGGCACGATCCTCCAGAATCGGTTCAAGAAGGATAGAGTATTCGCTCGGGTCATACTCCAGGTCGGCGTCCTGAACTATTACTATGTCGCCAGTAGCTGCCTGAAAGCCGGCGCGCAAAGCCGCTCCCTTGCCAAGATTGCGTTCCTGCAGCACGATCCTATCGACCCACCCGGGAGGTTTCGCTTTAAGAAGTTCTCTCGTTCCATCGGTCGATCCGTCATCCACGACGATGATTTCGACGTCCTCGACCGGTGCTGAGCGGACTGCATCGACCACAGCTTCGATCGTTGGCCGCTCGTTGTAACAAGGGATAACAACAGATAACTTCATTTGTCACCACTCCACTGAGCTAAAGCAGGTTCTAAGCTCGGAGCGGAGGCATCCTTTGTCAATGTGATAATTACACCTGCTGTATCGGTCTCGTTACTCCGTTGCCAACGGTAACCTTGGATCAAGGGTAAGCGCTTGATGTCTTGATCGACATCTTTTGAGGGTAATAGAAGAGCGTAGACAGGACTCGCGCGGCCGAGGCCATTTGCGACTAGTTGAACCGCCTCGGGCTTCCCGTAATGCCAAAGTCGGCTATAGCGGTAATCGTGGTTACCGTCGACGGGGGCAGCTACAAATGGCTCCGGCAGTAGGGCATTCAAATAGGGGGGCTCGATGTCGGATAAAACAATGCCAGGTGCGTCTCGGAAGATGCGACTGAATTCCTTCTGCGCCTCGTAGCGGGGTGATTTTCCATTGACGTTTGCGTAATGAAGGGCGTCCCAAGCCTGTGATCGACCGCCCTGGGGCGTAAAGCCTGATTGTGACGGATAACCGATACAACTGAGCAGAAATAGCGCCAGCACTCCAACGTTCCAGATCGAAAGGCGCCTCTTGAGAGCTTGGCCTACTGCCCATTCGGAAGGCAAAACGGCAAGCGGAACCCAAAGGAAAAAAACAGGTATGTAGAACCGCCCCTCGACATAGGTGTAAGTCACGGTCGCCATAATGTAGACAATTCCCGCTAAGAATGCGCTGATCTCGAACCGCCGCACCCGGACGAACGCCAGACCAAGGGCAGAGAGAAAAATGAAAACCGGCACTACGTAAGTGCCCGTGCCAAAAAGGTTCGCCACCCGAAATTGATCCCAGCTGGCGGTAATCTCAGACCAGATTATGCCACCTTGGCGAGGCACATTGTGCAAGGAAAAAGCAGCTTGCTTGTCCGCCAACGTGGGTACCCAGAATTCGTACCCGGTCTTTAACGGATCGCCAAATTCCAAAGTGTTCAGAACAAAATACGGGCTCGCGGCGATAGCGAATACAGCAAGGGCAAGGCAGCAATGCATGAACCACTTCGTCCAGGATACGTTAGCCGGAAAGAGAGCCATAGCTATCAACAACGGCGCCATGAACAATAACTGTGGCCGTATACACAGAGACAGCCCAAGGATAATGGCGGCACAGTAAATCAGCCAGCGGCGGCGCCAGGCGAGACCCAGGTAGACCAGCGCAAAGGCGACCACTATGGCAGCCCCCCCGCTGAGATCGCTCATTGATGACCGGCTGAAGCTAATGAACGCTGGTAGTGTTGCGAGCAACAGGCTTGCCAACCCTGCGGCGAGTGGCCTTCCAATTCCAACGTAAAACACGAACCCGCTTATCAATAGCAACAGTCCGATTGTTTCGTTGGTTCTAAACGGAGCCAAAATCTCGTTGTGCGGTAAAAGCTTCAACCAGGGAAGCATCAAGAGCGGATAACCCGGAGGATAGCGTGAGGGCAATTTGTCGTAACCGATCTGGATGACCGCCACGCCGTCTTTCAACATCGAGTCGGCTTGCGCGAAATATTCTACCGCATCCGGATAAGGATCAAGATCAAGGAGGCCCGTCCGGTTAAACTCAATGCGAAGAACGGCACCGTAGTAAAAGAGAAGCGCGAGAACGAAGCAAAGAGTACCTGTCGCTACCTGAAGCGAAAATCGACGGGGACCCGTCGGCAAACACGGTGAAATCGTTTCTGTTGGGCAGTAGTCTCCCAGTTTATCCTTGGCTGTCATTTCCCGAAATCGGCCGAAGCCTAATACTCATGTGTATCGTTGTCGATTGAACGCCGGCTGCCCGTTTCTCGAATCATTTGATACGTCTCCGCAATGGCAGGCGAAACATCCGAGACCGGTTTGGTCGTATTGCCTGCCGCCGGGGCCAACGAAAGAATCTCGTCATAGTAAATACCGGGTAAATGAATCTTGTAAGTGGCCAAAGCTACATACAGAGACAACAGACCGAGCAAAGTGAGCGTTTGCCATCTTGCCCAGTTACCCGCGCGAGCTATCGAAGGCACGGGCTCACTTAGTTTCTGCATGATGACCAACTGCACTCAGATTTCGGGCGGCTTTCGTCAACCGGGTGACTGTTAATCGTCGGCCGAGTTTTTGCGTAAACATTGTCCGGGAGGACACCTATCAACAAGGCCACATGGCTGGGGTTTCGGCCGCGACGGCAAGTTCACAAACTAGCCAGTCACCAAACATCCTAATGCTTACCATGAATGTATCCCCATGATCTAGAGTCCCGTTGGTTGGTCAAGCGGGAAATCAGCGGGGAACAGTCTGTCCCTCCGTCCAATTAAGCGATCACAAATGCCAACGCGATCAAATCGAAGGACGGGATTTCGATGAGTCTCAGTATGTATCGGCGTTTCCACGACAAGCGCGTAATTGGATCCTCTCGAGCGCGCGTCAT
>Ga0193735_1000279_pt1 | contig 16237 bp, 12 predicted proteins | sample U1m2metaG_FD_145080 | JGI IMG/M metagenome (GOLD analysis project Ga0193735, IMG submission 145080) | Soil microbial communities from a riparian zone of the East river system, Colorado, United States - U1m2 | ecosystem: Environmental > Terrestrial > Soil > Riparian zone | place: USA: East River... | reverse complement strand
TGAGATAGCCTAGCCCGACTTCGGCGAGAAATTGCAGACGCGATTGAATCTCGCGGACCACTTCTGTTACGATCGTCTGTTGCTGTTCGGTCAGGTCGAGATCGGCAATGAATCGCAGCGCGTCTTCCACGGTTTGCTGGCTGAACTGGTGGATATTCAATTCGCGGCCTTGTCGGTCTTTGACAGTGACGGCAAGGATTTCCGGTTTGAGTCTTGCGCCGCCGCAAACCTTGCATGTCTCGCGAGTCATGAATGCTCGAATGCGATTGCGCGTGAACTCGCTCTCGGTCTGCTCATAAAGGCGCTGCATTTGGGGCACGAGTCCCTCGAACGGTTTTGTGATTTTCTTGTCGCCGTTGCCGCCAAACTGCATTTCAACCGGCTTATCATTCGTGCCGAAGTAAAGCGCGGCCTTGAATGCGTCAGGCAAATCGGCGAACGGCACGTCTTCGTTTATCTTGAAGTGTTTGATCAGCGCATCCTGCAGATGCCGATAGTAGACTCGCATGCGTTTTGTGCCGCGACGCCAGGGTGTGATTGCTCCTTCGGCCAAGGTTTTGGTTTGGTCGGAGATCATCAACTCCGGGTCAACGACCAATTGTGTTCCCAGACCGTGGCAAGCCGGGCAAGCGCCGAGGTGACTGTTGAAGGAAAAATGTCTCGGCGTCAGCTCGCCTAAATTGAAGCCGGTCTCAGCATTCCCGTAATCCGTGGAATAGCGGCATTCTGCCCAATTGTCACCTGCAGTGGGTGTTTGGCACAAAGCGACAATGCGATTGCTGCCCCATTTGAGAGCCGTTTCGATTGAGTCTGCCAGCCGCACCCGAATGCCATCGCGGGCGACCAGCCGATCGACCACCGCTTCAATGGTGTGCCGCTCACCTTTCTTCAGCCGGATCGGTTCAGTGCGATCCAGTTCGATCATCTGTCCATCGATGCGTGCACGAACGAATCCTTCACGCCGGAGTTTTTCGAGCACATCCCGGAACTCACCGGGTTGATTCTCAATCAACGGGGCCAGCAGAACGATTTTGGTGCCTGGTTCGAACGCCAGGACCTGATCGACGATTTGCTGAGGCGTTTGGCGGCTGAGCGGCCGGCCGGTGAGGGGATCGTGCGGTTGACCCACCGCGGAAAAAAGGACCCGCAGGTAATCATAGATCTCAGTCGTGGTCGCGATAGTGGATCGTGGGTTCGCCCCGGCGCTGCGTTGTTCGATGGCGATGGCAGGCGATAAACCTTCAATGAAATCCACATCCGGCTTTTCCATTTGATCGAGGAATTGCCGCGCATAAGCAGAGAGACTCTCCACGTATCGACGTTGCCCCTCGGCATAAAGAGTGTCGAAAGCTAGCGAGGATTTCCCCGAGCCGCTTAGCCCGGTAATGACGACAAACTTCTCCCGTGGAATCTCCACATGGAGGTTCTTGAGATTGTGCTGGCGGGCACCACTAATTTTGATAACTTGCGCAGGCATTCTGACGAAGAATGTCGAACCTATCAGTCAAGCACAGCCGTCCCTTTTCTCCAGCGAAATTGCGTTATCGAGAGTACGCCAGAGTGGCTGCCCGGGTGAAGCTTCACCTGGATTGTAAAGATGAAAGTCTCAATCGTAATCCCCTGTTACAATGAAAAGAACACAATCGAGAAGATCGTTGAGGCAGTTTGCAACGCACCGCTGAAGAGCAGAGAGATTATTGTGGTGGACGATTGCTAAGGAGACGGGACACAGGCCGTGCTGCAGGAAAGCGTTTCGAAGCTGGTTGATCGAATTATTTATCATCCAGTGAATCGCGGCAAGGGAGCCGCGTTGCGCAGCGGGTTCGCGGCTGCGACGGGAGATTTCATTCTCGTGCAGGACGCAGATCTCGAATATAATCCCGAAGATTATCCGCTGCTTCTAGAGCCTCTTATGTCAGGTAAGGCAGACGCGGTTCTTGGTTCCCGTTTCATGGGCGGGCGACCACATCGCGTCCTTTTCTTTTGGCACATGGTGGGCAACAAATTTCTGACGCTGCTCTCAAACATGCTCACCAATATTAATCTCACCGACGTGGAAACAGGCTACAAAGCCTTCAAAGCACCACTTATCAAATCGATCCGAATAGAAGAAGATGGTTTTGGAGTTGAGCCGGAAATTATTGCCAAACTCGCTCGTACGGGCTGCAGAATTTACGAAGTAGGGATCTCATACCGCGGCCGTACTTATGCGGAGGGAAAAAAGATTAATTGGAAGGACGGCGTTAGGGCGATCTACGCGATTTTCAAATATAACCTGGAGCGACGCCCTACCTCGAACCAGCTGCGTGGCGCGAATTTGCTCGGCGAAGGCCAACCAAAATGAAGGCCATTCCACTTGCTTACGATTGTCGGGCGGCGCGTCGCTCACTCACAAGCACGATCCGGATGCGGGGTCTTCTCTCTGGATCTTCTGTTACAGCATCTGCCAACCCGGAAGCTAATCTCGGGGAGTGGGGCGGCACTTAACCGGCGCGTATAGACTCACCTGCCATTGTGGTCCCACTCGGCTCCGCGACCCGCTCGAGAAAAAGATGTGATGGAGATAGGTCTGAGCTACGACCAGATCGAAGTTCTTCTCGGGCAGCCCCACGAAATCAGGTCGGCCGCTTCATAGGTGCGTGGTAAGTCTTGTTCTTTCGCAATCTCGGAAGAGGCAGAACGATAGATTGTCTCCAGCCCGTTTTAGATTAATTTCCGACTCGCCAAACGTGAAAAGTATTGCAGAAAAGGGTCGGGATGCGCACCAACTTTTGGATTCAGGCGGCGCGCCCGTAGCACGTTCTATCGCCTCCAAAAAGACCGAATCAATGCTGCGGCGTTATTTCTACGATACTCTGGCTTCATATCTTTCGCTCTATATTCGTCCCGAGGATCAAGTCGTTGAGATCGACCCGCGCAGCAAAGGCTTGGGCGAGCGATTCGCAAATTATCAGGCGGTCTCCAGCGTCGCAGCGCTCAAGATAGAGCGCAGGCCAGCAGATTACATTTTGCTGAACGGGACAATCCACTATGAGCGCGACATTCAGGAGGTGCTAAATCAATTGCGAGACTGCTTGGAAGGATCGGAGCGGATACTGTTCGTTTATTACAGCATGTTATGGAAGCCGCTTGCGCGCTTCGCCTCCAAGGTTGGCATGCGTACTCGCACCCCGGAACAGAACTGGATCGCTCATGAGGACCTTGAGAATTTCTGTTATCTGACGGGCCTGGAAATCATCCGCCGGGACGTAAAGTTGCTCTGTCCAATACCAGTTCCGTTCCTTGCCAACCTTCTAAATCGCTACCTGGCGCCGCTGCCTTTTTTCCGGCTTTTCACCATGCTCAACATCGTGATCGCACGCCCAATGAAATCGGTCGGCGAGGCACGTCCCTCCGTGTCTGTTATTGTTCCCGCGCGCAATGAATCAGAAAACATCAACAATATTCTTGTCCGTTGCCCGATGATGGGACCGCAGGACGAGATCATCTTCGTGGAAGGCAATTCCACTGATGATACATGGGAAAGAATCCAACAGGCCGCCAGCGCCTACAAAGGCTCTCACCGACTGGTTCTTGCGCAACAGAAAGCTCGCGGAAAAGGTGATGCGGTGCGGCTAGGATTTGAGCTGGCAACAAAAGACATTCTGATGATTCTCGATGCTGACCTGACAACGCCCCCTGAGGAACTGCCAAAGTTCTACAACGCGATTGCTGGAAACAGAGCGGAGTTTGTTAACGGCAGCCGATTGGTATATCCCATGGAGAAGGAAGCGATGCGTTTTTTTAATATTGTAGGAAACAAATTTTTCGCTGCCGCCTTCTCCTTCGTCCTTGGGCAACGCTTTAAAGACACGTTGTGCGGCACCAAAGTGCTCTGGCGAGCGCATTATAAACGCCTGGCGGCCGCGCGCGAATTCTTTGGAGATTTTGATCCTTTTGGAGATTTTGACCTTCTTTTTGGCGCGGCTCGGATGGGGCTAAAGATTGTTGAGGTTCCGGTGCATTATCACGAGAGAAAATATGGAACAACCAACATTCAGCGCTGGCGCCATGGGTTGATCCTTCTCCGCATGCTCCTTTTCGCTGCGCGGCGCTTGAAGTTTCTCGGGCACGAAACTCTTCATGCGCGATAATGGACTGCCGCGTTTCTTACTCATGTTCTGACCCGGTTTCTAACGTAAGAAGGGAAGTAAGGGGGGAGCTAGCCGATGCAAGACCGCGTTACTAAGGAGATTCGACATGGGCGCTTCCTGGCCAAATATGGGGCAGGCGAGATTTGGAATTGGGACAGCCCAGCCGGCAAACTGCGTTGGGCGCGCCGGGTAAAGTTACTGAGTAGACATCTTAGGCCGGGAATGAGCGTCCTTGAGTTGGGATGCGGCACTGGCTATTTCACTCGGGAACTCGTGCGCTCAGGAGCGGAGATCGTCGCGATTGACGTCTCACCCGAGCTCCTGGAAATCGCGAGTGCGAATTGTTCTGTGCCAAACGTTCGTTACGAAATCCAGAACGCCCACGAATTGAGCTATCCTGAAGGCGTCTTTGATTGCGTTGTGGGCAGCTCGGTCTTGCATCATCTCGAGATCCAGGAGGCACTACGCGAAATGTACCGGGTGTTGAAGCCCGGCGGCAGAATTTCGTTTACAGAGCCGAACATGCTGAACCCCCAAATCGCGATACAGAAGAATGTGCCCTGGGTTAAGCGAAAACTTGGCGACTCTCCGGATGAGACCGCCTTCTTTCGGTGGCCGCTCCGGCGCCTGCTTGAGGTAACAGGGTATCGTGAGGTTCGAATTGATCCATTCGATTTTCTGCACCCGAAAACACCAGTTCCTCTGGTTGATCGATTGAACTCCATTGGCCGATTCCTCGAAGGCGTGCCGGTGGTCTCGGAGTTCGCTGGCTCGCTGTATATCCGCGCCGTCAAATGAGCAACACGATGATTATGCAGACCGCGGAGGCGAAAGATCGTGCCGCGACGTTGCGTAACCGGGCACGGCTCGGCGCCAATAAGAATCTTCTTTTTTGGTATCGCGAGCTTTACCGTGATCAATTTAAGGATGTTCCCAATCCGGCGGCGCTGTCGATATTGGAGATAGGAAGCGGTACTTCGCCCCTGAAACAATTTCTTTTAAACGTCGTCACGAGTGACGTGCTTGATCTGGACTACCTCGATCTTGTGTTCGACTGCCACGAAATCGACAAGTTGGACGCGATCGAGGACAACAGCCTTGATGTTATTACCCTCACAAATGTGTTGCATCATCTCAAGAGCCCGATTGCGTTTCTCAACCGTGCGGCGAGCAAGTTGAAATCAGGTGGAAAAGTGATCGCAACCGAGCCCTTTTTCTCGCTGCTTTCAACTGTGATCTTCAGGTACCTGCACCACGAACCGGTCGATTTCAGAATTCCCGAGCCGGATCTTGGCGACGTGCAGGGACCACTGTCATCAGCCAACATTGCCCTACCCTGGCTAATTTTCTTCCGGAGACCGGAGTGGCTGCAACGCTTGAATGATCACTTCGATCTTACCAGGTTTTTCACCAGGCCTTTCAGTGCTGTCTCATATATGGTTACTGGTGGAATATCGCATAGGATGCCAGTTCCAGGTTTTCTCTATCGCATGTTATTCCGCGTGGACCTGGCCCTCAGTCGCCGATTTCCGAGCTTCTGCGCAGCTTTCTTTACCGTAACGCTGACCCGACGCTGATGGCTGCGGTGTCGCTTCTTCGCGGAGTGGGGAACCGGGTTTACGAACACGCCTTTCCCATTTACAGCCTATGTTATCGCGCTTTCAAAACTTACACTGATCGTGCGGAGCGGAAGCTGCTGAGAAGTGTCTTGTCCGCGGGAGCTGTCGTTGTGGATGCGGGTGCAAATATCGGTGTTTATTCGCAGTTTCTTTCCCGCTGCGTTGGTCCGACCGGAGTTGTTCATTCGTTCGAGCCTTCGCCTGAAAATTTCAGGCGCTTGCAGTCTGCCACCCGTAAGCTCGCCAACGTCCGCTTATGTCAGGTTGCGGTGGGAGAATACAGCGGAAAATCCAAGCTGTATGTTTCGGATCAACTAAATGTGGATCACCGCACATACGCGACCGAGGAAGATTCGCGTCCAGCTGTCCAAATCGATGCCATAGCGCTGGACAACTACTTCGAGCCCGACCAACACGTTGATCTGATCAAAATGGATATTCAAGGATATGAGCTTCATGCCTTGCGCGGGGCCAGTCGCGTGTTGGCCGACAACCCCGACGCAAAATTGCTCCTGGAATTCTGGCCATATGGTTTAAAACAGGCCGGAGTGAACTGGGTTGAGCTCATGGACGTTCTGCAGACTAAGAACATGTCGGTTTCCCAGGTGACAAATCATGGACTCGTACCGTTTCGCTCCGACTCAGTTAGGGTCAGCCCGGAATGGTACGTGAATCTTTTCGCGTCGCCGAAGTGACACCTATTATGTTCTGCTGGCGTGCGCCGCCGCTTTCGAGACTTCGAATGCGAGTTGATGGTTCACGATTTACCTGCTAAGAGCAAGACCAGCCCGCCACCTTCGACAACTCGATGCCAACCCGGGATCGACGCTTTTCTAACGCACGTAAATGGGTTGGTTAAGGTCCAAGAGTTGCGTGGGAACTCGATGGAGATACACAACATCATCCTGATTCGGCAATAAAGGGTGCGACAGATAAAACCGATACCCCTTGCCAGGCGTCACATTGGCTTTCCTCCACAGGCCGCGATTCGAGCGTTCGATTTTCCTCGCGTCCATATGCAACCTGCGTCTGAGAAGATTCGTTTGTTGACTCGCTCCTGGTCGGCGGTCATCTTACGTAAAATGGGGCGCGACCCGAGACTCTTGTAATCGGATCGAAAGTAGCACAGCATAATGACACGGTCTGAGTTAAGCATTGTTATTCCTTTCCTCAACGAGGACCACGTGTTGTCGTTGTTACGCCAGCGATTGGAGAACGTTCAGAACCGTCCATCACATTGGGAACTGCTTTTTGTGAGCGATGGCTCAACTGATGCGAGTTCAAGATTCATTGAAGCATGGGCCAGCGAAGATCCATCCGTCAAATTGATTGTGTTGACCCGCAACTTCGGCCACCAAAATGCTATCTCGGCTGGTTTGTCTTTTGCATCAGGAGATTGTGTTGGAATTATGGACGCAGATTTGCAGGACGAGCCGGAAATCCTTTTGGACATGTATCGCGCGTTAAGAAGCGACAATGTTGACATAGTTTATGCGGTCCGAACCGCGCGGCGCGTGACCAAACTCAAGCGTTTTTTTACTTCGTGTTTTACCGGCTTTACGTTTACCTGGTTGATAGCCCCGTCCAAGCCGACAGCGGCGATTTTTGTGTGATGAGTCGCCGCGCGGTTCGTGTGCTACAGAGTCTTCCAGAAAAACTGCGTTTCGTACGGGGATTACGTGCCTGGACCGGGCTGCCGTCGAAGCCATTTCCTATCTCGCGACCTGCTCGCGCAGCAGGCCGTCCGCAATATTCATTACCGAAACTAACGAGGCTGGCCTTCTCGGGGCTGACCTCGTTCTCGACGAGACCATTGAGGCTCGGCTTCATATGCGGCACCCTTCTTTGCCTTGGCGCAGTTATCAGAGCGCTCACTTACCTTTGGATTGCGTTGTTTACCGACATTCATCTAGCAGCACCTGGCTTTTCAACGCTGGTCATTGTTCTGCTTTTCTCCAATGGATTGGTCTTTCTCTACTTGGGGGTGCTTGGAGAGTACATTGGCCAGATGTTCATGGAAGTGAAAGCCCGCCCATCATTCATCGTTGAGAGCACAATCAACATCGAAACTACGCAGAGATCCGATGAGCGCGATTGAACAACGAACGTTGGGTTCTAACAAGCGTCCACATTTCATAATTAACCGTCACGCTCCACCGCGGTGGCGGCTAATGCTGCACAGGGATCTCTTCATCCGAAAGAGTAAGATTATCGGCCCCCCGTGCTACATACTGTAGCTCCGGATTGTAGTCCCTAATATAACCCACAAATCCAATATTCTTTGTAAGTTTGCTTTGGTAAAACGTGCGATTAATAAACGGACTAATCCGCGCAGAGCGTGCTACTCCGCAAATCACTCCGTTTGAATCGATTATTACCAACGTCCGTGGAAGCGCCTGCTCGTATTTGAATGCTTGTCCGCTTACACGCGCTGCGGGGGCACCGTTGTCGCACTGGCCTAAAGCATCAACCTTGCACCGCCCACGAAGCGCTTCTGGCCTGTGTCGTGTCCCAAAGACTTCCGCTTGTCTAAGCCCGATCCAATCCTGTAAGCCATCAGCGAACACGTCCAAGCGACGCGCCCGCATCTGCGAAGCCATGTGAAGCCTCTCTTCAAAAACTTGTTTAAACTCTGGAGGAACCATTTGTCTAGTTTGAGCGTCAACAACCCCGTTGATCATGGCGGTAGCATCTTTGTCATACATAAATTGGGCGCTTTTGCACGAGAACCACGCCTGATGGTGCGCCGGCCACGCGGCGGCGGCTATTACAAAGGGGAGAAGAAGAATCAGCCATCGTCCTATCGCTAGGTGTTCCCCTCGCTTGATCCCGAGCAAAATCAAACTCGTCCAAAAGAGTGAACTCCAGAATAAATAACGCGGAGCGAAAGGCGTCAGATCAAGCGATTTGAGTCGCCCAACGGCAATAAGCGTCAGCGCAAATAAGTTAAAAATCAAAAGCGATAACCCAGTGCTTTCGAGTCCGCTTTTTCCAAGGTCACGGCGGATCACACGAGGTATGACTAAAATTCCCATAAGGATCAAGCCCGCCAGGCCGCTCCATAATGCGATACCAAAGGATTGCTCCAAGTTCGTGAGCGTCTTTCCCGGGCGCCAAGCCGCGATTGTATATAACACCGGACTCCCCACGATTCTGCAGAACTTGGTTAAAGCAGCGATGAGATTACCATGAGAGACTTCCGGTACTTTTGGCCAACTGAACGGAAGCACCGGAAGAATCTCGTTGATGACGGCTACTGCAAGAGCACTGATTCCGAATAAAACAATCGTTCGCAGCGGAAGACGCAGGCACCAAGCCAGAAGTAGCAGAGTAGGCCAAATTGCCAACCCCGTGCCAAAGCTAAAGGAGGCGACAAACCCGGCACACACTACAATTGCCGTTGTAACCCAGGAGCAGCGCGTCCTGGCTATCAAAAGAAAAGCGAGTGCCGCTCCGCTCATCGCCAAAGAGTCTTCACAGTTAAACTCGCCATTCGCGGTGATGTTAGCTCGACCCATCCAGAAATTGCCCAGGAGCACAACAAGTGTGCACAAGGTCTTTGCAGTCAGGCTTACGCTTTTATCACGCCAAACTGGGATCAGAAGCAGCGAGACGGTTATAAAAAGTAGCCCCAGCCCGGCAAAGAAGAGCATTTGCGAGTCGCCATGAAAAAGGCGCAAGTTGGCCAGGCAAATGATTCTAGGGAAAAACTTAACGTGACTATCCTGTTTAAGCAGGGCACTTTGAAGCCATGTGTGCTTCCAGGCAAAAGCGTAAACGTCCCACAAATCGCCTGTCCACAGGAACGTTACGCGGCCTAGATAAAGATAGATACCTGCCGACACTAGGAAAACTGCGCCAATTGAGATGGCAAAGATTTGGACGGCGCGCTCGGCGGCGCTGGCAAACACATGCATTCGATGCTGTGCGCTGTTAGCGCAACTGGTTAGCTCGGTAGCAAACACGGATCGCAACCTAAATCTCAACTCCTTCGCGCTGGGTCCCCGGGAATCATCAAGACCAGCCCTCCAGCTTCCAAAACGCGATGCCATTTTGGGTTGATTGATTGGAGCACGGCCAACACCCGTTCGCTCTCAGATTCCGGAACGGCGACGGCATTTGCACGACCGGTTTCGATCACTTGGCGAAATTTCGGCTCCAGCCCTTGAAGCCGTTGGGGGTTTCCGGACTTGTCTCCCTCGATAAAAGCCTGCGCCTGGCGGCGCAACGTGCCTTCGTCAGGATTGCCGGCGTTGGCGAAATAATGGATGACTAGCCGGGGAGCTACAACTTTCATTTCTGGGAAGAGAAGCGGTAGCTCACAACCTGATGTCCAAGTCGGTACGAGCAGCTTGGCATGCGCAATGTATCTGCCAGCAGCTTTAGCAAACTGGATGTTCGCCGGTAGTAGCTCGTACTCCCTTGGTGACTTCCAGTCGATCCCGAGCTGTGAATTTCTTGGCAAAATCGACAGTCCGTGGTAGCTGCCTACGAACGCGACAATGATCGCCCACAGCGCCAGCACGGTTTGTGCCCGGGCATTCATAACCCTGCCTTTCTGCGCCAGCTGCGAACCGGCACCCGCGATCAACGTGCATAACAAAGGCAGTTGTAGAAGGTAAACGAGCCGAAAATAAGTCGGCGCAAGAATATTCGCCATCCACATGCGCGCCAGTAATGGGTTCAAACAAAAGAGCCATACAGCACAAAGATAAAAAAAGAGAAACAATCCGGTGCGTCCTCTCAACACTAGCAGCGGGACAGCAATCATTAGCACCACGTCACGCAAGTACTCGGTACGTCCACCAACGGCGTAGTCCACCGCTTCCCTCCACGGCATGTATCTTGGTCCTAACATGTGGATATCGACCGGCTTTGGGATTATGTCCATTTTCAGTAAGGCCAGTATCGCGATTGGATACGCGAGAGGAATTGTGAGTAAAAGGCCAAGACGAATCAGCCTCCATAAATATTCTCGTGACCTGTGTTCGAATAGTTCAAGCGTGATAAAAGCTATCCAGGAGCAGCCAATAATTGCCGGGAGCAAGTAAAGGGCTGGATTACTTAGACCGACTCCGGCGACGCCCAATAAGGTAAGCCAGACCAGGTCACTCGATTTACCTCGGCTGAGGAATCGGTAACTGAGCGCCAGACCCATCGGCAAAAACAAGATCAACACAATCGGCTTGCCTTGCCACATGTAGCCGGAAAGGGTCGAAAATCCGACCCATCCAGCAGGATCGGCCGACTGTAGCGACTTAACAGCACCAAGCAAAACGCCAAACGATGACTTGTCAGCGAGGAGTAGAAAACCGATTCCGAAGAGGGCGCCCACCGCTGCCAGCCAGCGGTTCAAGCCAAAAATTCGGGCGCACCAATAGAAAACAAATGGAAGCGAAAATGCGGTAAATGCGTGACCGACAACCTGGTAGAAATAGAGAGGATCAATTCGAAGATAGTAACCCAGAAAACCCATGAGCATCTCATAACTGGTTGCTAAGTGCACCGGTGAGAACGCAGCGGCATCCATATCAAGACCTGTCTGACGCAGGTGGATGGGTTGCTTAAGATCCAGGAGCTGAGTGAGAACTCTATGGAAATAGACGACATCGTCTTGATTTGGCCGGCGCACGAATAGAACCGTGGTCGCGTAGGCGAGACCCAGAATCAGCAAAAGGAGCTGGGATAAATGGAACCGATACCCTCTGCCAGGGGCTACGTTTGTTTTCTTCCATAAACGCCAGAGCAAAAAGAAACCGGCGACGGCCATAGCTAGAAAGCACCACGTGATCGTTTTTGCCGGCCATCTGGCGATGAGCACAAGCTGATACGCTAGCGTCCAGAATGCGAGTATCGCTATTGGCAGCAGAAGAATGTCACCGGCGTGCGATTCGGCAGGTTTTTCGGAAATCAGCACGCTCTTGTCACTCTTTCGCGTTGGGTTCTGCAACCTCGATGTAATCGCGACCTTCCATCAGTTGTTGCCCAACTCATGTTGGAGTTCTCGCTCGAAAAAGCAAAATGGTTGGGAAGGGATAAGTCATATCTGGTGGAAAGCGCACGAGCCGGAATTCGTATCCAAAGATCGTTAGGGGAACGCTATAGCTTTTTTCGAACTTAAAATGTCCTTGTGCCTCAACCGCCCTGATAGTTGCCTCCACGTACGACCGGTTCATCTGCCTCGGAAATCCTAGCACAAAGAAGTCAGCTTTGTCGGCGGGGTCCTGTAGCTGAACACTTACCCGGTCGCTTTTCAAAGGCTCCGCAGCCGGCATCGAGGTGTAAAAATAGGATCCAAGACGCGCGATGCCGATGATTGCCGACGACTCCCCAATGAAGCCTTGGAGGTCTTCCCGAAGCGCCTCGCGAGCGTCCTTTTGCTGCATGGCACGATCATACGCGAGATCAAAAACTACGGACGGCCCAACAACAAACAGGAACACGCCGATTAAAACGATGGCCATGGTCTGGCGCCTTCCCAATCGCAAGTACAGATCGTTCCAGGCTGTCCCGACAAGTACACACAATCCAGGAAACAAGAGCATGGTTATCCGGGCGAAGTAAGGCGCAAGATAGCCTTTTCCCATCAGATAAAGATATAGAAGCGAGAATATCAGGATTGGAATGGAGAGGTTGTAAAGCCTACGATTGAAAAGAAGATATAGGACTGCGCAGTAAGGAACCGCCCACAGCAGAGGGTACATTGCGAACGGAATAAGATACGCGATATAGCTCCAGAGAACAGACAAGTTGAGCAACTGACTTCCGCTAAACTCGTGAAACGCAGCATATCTCAGGGTTTCATTGGAGATTGCTTGTGTAACGCTCGATGGATCTAAAAACAGCATGGGATGACCCAAGAACAGGCCGATTCCAAATCCCAAACCGATCAACCAAACTTGACTGGCAACGAAGTGTTTTGCCCGCTCTGCAAATCGCAGCCTGCAGCTTCGCACGTCGCTGCCGCCATCAAATAGTAGATACAGGCACGGAATCAGGACGATGATTCCAACGGGATACCGAGTCGCTGCTCCCAAACCAGAAATTAGGCCGACGAGAACGAGCAGCTGCCACGATTGAGATTTCCGAAGCTTAAATGACAACCAAATGACCAGGGCGCACAATAGATTGCTCAAAATATGAGTCCTCATAAAATGTGCGTAGATCACCTGCATTGGTAGAACAGCGTAACAGAGCGCACCCATAACGGACGGATAGAACCTCCGAGTCGCTTCTCGAATGGCGAGAAACACGACAACAATTGCGCAGAGGTCTAACAGCACCGACATCCAGCGACAGATCAGCAAGAGATCGGCGTGACCTTGCGTGTTCACTGAGTCGCTGAGGTCAGCATGTTTGTTAGCGGCAAGCTTGAGTACTGCTTGTGGGACAGCCCAGAGGTAATAATTGAACGTACCCTCAAAGTATGCGCCCGGGGCTTTAATACGGCCTGCTAATAAATCTAGCTGGAGGACGCCCCTAAGGCTTACGAATTCGTCCGGCTGAAAGTTCAGATCATGGCCGTACCCGCTGTTTAGCCCCCACGTTAACCCCATCACTCGAAGGTAGGTAGCCAACAAAAGCATGCCTGCGAACGGGGCGAGTCTAAGAGCCTTTTGCATAACTCCAGCTGCAGGCGTGCCAGGTTGAAAAATAGCTGCGCCGCGCATCACTCACGGGGTTGGTGCCGTCTCATCTGGTCCGATGGCAGTGAGCTCTAGGATTGTGGTGTTGCCGTCGGAGTTGTTTAGAACGCGCCATTTGTATCCGGCAACATTCGGCAGGCGCGACTGTTTCGTGGCAGCCTCCTCTCGGGAAACAAATAGCGCATAAACCGGAAGTGACTGTTGCAAGCCGTGTTTAACAAGGACCAAAGCCTGCGGCCGATCATAACGCCACGTATAGCTCCATTGGTAATGATGCTTTTTATCGATCGGGGCTGCGACGAATGAGAATGGCAAGAGAGCGTTCAAATAAACAGGATCAATATCACTGAGAACGACTCCAGGTTGGCTGCTTAAGCGCGTAGCGAAATCCTTTTCTGCCAGCAACTCGACCGATTGAGAAGGCGAAGTGCCAAAATGAAGAGCGTCCCAGGCCTGCGACCGCCTAATGCCGTGTGTGTTATAGCCAGAACGAGAAGGATAACCGAGACAGGCCGCAGTAAACAAGATAAACACCGTCGCCACGCTAACAATTCGTTTTCCGGCAACAATGCTATTCGCGGCCCACGTGAGCGGCAAGACAGCGACGGCGACCAGAAGCATCAAAAGCGGCAGGTAGAAACGCCCATCGCTACCAAATAGATAGCTCAACGCCATGGCAAAAGAGCTCAACCCCGCCAGAAAAGCGCAGCCAACGAACCAGTTAAGGCGAATAAAGAACAGCCCGGTGCAAACCAGACCAACAAAGGCAGGAACAAAGGAGGTGCCGGTGCCGAAAATATTGGCAGCGTAGTAGCCGCGCGGTTGGAGAGTCAACTCCCTCCACAGAGTGGCGGCGTTAGTCGGAATATATCGCCAACGAAACAGAAGATGGTTCCTGCTGAAATATGGGGCCCACAAGTCGTAACCTGTTTTGAACGGCGAATGAAACTGGATCGTGTTTAAGATCAGCATAGGGCTTGCCGCGATCACGAACACAACCGGAATAGCAGCGCAATGGAGAAACCAGCGCCAGGACATTCCTCTCATCGGGAACAGAGCCATGGCCAGCAACAGTGGGGCAAAGAAAAGCGATTGAATTCGAACGTTTAATGAAAGACCAAGAAGTACCGCCGATAAATAGATTTTCCAGCGGCGTTCTTCCTTAACACCCAGGTACGCAAACATAAATGCTAGCACAATCAACAGGGAGGCACTCACTTCGCTCAGTGATGAACGAGAGAAAGTGAAGAAGCCAGGGAGTGTGGCCAGTAAAAGCGCCGCAAACCCGCCCGTCAACGGCATCGCGAGGTACGCGTAAAACGCAAACACGACCAAAAGCAGCAGCAGCCCCATCGTTTGGCTTGTGCGAAACGGTGCCAGCACGGCATCTGCTTCCGGCAGGATCTTCAACCAGGGAACCATAAGCACCGGATAGCCAAAAGGGTACCGCGATGGCAATTTCTCATAGCCAATCTGTATAGAAGGCCAGCCATCACGATAAAGCGCTTTTGCCTGCGCAAAGTATTCCGTGGCGTCCGGATGGGGAGCAAGGTCCAGCAGCGCTATCTGGCTGTAATCGATTCTAAGAACCGCAAAGTAGTAGAATGTTAAGGCGCAGAGGAGAAGCAATACGCCGATCACGACCTGTGCGGCGGCAAATCTTCTCAGCGTAATCACCCGAAAAACAACGCGATGTTGGGTCAGGATTTCGCAGGGCGTGTGACTGTTATCCGTGCGGGAATCATGAGCACTCAGAGTGATCAGCTACCATGGCGCTTACTCAAGATACTTCTGCAGGAACAAGTCCATGATGTGCAGCGCTCCTGCGCCTTTGACGTGTCGCAGATCGGGCTCCCATGCAGCAGCGCGATCGGAGTTTTGAACGATCTCGTAACTCGGAAAGTAATCTACGTTGGCGTGCGCAGCAGCCCACTCCTGGGCGACTGCTCTCAATAGCGACTTCGCCCAGGTATTGGCGACAACAATATCCATAGTTGAAAACGTGTTCATCAAAGGGACGGGAGAAACTGTGACCACAATGTGAAAGTCAGGATGTCCATGCCGAGACAATAATTCGTATATGGCTTCTAGATTGGCCAAGTTTACTTCGAAATTAGTTAAATGAAATTCGTACCGGTTTGGTTGAGTCTTGAACAAAGAGGGAATTGGGGTGCAGTTGACAAACACGTCTGCCTGAACATCGCGCCACACCTCTGCCAATCCGAGCGTGACGATCACAGCGCGGCAATTCTTTATACGTTTTGTAATCGTTTGCATCAGCGCGCGACGCTCCAGCGTTTCTTTCAAGCCGGTGAAGTTAAGCGTCGGGTTCGTGTGCGGATCGTACCAAGTCGTTTTTGTTAGTTGAACAATAGACTCCAAAGGAAATGCCGCGTTTGGGTCGAGCGCCCATCGCAACTCATTCAATATCGAGTAAGTGTTGTACTTGTTGGTAAATCCGAGTGCTGATACTCCCGTCTTGGCCGGTTGAAGGTTGGTAAATTCGGGCGCTGCGCTTTCAACACCAATGTTGTGCTTGGCCAGGGAGTGCTCAAGGCCGCGTGCAAAGCATGAGCCGATAGCATAAAATTTATCGTCCCGGCGAAGTTTGAACTTGGGATCGAGTTGAGGAGTAAACCAGGTGTGGCGCAGTCGCTGACACGCGTATTTGCCGGTCTGATGATTCGGGTCAATCCCGTCCTTATACCAAGTTCTTGCCGCGTTTCTCGTATAATTCTTCATCGCCTCGGCGGCATTCGCTACGTATGGCGATTTCGTCAACGCCGGACGACTACTCGTTGGATTGGCAACGCTCGTTTCGTTAAGGAAGATTCCAGAC
>Ga0193735_1000277_pt1 | contig 16242 bp, 20 predicted proteins | sample U1m2metaG_FD_145080 | JGI IMG/M metagenome (GOLD analysis project Ga0193735, IMG submission 145080) | Soil microbial communities from a riparian zone of the East river system, Colorado, United States - U1m2 | ecosystem: Environmental > Terrestrial > Soil > Riparian zone | place: USA: East River... | reverse complement strand
TTACTTCCACCGTTAAAGGTTGATAATGTTCAGCACTATGACCTAGCACAATATTATTGTTCACATATGATAAGTGCAATTTATTCTTGACGCGGTAACATATTTACAATTAGAATGATAGCTAGGGCTTTTACTTTACAAACGTTCAGTATTATCATAATAAGGTTTAAGTCTGTCAGTTATTTAATAATTGTTATTGATAAGGCAAATTACGATAATGATGCACTTGCCAATAAAAAATGTTGTTGTTATACAATCAATAATCAATAAGCTTAAAAACAAAATGAGAGTTATTGTGGGTACTATCCCCTTTAGAAAGTTTAAAAACAATACTGTCGAACTATATAGTAACAGCAATAGCAGCAAAAACGATTTTAACATGATAATAGAAAGACGCTCTTGTTGGAGCATTCTATTTATTGATAATGGAACGAGAGTAGAGGCAAAAATCATACACACAGGAAGAGGTAAATTCAAAATTCTTGAAGACAATTGTAAAGAAAGATACATTAACAGAATAGTTGATGCATCTGATGTAGTGCGCTGCAAAGTGGAACCTGCTGCTCATATTTGATTCTCTTCATATTAGCGATGCAACATCTACAATCAACAATAAATTATGTAACATAATTTTGACTTCGTAATATAACAGAATATCTATTGTTTCTCTAAAATATTGAAGACAGTTGCTATTTTTGATACCTTGAAGTCGTGTAGATGTATCTTGGTAGATAATACGAATGGGCTAAGTACTAACATATTGTTTTGGTTTGAGATAATCATATCGCATTTTAAAAAGTTCAATAACGACAGGAATATCTTTTTCTCCTTTGATCCAATAGCTTACCCATCCTGATTGTGGAAGAACGTGATGAGGAGATACATGACCAGAATCAACTAACTTATTTCTCACATCCATCGGAAATGGCAGGTCTGCCAATTTGTCACCATGAATATGCCCCATTTCCCTTTTGTTAATCCTAAATTCTATACCGCCAAATCTATGTGGTTCATAGCTAACATAAGGCCAACTTAATATTTCTTTCTTAATGTTTTCTATAATTCTGCTCATAGTCATTATTTATTATTCTATATTATAAAGCTGCAGGTTTACAAATTATATAAATTCTCCCCACTGAGAATTCTGTAGCCAACGAAACTTCTAGGTATAATGACCATCTAGGCGTTCTGTTTATATGGATAGTCAGAATTGAAACAAGGACTGTGGCTTGTGGCTTGAACTATAGCGATCAGATTAACTACCATTCATCAAATAAATTACCCAGAAGGAGCATCATTGGTTCAATTTGTAAATCAAATGATTCATGTGGGTTAAAACTAAGCCTTTCGTCCGAGTCCATTTATTGTCTTTTAACTACATCTCGACTGTAGAATCTAACTCACCGCCCAATTCAATGTTTGAATTTCTGGCTCCTCCCCAATGTTGCTGTTTGTAGCGTATGATGGATATTCATCGGTCTGGATTCGTTGGTTCTCGCACTAATGGCAGTTCTAAAAAGAGACTCAATAATACTAACATAAACCTAGCTATTAAGTTTTCTGTCGAACGAATAGAGTTGCCTTACTGCAACTCAAGAGTCTGAAGGTTTCTTCGTACTTCCACTTTCCTTTGTGATAACTGTCAAGAATGATTTTTGAGCTTGTAGGTGACGGTTCAGTCTTGGTTGCATTGTTTGCTGCTGCATATACATCGTGGTAGTTATTGAATAAAGCTTGTAAGCCCCACTACTAACATCAATAACGCAGCGCCTAAAACCATGATTGCCATCAAAAGAGTTTTACAATCTGGATTTTCCTTAAGAAAATCATTCATTTGTTTTGGATAGAAGTTATCTATTATATCAGCATTTTAAAAAAGTAAACTATATTTGATTTTTCCAGCTATGATTCACAACCTCTTCTAGTGCATCAATCTTATCCATCATTTATTTCGACGCGGTTCATATAGTATAGTTGATTAATGATCATGATGATTCTCAACCGAATCTATAGTTGGCTGAGTTTCACTCTCTTTCTTTATTACTTCCAATACTTTTTGCCAGATATGTTTCTCGAACTCATAAGCCATTATGCCACCAACAGCGACACCAGCAGCAAGCCCGACAGGTCCTCCAACTACAAGACCTACTGCTCCTGGCCATAAGAGGCTACCAAACGCATAATCATTTGGATTTCCAGTTATGGACACATGAATTTCGCGTAGAGAACCCACCCACACTTTCGGTGATTTGTTGACTGCTACGATACTCCTTAAAGGCACAGCGTTAAGAGTCCCTTTATATTCTGAAACAATCTGTAGATCTTTTTGATCTTCTAATAACTGCTTTATGTTATTGTATAAATTATCTAGATTTGTATTTAATCCCCTATGGTGCTGTACTTTTGCCATAAGCGAAGTGTTTATTGCATAGATATAAAGTTACTAGAGGCGTTGAAGTTTATCGCATTTATTTATCCAGCCAATCCTTTATCACAGAATAAGATTCTTCTTATTTTGGCACCTTTGAGCAAATATGGTGAAAGTATTTTTCTCCATATGGTAACTTTCTATGGTCTAGAAACCATTGAGAATCTTGACAGCTACTCACAGAGGCAATATGTTCTTAGGTTTTAATATAGAAATTCTGCCATTAAGTACGAGTGGATTCAGTGTCTCTTACTATTTCCTTTCTTAACTCATCCCAGGCCGGCCAATTTCTCTTCTTATTGTTACTTTGACCTTTTCCATATGTTCTGAAGTCAACACGAAAATATCCTAACACAGTTTGTGCGGCACGCCCCTTGAACCCGTAATGGCTGCATATATCCTGATCGGAGATATGCTTTTTTGTCAACACAGCGCTATTACTGTGATTATGAGCTCACCTCAGATACCCTTGGAACTAGAGGAATGGAATATGGGCGTTTTTGATAGCTTGCTTAAATATCGAGAGATTGAGCGTGATAGCTTTGACTTCAAAGGACGAAAATTAAACGAACTCGAGACTCATTTGTGTGCTATGGCAAATACAGTTACTGGAATCCTTGCTCTAGGAGTAGATGATCCTGATCCGTCATCAACTAGTCCAACTGCCATATTCACAAAAAACGGATTTCGAGAAGGGACAGAAGGCCCGACGCTAAATTCAGTAAACACCATTGTTGCAAAGGTTGATCCTTTACCACGAGTAACTCACAAGGTTTTGCCTGATCCTATCAGCTGCCAATTCTATGTTATATTAAAAATAGAGGGTTTGGAATCTCAAAGACCCTATACAATCAAAGACACAGCCCGAATATATGTTAGAATAGGCGGCTCCACCAGACCAGCTAGCCGCACCACAATAGCCAACTTATTTTTGAATCTAATAGAGAGACGTAATAGCATCAATAAGCTTCGAGTTCATTGTAGCCTATTACGTCATGAACTGATTTCCACAACCCAGATCGTTGACACAGTAGATAATAGTTATACAGGGATCATTCCTTTATTAGATTTACATGCTTTCAAAGATGCTGTATTGTCAGCTGAATGGTTCCTAACTGAACAACACCTTTTGGGAGATATTGATAGTACAGGAAAGACGATAACTGGCGGCCTTTATAACAACATCCACGAACTTAATATTCTAAACACTACAATAGATGGTTTTAACAAAGAACAAATGAATAGAGCTGCAAGGTACGCTATTTTTAGCCTAGTTTTGGATAAATGGAAACCTCATCGTAATGAGTTCAAGGATATTATTGGTTCTCTTGAGGACATCATTAAAAGATGTACGAATTTCTTACAATCAAACTAACAATCTTGAAATAATCGTTTATGAGTAAACTGTTTGCAGTCTGCATCTAATAATCAACGTCGTTTGATTTATTTAGTTTTATGGTTTGTAAATCAAATGGTTTATGAATGAGTTAATCTATAATTTATATATTAATTGCCTGTTTCAACAAATCTAGAAAATATTGCTGACGGATTTAGTGAACCAAAGAAGAAGTTGCTCTATTATCTCAAAGTTATGCAGCAAGCAGGACTCAAGGAATTGGCGAACGTTATGAAGGTATCAAGGATGGCTATTCACAAGCATCTTACTGTTTTACAAATGAGGGGTTTAGTAGAAGGTGTAGAAACCAGGGGACGTATTGGCAGGCCAAGAATGCTGTATCAACTAACCAGTCAAAGTAAAACTGTTTTCCCAAAATCATATAGTGCAATTGCAACATATGCATTTGATTTTATTGAAAGAAATATGGGCAAAGAAGCTGTTGAAAAGGTTCTACGTGAACGTCAGAGTGAACTTTTCGATCAATATTATAAACGTCTTAGGGATTTGGAATTTGACAAACAAGTTAAGGAATTAGCTAGGATTAGAGATGAAGAAGGATACATAGCTGAATCTAAGAAGGAGTCAAAGAGCAGTGGTGGAAAACATGTGCTTTTAGAATACAACTGTCCAATCATACATATTGCTGAAAAGCATTGGGAAGCCTGTACCACTGAAACTGAATTATTTGAAAAACTTCTCGATGCAGACATTGAAACAACTCACAGGGCTGCTAAAGGTGATTCTATTTGCAAATTTGTAATTAAAGAAAGAAAAAGAGGATTCCTCTGAAACTTCAATAATACATAATTAAAGGAATTGGAAATGAACCTCTACTTAGTCAGAGTCTATGAGAAAATGTGGCTAGTAGGGTTGTGTGTGTTTTTGTTGGCTGACTACATGTGATAGGCAATAGACAGATGTATGAATGGATGGATGGATGAGTACCAGTAGGAATGGCAGTAGCAAGCACCAGAGTAATCAATAAAGTTGAAGAATATGTTGACACACGAATCTATGAAATAGCATTGTATTTAGAAGCGCCTCATATACACGAAGATATATTCAAAACAACCATGTAAGAAGATCAGTTCTAACTGGGCAAGAGGTCTCCAAACTTGGGCCAGCCGGTAGTACCACTTGGTTCTTCCTAATGGATATTGTAGTCTTGCGATGTGGACAGGTAGTCACGTAGCGATTTTTGCTCTCACACGTCAAGATATGGCAGCACCGTGAACATTCTAGAGATTTCACATTTTTCTTCTGTAACAATTGACATTATTAGTCCGTAGAGCTTTGTTATAGTCCCTAAAATATCTTGGCTACACATTGAATACATTATAAGATTTTTATATCAAAAACCAAATATTTATGAAGAATTTTTATGCCAATAAAGTGGAACTTGCTTCAGGCGATAATTCATAGAAGTTATAGAAATGTAGCATATTGTCTTATAGTTTTGTATAGTTTGTAAACCCCTTTGTTTATAAATAAGCTTTTTCATACATATGTATGGTTAACATCATTAAATCCCAAGTTCAAATTCAATCTTTAAAGGTATCACAAGCTGATAATCAATCAGAAGCACAGCAAGGGGACACAATAAATATTTTAGGTATTGCTGGAAGTATGAGACAACAATCTTACAGTACTCGTACTTTAAGAATGGTTTTGGAAGAGGCAAAAAAATATGACTCAAAATCACATGTACTCGAATTACGAAAAATAAATCTCCCTGTCTACGATCCAAATGGAAATACATCAGACGACCCTTCTTCCAACAACAACAAGAGCGATAATAGTTTAGAAGGAATTACAACAGCTTTGAAGTGGGCCGATGCATTAGTATTGGCGTCACCGGATTACCATGGCTCTATGTCTGGAGGAATGAAAAACTTTCTTGACTACTTCTGGGAAGACTTTGCTGGAAAAACATTTGGATACGTAATAGCATCACATGAAAAAGGGCTGACCGTTGGAGATCAGATGCGTACAGCTATTAGACAATGTTATGGATGGAGTATGCCCTATAACATATCAATAAATGGAGAAAAAGACTTTGATTCAAAAGGAAATTTAGTTAATCCCACATTAGCAGAACGAATAAAGATGCTTGCACGTGACTTGGTGACATATGGAACATTAATTAGAAGACAGTTTTTACGAGATATAGCAGATCTGAAAATATCAGATACCTTTGCCTCCCATTACCGGGATTATTATAACTAGATAAGTTAAAAAACACCATCGACAAACGGTGTTATGCAACAATTGCTTCCAATTCTCACAAAATCTATTTTCTCTCCACTAATAGAAGTTTAGATTTCGGGATATAGGGAGTTTTTAAATGATCTTCTAGGCTTTTACATTTACGTTTGCAGTTGGAATAGCTGAATAGAATAAGCTTTTCCAAGATTTCTTGTATGGCAAGTACGTAATATAGATGTGATGTGTAATTTGAATAGTAATTGTACAGGGAAAAGCCCTTTACCCATTACTTGCAGGAGATGAGGGTAAGGGTACTCAGAATAACTATTGCTGTGGGAATAGTCACAGCTCTGAGCATGACTTTAAGCATCAAAACATTCGAGATCAATAGTTACAAAGTTCCATTACCGTATCCTGATCCCTTGAACAATATAGCAATTCAGGTAATGTTCAATATGAGGGAAAATTTGCTCCCCAAAAATGTTACCCTTATACAAGTTGCACCTGGACAAGCTTTCTTTGCTCAGATCTATGTTGCGGCTCTGTTAGGGATAATCTTGACCATGCCAGTTATAGTTAGAGAGTTGGCTGCATTTGTAGGCCCCGGACTCTATCAACAGGAGAAGACAATTATTAGAAAGACTACATCAATTTCCATAGGACTATTTGCAATAGGCTGCTTGTTTTCGTATTTTCTGGTTATACCTTACGTACTTGATTTCTTGTATAGATATGGAGAGACCATTGGTATTAGTACATTCTTCGACATATCGGAATTTGTTCCATTTATAATGCAGTTCATGATCGCGTTTGGACTTTCATACCAGCTTCCAATAATAATGTGGGCTGCTACGGTGTCTGGGATAGTTGAATCTAGCTTCTGGAGGAACAATATAAGGTACGTCATTATCATACTTGTAATCTTTGGTGCCATTATAACCCCTGATGGTAGCGGCGTCAGTATGTGGTTTGTGACTGGACCAATGCTTCTACTATATATCCTTGGTATACTGTTTATAGAAAGAAAGTTTCAGAGCGTGTCCAAAAAGTTGACATAGTAGGTATGTGTTTGTCGAACTTGTATGATAGTTAAAAGGAAATTGCACGCTAATAGAAAAATCAAATTTATTTAAGGTCTGGTATGCTATGTGCTATTCCAATTAAAACTATTTGATTATAACACAAGTAAATATTTTTATCTCTTATAATTGAAGAAGAATATACTACTGGTGCTTGCAAGCAAAAATATGACAAGATGTGCTGTCCATAATGACTTTTTTGATGATGAATGTATAGAGTGTAAAAAAGAATATAACGAAATGAAAGGAGGCTACGATAACATTTCAACAAATATTGAAGACAACGAGAATATTGCAAATAATGACAAAGATGAGCATAAAAAGAAGATATACAAGGAATTTACAGAAGAGCGTGCAAAGAAATTGTACGAAGAATTATTATTTCAATATCTCAAAACATCGACGGAAGCTAATGAAGCGGAAGCTGCTGAAAAAGCTAGAGCAATCATTAGAAAACAATGCAGGATACGTGGAATGCCTCCATGGCCTTGGCTTTAAAGATGTCTCCGAAGACTTCCTAAATTAGTATTCTCTCAAAGTTCTCCTGCTTCTATAAAAGTAAAATCCTCTCTATTTGTCCGAGTACATTTCAAAATACGTCTTTTATTCATTATACATGATGTATTCATCCGTGTATAGATAGTAATGGAAATTATACTCTTACATCGACTATATTCACGTTGAAGTGGATTCATGGGGGAAATTGATATTCTTTCTGTGACTTACATTTTTTGACTATTAAAAAAATAATAATTGTCAAAGCAGCAGGATCAGCTATTCATAAATAATTTTTACTAAGGTGCCTTACTTTATGAGATTAGAATCTATATAATTTATTAGCCTTTGTAAGTATCTAGGCTCACTCAAACATATACTTAGGACTAAAAAAAGTTAGAATTATATTATCTTTTTTCAAATAATAAAGTCAAGTTAAGATACACCAAAACAATAGGTTTCTCTCAAGTTGTATCATTAAATACAAATGAAAGACATTTGTAAATAAATGGAAATAATCAGAAATAATGGTTTTATATCTCTATAAATGATTGTTAAGTTGATTATGGATGCAAAGCACCACAAACAAAACTCGATTACACCTTTAAATGAACAAAAACTTAATGAATTCCTAGAGAAGATCACGTCTGATGTTGGTGGAGCAGCGAGTTCTGTTCTTGTGTATATTGGAGATAAACTTGGATTGTATAAGGCCATGGCAGAATTTGGAAAACCAATCTCTTCCTATGAGTTAGCTGAGAGAACCCATACATCAGAAAGGTATGTAAGAGAATGGTTAGCAAATCAAGCAGCAGGAGGATATCTAACATATGATTCTAATTTGCAAAAATATCTCTTGTCCCCAGAACACGCTGCAGCCTTAGTTGATGAAAATAGTGCTGTCTATGTAGCAGGTTTTTTCCAAGCGATAATGGCATTTTTTAAAGATGCTCAAAAGATATTGGAAGTATTTAGGACAGGTAAAGGAATTCCGTGGGGAGATCATGATTCAGATTTATTCCAAGGAACAGAACGTGCACTTAAACCAGGATATAGGACAAACCTTGCTAGTTCATGGATTCCTGCTTTAGATAGTGGTAAAGTAGAAGAGAAATTAAAGAAAGGCGGTGCAATAGTAGCAGATATTGGATGTGGACATGGTATCTCTACAGTTATTATGGCTAAAGCATATCCTAATTCAAAGTTTATAGGATTTGATAATCATTCAGCATCAATAGAAAGAGCAAGAGAGCTAGCAAAAGAATAAGGATTAAGTGAAGATAGAGTGAGATTTGAAGTTGCTTCTGCTACAGATTATTCTACTCCTAACATAACAGAAAATAGAGAGAAAGGAGGAGAACGAAGAGTAGGAAAAGAAGGCTATGATCTAGTAGCATTTTTTGATTGTCTTCATGATATGGCAGACCCCACTGGAGCTGCTACTCATGCATTCGAGTCACTTACAGGATGGAACAGTAATGATCGTTGAGCCATTTGCCAATGATAAAACAGAAGATAACTTGAATCCATTAGGACGAATATTCTATGCGGGATCTACAATGGTATGTGTTCCAACATCATTAGCTTACAATGGACCAGCACTAGGAGCACAGGCCGGTGAAAAACGTATGTCTGAAGTAGTAAGGGCCGGTGGTTTTAAGGATTTTAAACGTGCTACCCAAACTGCATTTAACATAGTATATGAAGCGAAACCATAACATCTACTGATAAATGATACAAACAGCAACAAAAATTCGTATACTAGGACTAGTAATACTAATAATAATAGCACCGACATCGCAACCACAAAATACGAATACAATAAATGACATACTAAAACAAAGCAAGTATATTCGATTTATCAAGAGATTGTTGTAACTGGTAAGGAGTAAAAAGATAAAGCTAACTTTTCTCTTAGACTTTAGGGAATAGTCATATTAGACTTTCAAAGATCTAAAGAAACAAATTACATTAGAAACTTCACATGAAGCAGCAAGACTCAAACGCTGCGAAACAAAACTTTTTGGATCTTGGGATAAAGTTAACAAGATATGATCGAACAATATTATATGTTGCTATCATATTGAGAGCTGATGGTTCTTGAAGAGATGCAATATTGGTTTTCTGAACTTGAATCCTTGTGCTTAAGGTACGGCTAAATGAGTTTAATAATATACAAGAAATAAATAATTTATGCCAAATTATTAAGCAAAGGCTTGATAAAAAATACAAACCTATGTATGACGAAAACCGCTAGCGAGCCATTTATTGTAATAAGTATGTATTTCTAGAAATCTTATATAATACAAAACTATTGTTAGGGCAGTATGTTTGCAAAAACAACGTTAGTTCTTATTACTATCCTTCAGGCTTTAACACTAGCAATGACAATCATCAGCTTTTCTATCTATCCTGTGTATGCACAAACGAGTGTTGGTAGCAATATATCCTCTTCCATGATTGAATCAGCTAGAATGCATATTAGGGCTGCAGATAAGGCATTAGCTAGCGGCAATGCTACAGGAGCGCTTGATCAAGTAAACTTTGCACAAATGCAATTATCAATGATGGGGATGAAAAATATGGGTACTATGAATGAACAACAGGTTAAGGAGTTTATGAAAGGGGGAGCATTGACACCTAACATGAACGCAGTACCAGAGAATTGTATTGTCCTGAATGGTGGAGTGTTACGGTGTCGTGATAGTCTTACTCAAAGTTACTCTTTCTTGACACCATAATCATTTGAGTCTCATTTAGACTATTACTTGTCTGTTGTAAATAATACAGTCACAATTTTGCTTTCTCGTGCGTCATCGGACCTTTATGTATTACAAATGGAATCAAGGGTACAGTATCTATTGGTTTCCAAGCAAGTATCGCCTCAATAGATATAGGTGATGCATACAGCCCTTTATCGAGAGAACAAAGCACAACATGGAAAAGTCCTTTACAGATTAAATTCTTGACAACAATACAAGACAATACATCTGAACCAGCTCAAGGAAAACCTACTCGAGAAATTGCGGGTTGTAGTTAATTGTCGCTTCGTGGAACCATACATAGCCAACTAGAGTTTAATTTACGATTTCAATCATTAGGTGTAGCTTAAAAACTTATATAGTACACTATTCGCTGACGCAGTATGTTAATAAAAATAAAGATAGCGATGATTGCTATTATAGCAGCATTTTGGCTTGTAGTAGTAGCCAGTAGTTTTTCAATCTATGCTGTGTATGCACAAACGAATAGTAACAATATGTCCTCTTCCATGATTGAATCAGCTAGAATGCATATTAGGGCTGCAGATAAGGCATTAGCTAGCGGCAATGCTACAGGAGCGCTTGATCAAGTAAACTTTGCACAAATGCAATTATCAATGATGGGGATGAAAAATATGGGTACTATGAATGAACAACAGGTTAAGGAGTTTATGAAAGGGGGAGGTAGTGGTAACAGCAGTACTAGTAGTCGGGGAGGAGGAGCATCAGCACCGAACATGGACTCATTACCAGAGGATTGTCTATTTGGTGATGATGGAATGTTGCAATGTCGTTTCCCCAGATAATAAAAAAGGAGTGAACAAGAAATTACCAGTCATCTTCTCTTATCCTAGATGTCATTTATACCACTAGATTAACTCCCAAAATCTGTAGTGACATAGAATATATCTACAGCCTCAATCATCTCGAGTACTCATGCAAGCCCTTAATTAAGAACAAGGGAAGGGATTCGCTTTCTGCTGAATCCAATCTTCTCCTATATCTTTTCTTTATACTTCAGTTTACTCATTGTATGACATAAGAAGTTACCAGGAGTCTTGTCAAGATATATGTCCTCAGCTTTAATGCCATGAACTTTTATCACATGTTCCGCACCTATTCTCAATATTTCCTCTTCAGTCTCACCATTAACAACGTAATCACAATTTAATCCTGTTTCACGGCAATAAAGCGTTAGCAATGTACTAATCAGTAGTTATCAGGTCCTGAGTATTAAGTTCTTCTGGAAGAGAAAATCAATCGAATCGCTTATCCTTCTCATTTTCTCATTTTCTCTGAATCTACCTAGACTAGTTTGATGACATGACCAATTATTAAGTAAAGTCCGGCTTCATAAATAATAACACTATTGGATTTCTACTATCTCTTTAAATGAGACAATTGATTCTAATTCCTTTAATGAAAATTCTTTCCGTGAACATTGGCATTCCGCGTGAAGTACCCTTTCAGGGTGAAGTCGTTACGACAGGAATATTTAAGGACCCAGTAGAAGGACGTGTGAATCTAAGAACATTAAACCTTGATGGAGACAGACAAGCAGATCTAACAGTACATGGAGGGAAAGACAAGGCTGTTTATTCATATCCTGTAGAGCATTATGAATTCTGGCGACGGGAACTACCATATACAGCTTTGCCGTGGGGTATGTTTGGCGAAAATTTTACTACAGAAGGTTTGCTTGAAGACATAGTTAACATTGGTGATCAATTCCAGATAGGAACAGCCAAATTGATAGCTACTCAACCAAGGATGCCTTGCTACAAGCTAGGTGTAAAATTTGGACGAATGGACATTATCAAGAGGTTTTTAGCCAGTCGTCGGACCGGAATATATTTCAAGGTAAGTCAGGAGGGGGATGTTGGAGCTCAAGATCCAATCGAACTTGTTGATCATGACAAGAACAACGTCACCATTAAAGACATAGTACAATTATACGTAAACACTAGCCACAACGAAAATGATATTCAAAAGATGAAACGTGCCATAAATATTATCGATCTCCCTGAAGGATGGAGATATCATTTTATTCAGAAGATCGAACAGCTCAGAAAATAGATGATGTTGCTGCCTCTTGCATTGGACACTTTCTATTCCCTGCTCATATGATCTCAGAATTATGTCGTTTATAATGTATAACGCTCCAACATTCTATTGAATTGAAAATTTCTGATAGAGAGAATAGCTGACTCTATACAACCCTCCCAATTGACTTGTGAATAGTTGTTCAGCATTAGCATTGTTCTCAACTACAACTTGGACAGTTATCAATTGATTTCAAGATGATATTCTTCTAGTATACAACCACAGCTTGCATATCTAATCTGCATGACCCATCATTAAATCACAAGAATTAGAAACCATTGTATTATGATACCTATCACCAGTGGTATACATAATAATTGAACCTGCCATGATCTATGGTTGGATTGGATTTGCTTCTTGTCTGAATTTGTTTCTTGTCTGATGTTATCTATGTTGTAAATAACCAATATATTGTGAAGATATCTTAATTTTCCTTGTCTCTTACAACTTCAAACCCAATTCTAACCTCAGCTTGATATTCCATCTCTTGTCCTTCTTCAAGTCTAAATGTCACCCGGCCCAATTCTCCCCATTTAATATTCTTTACAGTTCTTGAAGCCTCTTTAAACGCATTATTTACTGCATCACTTATGTCTGTCTTGGAGGTTCCTACAATTTCTATATATTTATAAACCATATATTACAATAACAACTATCATTTATACGCATTATTTAAGACAAATTTTATACTTCTCGAGCATCAGGATTATGATAAGCTAGCTGAAAATTGTTCGTACCCTTTAATGTCAGTTGCTCTGGTTGCCGCATGTTTGTCTAATATTTTATGGGTGAACATTATTACAGTTCATATCCAAATGAAAATAGGAAATTGATGTATGCGTAAATCTTACACAGCCTTATTTGGCTATAGAGATCAACAACTAAGAGATCCCTTTATTGATGCAAAAAGAAGTATAATAAAATGTGCAATCAATGAAATTACCAAAAATAATGTTAGTTATTGTAAAGAACTAAAGTCAGTAATTCATGAACTTCGAAACACATGATTACAGGACATAGGTACATGATAATAGAGACTTGTAAAGGAGCTGCATTTTCATTGTCTGCAAGAGACATCAGTCCAACTAGGATGGAAGTGAACCAGTTAATGAATCTCCTACTAGAAGTACATATTTTATTCTATAGATCTCCAGATAATCCTAATTGCACATTCTTAACTACCATCTTTTCTACGTTCTAGTCGCATACGCATACCATATTTAGGGCGTAATGTAATGAGTGGTTTTAATTCAACCTTATGAGCCGGATCATGATGCATCTTCCACTGCTGGCATATTGTAGCTATTAGTAGTATTCCTTCAATCCATGCAAATGGTTCACCTACACATCCTCTTATACCTCCTCCAAATGGAAAATAACTAAATCTAGGAAGCTGAAGCTTTGTCTCTTTCGTCCAGCGATCTGGGTAAAAAAGGTCAGGATCAGAAAAGTAACGCGGATTATGATGCATCACATATTGACTCATTAAAATAATTGAACCGGCGGGTATCACATATTTGTCAATCTTGTGATCATGTATAGCTTGACGGCCTATAGTCCATGCTGGTGGATAAAGCCGCATAGATTCTCTAAAGACCTTTTCAGTATATTCCAATTTTGGTATATCCTCAACTGTTGGAATTCTTTTACTACTGCCCTTATCATTAGGTAAAGAACTGAGTTCATCATACAGTTTAGATTCTACTGTTGGATGTTTTGATAATAGATAAAATGTCCATGTGAGTGCATTAGCTGTTGTTTCATGACCAGCAAGAAAAATTGTCATTACCTCATCTCTTAATTGTGAATCAGTCATTCGTCCAATTCCGGCTTCTGCATCTTGGGCTTGCAGTAGAGTATAGAGTAAGTCTGCATTTTTTTCTGATTTAGTCTCGTTATCTCGATGTTCCTTGATCATAGTGTATACAATGGTGTCTAATTTCTTTTTTGCATGTTGAAAGCCCTTATTAATAGGTAGTATTGGTATTTTTTCAATTAGCTCACCAAATGGCATTAAGAGACGATTAAAGTATTCTATGCAAGTTAAGAGTGCATTACCGACTTCGTCTTCTTCTTCTGATTTAATATCTGACCCCAAGACAGCCTTACTAATGATTGCTGATGTTACATGTATCATCTCCTTATGCATATCCAATGTAATTCCATCCTCCCACTGTTGACACATACGTACAGCATAAGTTGTCATGATGCCTCCGTATCTCTTTATGAGATTGGGATGAAATGCTGGTTGTATTATTCGTCTCTGTCGATCATGGTATTCACCCTCGCTAGTTACTAGTCCTTCTCCTAATAGACGTCTGGACACTTGCAGACCTCTACTTTTTATAAAATTTTTATAATTTCTAATTAATATGTCCTCTATATAATATGGATTATTAATTAGATAGATATGCCGTCTTCCAAACTTAAAATGAGCGATATCACCGTAGGTATGTGCAATATCCATCAAGCTTTTGATGGGATCATGCATAAAGTCGCGTAATAATTTGTTAGGCAGAATTGAATGAGGTCCAGGAGGATATTCGATAGGAGAAGATGAAGAGGATGTCATTTGTCTTTTTACCTATTTACTTCAACTAAAATACAAAGCTGCTTTATAAAGAATTTTCAGATTCTTTTATTCGTCTAATATACTTGATGACAGTTGCTTTGTCAAGGTAATAAAACAGCAATTCTTGTATGAGCTTAATTCAGATTAGGACAAATGCAACAAAAGCAATACAAGACTTTGATATAGACTGTTGCTTTTTTTAATACTTCAAACATGTTGGTTCTTGCAAAAGAAAATATTTGGAAACTAATAGCACTTGCTATAATATCGGCACATTTTAGATTATATAATAGCATCGAGAATTTGCTGATCTGGTGATCTATACCTTTCTGTGTGATTCTAGAGAGATGTCACTTTATGCTTCAATTTGTTTACTTCCTAGTGCATATTGTTACTACCACAATAGCCTTTCAAAATCACGTAGCGATTTTAGCTGGGAATCTAGAAGGGATTCGTCTCGAAAATTGAACACGTACTGATGAACCATTCTTATTGTGGCTTCTGCCTTCTGGGCCGTATAGAATTTATTTGATAACCTTTCAAGCTCTTGGAGCTTTTCCATTTTTGACATTCTTTCTAATGGTTTGGGATAACCAGGTTGTTTGTCATTATGTGGTTTGTGGAATGACTGTTGATCCCTCTCTGGCTTAAGAAGATTTGGAACCGGATATGATGGCTGCCTTACATACCTGTTAAAATTATTTTTATTCTTATCAAAATTACTATTATTATGATTATCACTGGGATAGACAGGACCGAGTGCATAATTATCATTCATTATTGGTTGAGGGACATTTGAACGGCTCACTGGGTCCAGCCTACTGTCTGGGATCGATGTAGGATTAAAGGTGTTATTATCGTCGTGAGCAATAGCAAAAGGACGTGGCTCCAGTTGCTTGTTGGTCTTTCTTCCTTGCAGGCGCGGAGGGGTTATTGGTGACGGATATTCTCCTTTAGCCCGTCCTATGATATACTCGATATACCTAACGATAACAGGTCTTTCGTTATGAATATTTCTATTGTCTCTATGTCTTTTTCCACTAGATTTTCTAGTAAAATCTTCTCCACAAATTATGCATACCCAAAGAGGTTTTGACATACTTTTTCTGATATATATTTATAAAGCCCGGTTTAAATAAAAAAGAAGTCTACTGGGACGAATGGGAAGTCTTGGGTACGGGGCGCTACCCTGTGCAGCA
>Ga0193735_1000275_pt1 | contig 16269 bp, 9 predicted proteins | sample U1m2metaG_FD_145080 | JGI IMG/M metagenome (GOLD analysis project Ga0193735, IMG submission 145080) | Soil microbial communities from a riparian zone of the East river system, Colorado, United States - U1m2 | ecosystem: Environmental > Terrestrial > Soil > Riparian zone | place: USA: East River... | reverse complement strand
AGAAGCTGTTCGCAGGCGAGATCGTTGTCACCAACCCAGGCGGCGATTTTACCTAAACATATGACTATGTTCACGCCTTTAATTGCATCTTTTTCCACCGGAAGCAGCTCAACCGCGCGCTCGCCTTCTCTCAATGCCTCCTCTTTTCGCCCCAGGGCGGCGTCGATCAGACCAAGCACCGATAAAGCACCAGCATCGTCAGGATGGGCGCGAACTAGTTTCTCTTGTTCGGCTCGTGCAGTAGTGAAAGCCGCGCGTGCTTTGGCATCGTCTTTTGTCATCTGAGCGAGAAGACCTTCTCCGAAACGCGGGCTGTACCTTAAGATCTCGCTGCCAAAACCATTTTCACCCAACGCGGCTAAAGCATTGGCAGCGGCGGCATGGTCGCGCTCTGCCAATGCGCAAGTGAGCCACACATCGGCGACATCTGGAATCGCGCCGGTGTTCGTAGCCCGAATTGAATCGATCAATCGATGCAAGGGGCGGGTATTGGCTTTCCAGTTCAGTTCGACCCACGCGCGTGCCGCTTTCGTCTGCACGTCGTTCGGCTCGATAGCCAACATGCGATCCAGCATGGCTTCTTCGTCAGCATAGCGGCGAAGGTCGTCATAACTGAGGAAGGTCTGCCCAAGTAAGAGAATGTTGCGCGGATCAAGCTCGACTGCTCGCTCCAGGTCGCGTGTGGACTCTTCCCAGTGCCCCTCGCGGCGCTCGATGTAACCCTTCAGCTCAAATAGGCGAGCGTCATTGGGCAGAGTCTGACGAGCAGTTTCCAGTTCAGCCAGAGCGCCGGTATAATCCAGGTATGCGCGATAAAGATGTCCCGCACGCGCGAGATGTACTTCGCCCGAATCCAGACGGAGACGAAACGCCGCCTCGGTCGCTGCTTCGGCTAACGCCAGGCGCGCAGGCGTATGATCGTAGCCAAACACCGAGTAAAGCTGGTCGTGAGTCCAGGCGAGTTGGCAATACGCCTGGAAAAAGGTTGGGTCATGCGCGACAGCCTCGTTCAACAGATCGACCGCCTTCAGCAAATTCGCTTTCGCGTTACTGCCACTGGTCTGGGTAAAGCTCACAGCCAGAAGAAGATCTTTGGCGCGGCTGTAGAGATCGAACGCGGTGAGATCAGCCGTCGGTGCTCGCTCAATGGCCAGTCTCTCAGCAGCTGAGATTTTGGCGTGAAGCTGCCCGGCGACCTTTCGCGCGATCTCGCTTTGGATCGCGAAGACGTCTTTCAAATCTCGATCGTATTCCTCTGCCCAGATATGCGTGTTGGTGCGGGTGTCGATCAACTGTGCGTTTATGTGGAGCCAGGCGCCAGTTTTGCGCACGCTACCTTCCAATACATGCGACACGCGAAGCGCATCACCGATCTGGCGCGTGTTGTGCTGGTCACGATATTGCATGACGCTGGTTCGGCTGATGACCTTGAGAGCGGCAATTTTCGCCAGCTTGGTCAAAAGATCGTCCTGCACACCGTCGGCAAAGGAGGCGTCCTCTCTGTCGTTGCTCAGGTTTTCAAACGGCAGCACAGCGATGCTTTTCTCCAGCACCGCGGGATTCGATGCTGATCCGGCAGCTGCCGGATGAGTGCGCAACGAATCAAAAGCGAAAAATGCAGAGACTCCGAGAATCAGAACAACCGCGGCTGCGAGAGCGACACGGGCGCGTTGCACGCCGCTTGATTGTGCGGAACAACGTTGCAGCCGCGCCGCCAAATCGTGTGTGCCGGGCCGTGCCGCCGGCTCGAGTGCGAGCATTGATTTGAGCAGCGAGCTCAGGTGAGACGGAACGCGCGCCGCTTTCAGTTGTTCGATTGGAAGGGTGCCCGATTGTTGAGCGCGATGAATTTCCTCAATGTTGCGTCCGGCAAATGGCGTTTTCCCAGTGAGCGCAAACCAGAGTGTAGCGCCTAACGAGTAGATGTCTGAACGCACATCGACCCGGCCGCTTCCAAATTGCTCTGGACTCGCGAAACTTGGTGTACCGACGAACTCTCCGTGAGTGATGTCCATCTCGCTTCCGGCATCTGCGATCGCCTTGGCCAGTCCGAAGTCGATGACTTTCACTTCCAGCTCAGCCGCGTCAGCGTCACCCCGGGTCAACATGATGTTGCCCGGCTTCAGGTCGCGATGGATCAAACCGTGGGCCGCCGCTGCCATCAATGCCCGCGTGACTTGGACCGCAATTTCCAGAACCAGCTTTGCATTGAGCGGACCATCCCTCCGCACGCGAGCCTCCAAGGTTTCGCCCTCGACCAACTCCATTGCGTAATAGCAGCGGCTGCCATCAGGCGAAGCACCGAATTGGAAAACAGCAGCCACATTTGGATGCCGCAGGGCAGCCGCAGCGCGGGCTTCGCGCAAAAAGCGTTCGCGCACAGCTTGTGAACCGCGCGCGGCCACCGGAACGTCGATCGCTTTCAGGGCGACCTTGCGACGCAAGACGTTGTCCACAGCTAGATAGGTCACCCCAAATGCGCCACGACCGAGTTCCCAGAGCGAGCCGTCTTCGTGACGCGCAATCTCGAAATCGCCAAAGACTAACGAGACAAGTGGCTCGATTTCGAAGAGTGATTGGTCAAGGCCTGTCCGAAGCAGACAAGCCAGGCAGTCTCCCTTTGCGTTTAACGGCTCACCGCATGTCGAGCAAACCGTAGCGGCGGACGCCAGTGGTACCACATTGCGCATATTACTTTGGCGCGAGCGAAGCGACGATTTTTTCGAAACAGGGGTCGCCGCGGAGCGGATCCCACCACGGCATCAGCTTCAAGTCCCCATAGCTGACGCTGCTGGGAAGGCGGCTGGCACGGGCGAGCTGTTGGCAGGCGAGATCGTTATCCCCAACCCAGGTTGCGATTCGAGCCAAACACACGATCATCGCCGGCCCGCTGCGTGCATCCTTTTCCACCGGAAGAAGCTCAACACCGCGTCGACCCTCGCGCAGCGCTTCCTCCTTTCGCCCAAGACCGGCGTCGATTAGACCAAGTATGCATAGGGCACCAGCATCATTGGGATTGGCGCGAACCAGTTTCTCTTGCTCTGCGCGCGCGGCAGTGAAGGCTGCACGTGCTTTGGCTTCGTCTTTGGCCATCCGCGCGATAAGTCCTTCCATGAGACGCGGGCCGTATTTTATTTTTTCGGTGCCTACACTGTTATCACCGAGCGCAGCCAAAGCATTGGCAGCGGCGGCAGAATCGCGCTCCGCCAGTGCGCACAAAAGCCAGTAATCAGCAACACTTTGAAGTGCACCCGGGTCTTTTGCTTGGATTTCATCGATCAGTTGATGCACGGGCGCGGTATTAGCTTTCCAGTCGATTTCCACGTTCGCGCGATCGACTTTCACTTCGAGGTCATCGGGCCTGAGAGCTAACGCACGGTCCAGGACGGCTTGTTGCTCAGCATAGCGCCGAAGGTCATCATAGAGGATCGCAATCTGTCGTAGCAGGCCAAAGTTGCGCGGATCGAGATCAAGGGCGCGCTCGAGGTTTTGTGTCGATTCTTCCCAGCGCCCCTGGCGCCTCTGGATGAAACCTATTAGCTGGAATACCCAAGGGTCATTGGGCAGAGTAGGACGAGCGCTTTCCACTTCAGCCAACGCAGCATCATAATCGCGGTATCCCCAATAAAGATTCCACGCACGCGCCAGATGCGCTTCGGCGGCATCGGGACGAAGGCGAAAGGCCGCCTGGATCGCCGCTTCAGCCAACGCCAGGCGCGCAGGCGTGTGATCAAAGCTATCGAAGTAAATGCAGTCGTGAACCCAGGCCAGTTGGCAATACGCCTGAAAAAACGTTGGGTCATGGGCGACAGCCTGGTTCAACAGATCGTCCGCCCTGAGCAAATTCGCCTTCCTGGTCCCGGTAGAGCCCACAACGGTATCTAGAAGAAAATTTTTCGCGCGGTTATAGAGATCGAACGCAGTGAGATCGACTGTTGGTGGTCGCTGAATGGCCAGTTTCTCCGCAGCTGAGATTTTGGCGTGAAGGCGCTCGGCGACTTTTTGCGCGATTTCGCTTTGGATCGCGAACATGTCTTTCAAATCGCGATCGTATTGCTCTGCCCAGGCATGCGTATCGCTGCGCGTGTCGATCAACTGAGCGTTTATATGGAGCCAGGCTCCGGTCTTGCGTACGCTGCCCTGTAGCACGTGCGACACGCGGAGCGCATCGCCGATCTGGTGTGTGTCTCGCTTGCCGCGATATTGCATCACGCTGGTTCGGCTGATGACTTTTAGATCGGCAATCTTCGCCAGTTTGGTCAGAAGATCGTCCTGGACGCCATCGGCAAAGGAGGCGTCCTCTCTATCGTTGCTCAAGTTTTCAAATGGCAGCACTGCAATGCGTTTCTCCAACACTGCCGGATTCGAAGCTGATTCTTCGGCTGTAGCCACGCGCCTGTGGCCCGTCCGTAGGAAAGGAAAAACGAAAAATGCAGACACGCCTAGAATCAGCACGACGGCGGCTGCGAGAACGAGACGCGCGCGTTGCACGTCACTTGCCTGTGCGGAGCAACGTCGCAGTCGCGCTGCCAAATCATGTGTGCCGGGCCGGGCTGCCGGCTCGAGTGCGAGCATCGATTTGAGCAGCGACCTCACGCGAGACGCAACGCGGGCTGCTTTCAGTTGTTCGATTGGAAGCGCATCCGATTGTTGGGCTCGGTGAATTTCCTCAATGTTACGGCCGGCAAATGGCGTTTTTCCAGTGAGCGCAAACCAGAGCGTGGCGCCTAGCGAGTAGATGTCCGAACGCACATCGACCGGGTCGCTTCCAAATTGCTCAGGGCTCGCGAAATTCGGTGTGCCGACGAATCCTTCGTGCGTCTGGTCCATTTCTCCACCGGCATCCGCCATGGCCTTGGCGAGTCCGAAGTCGATGACTTTCACTTCCAGTTCCGTCGCGCCACTCAGCATGATATTGGCGGGCTTCAGATCGCGATGAATCAAACCGTGGGCCGCGGCAGCCATCAACGCTCGCGTGATTTGGATCGCAATTTCCAACGTCAGCTTTGCATTAAGCGGACCATCCCTGCGTACGCGAGTCTCCAAAGTTTCGCCCTCAACCAATTCCATTGCGTAATAGCAACGGGTGCCATCCGGCGAAGCGCCGAATTGGAAAACAGCAGCCACATTCGGATGCCGCAAGGCAGCCGCAGCGCGGGCTTCACGCAAAAAGCGTTCGCGCACAGCGTGTGAGTCCTGGCGGGTCGGGACCACCGGCACTTTGATCACCTTCAGCGCGACCTTGCGACGCAACACATTGTCCGCGGCGAGATAGGTCACTCCCATTGCGCCGCGACCGAGCTCCCACAAGGAGCTGTCTTCGTGTCGCGCAATCTCGAAATCGCCGAAGACTAACGAAGCAGACGGCTCGATTTCCACAACTGATTCGTCGAGGCCTGTCCGGAGCAGACAAGCGAGACAGTCGCCCTTCGCGTTCAACTGCTCGCCGCAGATCGAGCAAACCGTGACGGCGGATGCCAGTGGTATTGCCATGGTGCGTCCTTCCTCAACCTGCCGTTAGCACATGGAGCAACGCGTGCAGCTCTTCGTCCACCTCTGCTTCGGTATCCACCGTTCGGCGCACTTCAGCGCGCAGCACGTCACGGTAACGCGCTCGCAGTTCGCCGTAATAACCCAACGTTGGATCAGCCTTGGCTGCGACACTATGTCGATGAAAAGACGTGCGCAATCTCAAACAGAATTCGTTCCTTAACTTCGGCCATTCCGCGCGCATTGTAGCCGATAGGGCCTCTACTCATTTTTTTGCTGCACTGAGCCTTGAAATATTTTGTTAACGAGCGCTTGAAAGCGTAAATCAGAACGGAGTTTATCGAATTGAGGCTGAATATTAATAAACACAAGAAAATCGTCCGATTGCTCATAGGCCTTTGCTAACCAGGCCAAAGCCTGCTCCTTATCGCCAAGTATTGCATAGATCTCGGCTAGCCTTGTCGCAGTAGCAGTATCCTCTTCATATGATTTTTTTGCCGATTCCAGTCTGGCTTGCCAGTAAGTTGCACCGCGCAAGGCTCCGTAAGCATTCTGTAATGGACCCGTCAGGGCATACCACGCGCGTGGAGCATCACCGCCAGCAAGATCAAAGGCTTGTCCGCGGAGTGCCAGGTCAATAGCATGCTCGTGCTCTTCCAGGGCTTCGTGAAATCGGCCCGTCCGATCATATGCCTCAGCCAAAGCAAAGTGGGCAAAAGGAAAGTCGGGATCCATTTGTATTGCCTTGCTGAAGCATTCAATGGCCCGATCGTATCTTTTTGAGTAAAGATACGGACAACCTAATTCAGTATTAATGATAATAGAAAAAGGGTCCAGTTCCTGCGCCTTCTCCATCTCTGAGATAGCCTCGTTATGCCTGCCCAGCACGGACAAGTAGATCGAATACCATTGATGTCCGGTGGAGTAGTTTCGATTTAGTTCAAGACCGCGCTTAAACTCCGGCTCGGCGGCTCTCGCCCATTTATGCCATAGCCTCACATTGGCTAGCGCAATGTGCGCTTCGGCAAGTTTATCATCAATCTCGAGGGCTTTCATCGCGGCGGCCTCTGCCTTCGGATATGCTTCCTTTCCCCGGGTCTGACTGTAATTTGGAAGGACGGCATAAGCATCGGCCAGTCCGGCATAAGCCGGTCCGTAGGCCGGATCTTTGTCGATCGCTTGGTTAAAGTAGTCGATCGATGTCTTGAGTCCATCGCTTGTCCGCTTGTTCCAGAAGTATCTTCCTTTAAGGTAAAGTTGGTGTGCTTCAGAGCTTTCCGTCGGTTTGGCGGCGATAACTTGCTCTTCCCGCCCAGTGAGTTTCGCCCGCAACTGGTCAGCGATGGCTCTAGCCACCTCAGTCTCGACTGAAAAGATGTCGGTCAGTTTGCGATCAAAGCTATCGGCCCAAAGATGGGAATCACTGGCTGCTTTAATCAGCTGCACATTGACGCGCACGGCGTCGCCGCTTTTTTGGACACTTCCTTCCACAATATGAGCGACTCCAAGTTGTCTGGCGATTTCCCTCAGGTTTTCCGGCGCGCTCTTATAATGCTGAGTCGATGTTCGTGAGATGACCTTCAGATCAGCAATCTTCGATAAACGTGTCAAAATCTCATCATGAATACCATCGGCAAAGTAGGCATTAGCTTTATCTTCACTGCGATTCTCGAACGGAAGCACCGCGATGCTTTTCTCGGGAACAATTGATGTCGATCTTGCTGATTTCTTGGAAACGAGAACGAAAGCAGCTACAATTCCAGCCAGTAAAAGTACTGCAGCTGCCACTTCGGCCCAACGCACCCGGGCACGCTGTTTCCTGAGAGCTTGGAACTTTTGTGGGAGCTGCCGGTTACCCACGTCGTCGGACCAGAGATTGATGACGGCTACCTGCACGCCGTGCTTGACCTCGCATGTACCCAGATCGTGCAGCAGCGGTCGCCATTCCTCGAATTCGCTCAGATCTTCGGCTACGTGTTTTGAGAGTAGAATGTGGCCCGCGTCGCCGCATTTCATGGTGCGCTGCGCCAGATTTAAACCTGCGCCGGCGAGATTAGTCCGACCAGTAACATCTACAACTCCCCTGACCGGCCCACTGTGGACGCCCATACGGATATGCAAACGCGGATGATCTTTGAGCCCTCGAGAAATCTGTATCGCACAGCGAACCGGCGCTTCAGGACTGGTGTAAAAGACCAACGCCATGCCGTCGCCAGATGGGATCTTGATCAAACGCTCGGCTGCCTCACCTTTTTGAAATTGCTCCGTTGCGCGAACGATTTGGGTCAGCTCATCGACGGCTGAGTGTTGCTCATTAATGGAAAGCTTTGAATAACCGACGATGTCGATGAATAGAACATGCGCGATCTCCAGCTGAATTTCTTTTTGTACGTCGGCGGCCGTCTCCATTTCGGTCAGCGCAGAACAACGTCGCAGCTGTGCTGCCAGATCCTGTATGCCAGGCCGCGCCGCGGGTTCGAACGCGAGCATGGATTCGAGCAGCGACCTGAGGCTAGATGGAATGCGTGCTGCCTTCAGCTGTTCGACGGGAAGCGCGTCCGATTTTTGAGCACGACGAATTTCTTCAATGCTATGGCCGACAAATGGGGTTTTTCCGGTGAGCGCAAACCAGAGCGTGGCGCCTAACGAGTAGATGTCCGAGCGCACATCGACTGGGCCGCTCTCGAATTGCTCAGGGCTGGCAAAATTCGGTGTGCCGACAAATTCTCCATGCGTCAGGTCCATTTCACCTCCGGCATCCGCGATGGCCTTGGCCAGCCCAAAGTCGATGACTTTCACTTCCAGTTCGGCAGTATCAGCATCGCCCCGGGTCAGCATGATATTGCCAGGCTTGAGGTCGCGATGGATCACACCCTGGGCTGCGGCAGCCATCAACGCCCGCGTAATTTGGATCGCAATTTCCAGAACCAGTTTAGCTTTAAGGGGACCATCCCTCCGCACGCGAATCGCCAGCGTTTCGCCCTCGACCAGTTCCATTGCGTAAAAGCACCAGCTGCCATTCGGCGAAGCACCGAACTGAAAAACGGCAGCCACATTCGGGTGTCGCAGAGCAGCCGCGGCGCGGGCTTCACGCAAAAATCGTTCACGCACCGCCTGTGAGCTGCGTGCGGCCGCGGGCACATCGATCACTTTCAAAGCGACCTTGCGACGCAGGACATTGTCCCTGGCGAGATAGGTCACCCCCATCGCGCCGCGACCGAGCTCACAGAGGGAGCCGTCTTCGTGTCGCACGATCTCGAAATCGCCAAAGACCAGCCGGGCTGACGATTTGGTGTCGAACGTTGATGATTCCTCGAGGCCTGTCCGCAGAAGACAAGCAACGCACTCGCCTTTCGCGTTCAACGGCTTGCCGCAGATCGAACAAACCGTGGCCTCGGATGCCCGTGATGTTGCCATGGTCCGTCTCGCTTCAACATCTTGTTAACACACGGAGCAACTCGTGCAGTTCTTCATCCACTTCTGCTTCGGTGTCTACCGTTCGACGCACTTCAGCGCGCAGAACTTCACGGTAACGCGCTCGGAGGCGCGTGACATGGCTGCGAAGTGTTGACTCCGTCATGCCCAGACGAACTGCCAACTCAGCGTAAGTCGGCAGCGGATCAACACTACTGGTAAGAAAAACATTCAGTTCGTTGAAGAGCGTCTCCCTGGCCTCACCCTTGTAATCTGCCGAGAGCCGTTCCAGTGCAGCGCTGACCAAGGCTTCCGCCCAACTGCGATCGAAAATCAGTTCTTCAGTGCTTGCGGTTCGGTAATTCTGAAAAAGCGATTCCGCCTCTTTGATCTGCTCTTCATGCAGAGGCAGAAAACTTTGTCCGCCACCACGCTTGAGCGTGTGTTCGCGGTCGGAAGCATCCGCGAGGAAATTTTTCAGCGAGGCCAGCAGAAATGAACGGAACCTGCCCTTCTGCCGATCGACACGGGTATAGATTTTATGTTCGATCAGGTAGGCAAAAAAACTCTGCGTGAGATCCTGCGCATCATGGACGGCATAACCGCGGCTGCGCACGAAACTGTAAAGGGGCGCCCAATAGATTTGGCAAAGCTCCGCAAGCGCCGCGTGCGCAAGCTGCGGTTCGGCCTGGCTTTTCCCCGCCGCCAGAACAACGCTCCACTGAGTCGAAGGAAATAAATCGCTCTGACGACGCCCGTTCCCAGCCAGCGTCTTCACGTCAGCAAGTTTGTATCAAGACTGCACAAGAAAAGCAAGCCGTCAGAATCCTTTATGATTCCGTGCAGCATGCGCACCGGAATCCCTTTGTACAGGGAAAGCGATCATCATTCCGAAACCATATGTAGAAGGGGAATAATCATGAATCTTCAGGTCAAAAAAATATCAATTCCGCCACTCGTCATCGCAGCGGCGCTCGTCGCGCTCGTGTCGCCCACGGTCGCACACGCGGACGCTGTGACTGATTGGAACCTGATTGCGTCGAACGCGATCGTCGTGACTGCGGGACAGCCGCCGCCAGTGTCGGCGCTGAGCTTTGCGATGGTGCAGGCGGCCGTGTATGACGCGGTCAACGCGATCGACCGTACCCACCAGCCGTACCTCCCGGAGCCTCCTTCAAATCCAACGGACTCGAAGGAAGCGGCAGCAGCGACAGCGGCGTTCCGCGTGCTCGTTGGTTTTCCCGGTCTCCCCGGCTTGTTCCCGGCGCAGCTGCCGACATTGCAGCCCCAGTACGATGCTTACATAGCTAAACTGCCCGACAACCCGCCAGGATCGAGGGCTAATGGGGTCGCTATCGGCGAAGCGACAGCCAGGGCGATGCTCAATGCCCGAATGAACGACGGTCGCTTCGGGCCGTCGCCGACGCCGTACCCAGTAGCGCCCGGCATCTGGCGGCCGACACCGCCGAACTTCGCGAACGATCCCGCGCCGTGGGTCGGGAACGTGCGGCCATTCCTCGTCCCGAGCGCAGAGATGCTCCGCACCGATGGGCCAAACGCACTCAGCAGCGCGGCCTACACGGAGGACTTCAACGAGGTCAAGGAGGTCGGATCACTCACGAGCACGACTCGCACACCAGACCAGACCGATGCTGCAATCTTTTGGCAGGACCATGCCCACGCGCTCTTTAACCGGATCTTTCGAACGCTGGCCGTCAGCCAGCAACTGGACATCGTTGACAGCGCGCGCCTGTTTGCAATGGAGAACCTGGCTGGGGCTGATGCCTCCATTGGCTGTTGGAACGACAAGTATTACTGGCAGTTCTGGCGGCCGATCACCGCGATCCGCGAGGCCGACACTGACGGCAACCCGGACACTCAGACCGACCCGACATGGCTGCCGCTGTTCGACCCATCGACAGCAGTCTGCCACCCGCCACTGCTCGTAACGCCGCCCTTCCCCGACCACCCATCGGGGCACGCCTGCAACACCGGTGCATTCGTACATACGCTCCAGAACTTCTTCGGCACAGACAAGATCGCTGTCGCCGCCTTCAGCAACAAATCCTGCACTACGCGAAGCTTCGAGCGGTTCTCGGACATCCTTAGCGAAGTTATCGACGCCCGAGTGTATGCTGGCATCCACTTCCGCACCGCCGACACGCAGGGTGTGGTGCTAGGCAAGAAGGTCGTCCACTACCTCAAGAAGCACTACTTCAAGCCGGTGCGATGAAGGTGCAAAAAAAAGCAAACCGCAAGAAAAATTTAAATTTCGGCAGCACGCGCTCCGAAATCCCTTTGTAAAGGGAAAGAAACGATAAACGGGACAGAAATGACTTCTCAAAAACGACTGCTCAAACAAGGCCAAAACAACAGGAGGAAATCACATCATGAACGGTTCAAACATTGACCCCAGAAATTCGATTCACCGCTCGCCTCTTCGGGGGACATATTTACTAATCGCCGTCGTGCTCGCTGGCTTCGGGCTTTTCATCGCCCTCGGGCTCGCCGGCTTTGGGCTTTTGTCGAGCGCGCACGCCACTAACACACCGCCGCCGGATCCAGCGTTGACCGGACATTTTGGCCGGATGTTCCGTAATTTGCCACCGTTCGCCCCGCCAACGAATGCGGTTCGCGACGCTCTTATGCAACTCGGTACACCGGGCGGGATCATGGATGCGAACGACGATCTGGCAGCGGGCCCTGTGGCGCTGATAACGGATCCCAACCTTCAACTAGTTAACCGAAACAATCCAACACACACTGCCGGCGTAACATTCTTCGGTCAGTTCATTGACCATGACATGACGTTTGACCAGAGGTCCCGGCTCGGATTCCCGACTCAACCGATCATTTCACAAAACGCTCGCACTTGCTTCTTTGATCTGGACTCCGTTTACGCTGGCGGACCAAGCGGTAACCCGGAGTTGTACGATCTGGCTGATCCAATCAAATTCCGGGTCGAAAGCGGTGGCCAGTTCGAGGACTTGCCGCGAGATCCGATTAACCACGTGGCGATTCTCGGTGACCCACGGAACGATGAGAACATGATGATCGCCGGTCTGCACGCGGCCTTTCTTTTGTTTCATAACCATGCAGTGGACCTCGTTCGATCACAAAATCCATCAATCACCGACGTTCAAGCTTACTTCCAAGCCCACCGCCTGACGGTGTGGCACTACGAGTGGATGATTCTTCACGAGTTCCTGCCACACGTTCTCCCTCAGTCGGTGATAGATGATGTTCTAACAAACGGTCGCCATTTCTATAACCCGCTGCACAACGAGGCGTTTATTCCGGTAGAGTTCCAGATCACCTACCGATTTGGGCACAGTATGGTGCGGCCCTCATACCGTGCCAACCTCCACGGGGATAATGGACAGCCATTCTTTGGTATGATTTTCGATCCCGCGGGGGAAGGCAGCTCCGACCCCGTGGACTTGCGTGGCGGCGCGAGAGCTCCGAGACGCTTCATCGGCTGGCAGACTTTCTTCGACTTCGGCGGCGCTTTCAGTGCCGATGCACGCCCGAACAAAAGGATCGACACAATAGTTTCGACGCCACTCTTCCGCCTTCCGCTGGGGACGATATTCAATGGGATGCCGCCGGACTCGCTGATGCAACGCAATCTATTAAGGTGCCTGACATGGTCGCTCCCATCTGGTCAACGCATCGCAAATGAAATGGGCATCCCACCGCTCAGTAACAGCGAGCTAGCTGAGTTACAGACGATTCGTCCTTCGTTTGTCGAATCGACACCGCTTTTCTATTACATCTTAAAAGAAGCTCAGTTGAGGGAAGACGGACTACGTCTTGGCCCAATGGGTGCGCGTATCGTGGCCGAAGTATTCATCGGGCTGCTCCAGTTGGACCCTGACTCCTACTTTAGCGTACAACCCACCTGGGTACCGACGCTGCCGACCCACGATGGAACACCGGAGAGTTTTCGTATGATCGACTTCTTGACTTTTGCTGGCGTAGATCCCACCAGCCGGGGCCAGTAGTCATCGGGCGAACGAACGGCCCCTCATCCAATCTGACCGAGCCGCGTTCTACTTTTCTCGCGCGGCCTTGACGATTTGGGCGAAGCTGCGCGGGTCGAGGCTGGCGCCGCCGACGAGGGCGCCGTCGATGTCCGGCTGGCTCATCAACTCGCGGGCGTTCTCTGGTTTCACACTACCGCCATATTGAATGCGCACGCGCTCGGCGGTCTCGGCGTCCGCCATTTCGCTCAAAGTGTGGCGAACAAAAGCATGCGCTTCCTGTGCTTGATCAGGCGTGGCATTGCGACCGGTGCCGATCGCCCAAACCGGCTCGTACGCAATTACTGTTTCCTGCAGTTCCTTTGGATTCAGACCGGCGAGACTGCCGCGCAATTGGATTGACAGGATTTTTTCAACGTTCCCTTTGTCGCGCTGCTCGAGCGTTTCTCCGATGCAAACGATCGGACGGAGTGCCGCCGCATGCGCTGCGCGCACTTTCTGATTTACGATTTCATCGGTCTCGCCAAAGAAGGTGCGGCGTTCGCTGTGCCCGAGCACGACGTAATGCACAAACAAGTCGCGTAAGAGCGCAGCGCTGATCTCGCCAGTAAATGGCCCGTTCTTCTCCCAATACATGTTTTGCGCGCCGACCTTGATGTTCTGTGCTTTACCCAACGCTTCCGTCACTTTGGCAATCGCCGTAAATGGAGGAACAATCACCACTTCGACATCGGTGATTTCGCCTATGTCACGAAGAAGGAACGACTCTACAAACCGCGCCGACTCGGCCTGCGTCATGTTCATCTTCCAATTGGCGGCCACAATTTTTTTGCGCATAAACGTTTCTGACAGAATGAACAGAATTTACAAAAGTGGATTTGTTAATTCGGTCTAAGCTTTGTCGCTCAACGCAGCAACGCCGGGCAGCTCTTTGCCTTCGAGCAATTCCAGTGATGCGCCGCCGCCGGTGGAGATAAAAGTCATCTTGTCGGCGAGGCCGGCCTGTTTGACCGCCGTCACTGAATCGCCGCCACCGATGATAGTCGTTGCTTCCGATTGCGCCATCGCTTCCGCGATTGCAATCGTCCCCTCCCCGAACTCCGGAATTTCGAAGACTCCCATCGGTCCATTCCATAAAACTGTTTCCGCCTTGGCGATTTCCTCCTGGTAAAGTGCGATTGTCGCCGCGCCGATGTCGACCGCCTGCCATCCATCGGTGATTCCATGTTGTGGTGAGAGGCGACTCGTGTTTCGCATGTCGGCCCCAGCACGAATTTCCTCGGCCTCCACGACATCGATCGGAAGCAAAAATTTTACACCCTTGTTCTTCGCCAGATCGAGAAGCTCACGCGCAAGATCCACCTTGTCGGATTCGACCCGGCTAGCCCCCACGGAAATTCCTTGCGCTTTCAAAAACGTGTTGGCCATCGCGCCACCGATGAGAATTGTGTCGGCCTTCTCCATCAGCGCTTTGAGAACGCCGATCTTATCGGATACTTTCGCTCCTCCCAGGATGACAACGAATGGTTTGGTTGGTTTCTCAAGACCTTCTTTCAAGTGTTTCAGCTCTTTCTCCATCAGGAAACCAATCGCGGATTTCGGCACGAATTTTGTGACGCCTATGGTGGAGGCGTGTGCCCGGTGCGCGGCGCCAAACGCGTCGTTCACATAAAGATCGCCAAGTTCCGAGAGCGCCTTCGCAAATTCCGGATCGTCGGTTTCCTCCCCTGGCTGGAACCGAAGATTCTCAAGCAGCGCGACGTCGCCGTTCCCCATGTGATCAATGATTTTTTTTGGCACGTCGCCGATTGTGTCTTGACTGAAAATGACGGGGTGGTGAATCAGCGAATGCAAATATTCGCCAATCGGGCGAAGCGAATATTTTTCCACCCGCTTTCCTTTGGGCCGGCCAAAATGCGACATCAAAATGGTTTTGGCACCGTGCTCGCGCAGGTAGTTGATGCTCGCTAAACTCTCCCGGATTCGCGTGTCATCAGTGACGCGAATCTTGCCGCCGCGTGTTTCGACTGGCACATTAAAGTCCACTCGCATTAACACGCGTTTTCCGCGCACATCCAGATCACGCAGCGAAAGTTTTTGCATATCTATTCGTGCTCCTGCCCGAGCAAATCGCCGACCCAACTACAAAAGACGATAGATTCCTGGTAAACGTCGAGTTTCTCGTGGTCGAAGTAAGTTTTCATGCTTCGATCATGAGCAGGAGCATGAGCACGATTAAGACACCCTATTTCCCCAACATTTCCATCAATTCCACGCAGCGGTTGCTGTAACCCCACTCGTTATCGTACCAGCCGACTACTTTCACGAAACGGTTTCCAAGCGTGAGCGTCAGCTTGCTATCGAAGACGCAGGAGTGGGGATTTCCGACGATGTCCTCGGAAACCAGAGGCTCATCACTGTATTCGAGCACACCTTTATAACCTTTGGCCGATGCCGCTTCCTTAAAAGCGGCGTTGATGGCGTCAACTGTCGCATCCTTGTCGAGCACCGCGGAGAAATCGGTGACCGACCCGTCGGGCGTCGGCACGCGGAAAGCGCCGCCGTTTAATTTCCCTTTCAGTTCTGGAATTACTTCGCCAATTGCCTTCGCCGCGCCGGTTGTTGACGGAATAATATTGATCGCCGCGGCGCGCGCTCGCCTCAAATCTTTATGCGGAAAATCGAGGATGCGCTGGTCGTTTGTATAACTGTGGATGGTGCTCATAAACCCATGCGAGATGCCGAATCTATCGTTCAAGACCTTCGCCATGGGCGCGAGGCAATTAGTTGTACAGCTGGCGTTGGAAACAATTTTGTCTTTCGCAGGGTCAAAGACGTCGTCATTTACGCCAATACAAATCGTTACGTCCGGATCTTTTGCCGGTGCGCTGATCAATACGCGTTTCGCGCCGGCCTTTAAATGCAGCTCGGCTTTATCGCGGTTGGTGAAGAACCCGGTCGACTCCAGCACAACATCAATGGCCAGTTTTTTCCACGGCAGATTCGCCGGATCGCGGTCTTTCAACACTTTAATTTTGTGGCCGCGGACGATAATATTTTCGTCATCGTAACCGATCTCGCCTTCGAATTTGCCGTGCACTGAATCCCATTTGAGGAGATGGGCCAGCGTATGCGTGTCGGTGAGATCGTTGATTGCGCGGACTTGGTCGACTTGTTTCTGCGTCATGGCGCGAAGGACATTGCGTCCAATGCGCCCGAAACCGTTAATAGCGAAATTTGGCATAGGGAAAAGTTAAAGAGTTGAAGAGTTAAACCGTTACGCGGAAAAGCTTCAACGTCCAACTCCGAAAGCCCGCGAGCGGGCGCTCAACGGCCCAAAACTCAACGTCCAATGCGGAATTCATTATTGAGCGTTGCACGC
>Ga0193735_1000273_pt1 | contig 16403 bp, 12 predicted proteins | sample U1m2metaG_FD_145080 | JGI IMG/M metagenome (GOLD analysis project Ga0193735, IMG submission 145080) | Soil microbial communities from a riparian zone of the East river system, Colorado, United States - U1m2 | ecosystem: Environmental > Terrestrial > Soil > Riparian zone | place: USA: East River... | reverse complement strand
CATTCGGCTTTGAGCGCATTCGATTTTTCTTTTAATCCCGCCAGTTCCTTCTCGAGTTTTTTCAAACGCTCTTTGCTGGCCGGATCTTTCTCTTTCTTGAGCGCCTGGCGTTCCATTTCGTGCTGCATGATCTCGCGTTCGATCACGTCGATCTCGGTCGGCATCGAATCGAGCTCGATCTTCAAACGCGACGCCGCTTCGTCGACCAGATCGATCGCTTTGTCCGGCAGAAACCGATCGGTGATGTAACGCTGCGACAACACAGCTGCTGCAACGAGCGCGCTGTCAGTGATGCGCACACCGTGGTGCACTTCGTAGCGTTCCTTCAGCCCGCGGAGAATTGCGATTGTATCTTCCACCGTCGGTTCGTTTACCAAGACCGGTTGGAAACGCCGTTCTAGTGCCGCGTCTTTCTCGATATATTTGCGATACTCATCGATCGTGGTTGCGCCGACCGTGCGCAGCTCGCCGCGCGCGAGCATCGGCTTAAGCATGTTTGAAGCATCAACAGACCCTTCCGCTGCGCCTGCTCCAACGATGGTGTGCAATTCGTCGATGAACAAAATGACCTGACCTTGCGAATCGGTTACCTCTTTCAAGAACGCTTTCAGGCGATCTTCAAATTCGCCGCGAAACTTTGCGCCGGCCACCATCGCACCGATATCCATCGCGATAACCCGTTTGTTCTTTAGCGAATCCGGCACGTCACCGCTGATGATTCGCCGGGCCAATCCTTCCACGATTGCGGTCTTGCCCACGCCTGGATCGCCGATGAGCACCGGATTATTTTTCGTCCGGCGGGACAGCACCTGCATAATCCGCCGAATTTCGTTATCCCGTCCGATTACTGGATCGATCTTGCCGCGTCGAGCTAGCTCGGTCAGATCACGTCCATATTTTTCCAGTGCCTGATATTTGCCTTCAGGATTTTGATCCGTCACCCGCTGCGAGCCGCGCACCTGCTGAAGGCCCTGCATGATTTTGTCGCGCGTGACGTCGACTTCCTTGAGTAATTTTGCGGCTGGAACATTCGACCCAGCCAACGCCAGCATATAATGCTCGGCGCTGGTAAACTCATCTTTCAGTTTCGACATTTCCTTCTCCGCAGAATCCAGGACATTGCGGAGTTCATTCGAGGGACGCACATCGGCAGCCGCGCCATGGATTTTTGGGCGGCGTTCCAACTCTGAACGCAGCCGGTCGCGCAGTTGGTCTACATTCGCGCCTAACTTCTCGAGGAGCGGACGGGTTATCCCCTCGCCCTGGTCTAAAAGCGCCGAAAGAAAATGCTCGTTCGTTATTTCCGGATGATTAGCCTGCGAAGCGAGATCCTGTGCCGCCTGCAACGCCTCCTGCATCTTCTGCGTGTATTTATCGATGCGCATGATCTCAAAAGATAGTGAACGCATGCCGCAGAGGCAATTCGCCAATCAAAAGGACGCTTTTTCACACGCGAAATCAAAGGACAGGCGTTTGACACAAACGCCTCTACAACGATGAGTGTTTGCAATGAGCGAGGAATTGAAAGTATCGACTCGCCACGCGTTGCGCGTTTTGCGACCGGGGCCGTTTCGCCGTTACATCATCGGCAGCTCGATCTCCGATACGGGAACGTGGATGCAGGTCATGGCCCAAGGATACGTGATGAGCACGCTCACGAACAAAGCGATCATGCTCGGAATGGCCAACCTCGCTGCCGGTCTGCCGATGCTCCTTTTAACAATGGCTGGCGGCTCGGCGGCTGATCGTTTCGATAAACGAAAAATTCTTCTGGCGACACAGTACGTGCAGATCGCGCTCGCAATTTCCATGGGTCTTTTGATCATGAGCGGCAATATCGAGAAGTCGCACGCAGAGCGATCAATCACCGTCATCCTGGCGTTCGCGGTCGTGCTCGGCATTTCGAATTCATTTGAAATGCCGACGCTCAACGCCTTCGTGCCGGAACTCGTGACACGCGATGAAATTCAAAGCGCCATTGCTGTCGACCGTGCTGTGTTTCACGGCTCACGCGTAGTCGGTCCCTCGCTCGCCGGAATTTTCATCGGCGCGTGGGGCGCAGCTTCAGCCTTTTTTTGCAACGCATTTTCGTTCGGGGCACTGATTATCGCTTTATTCATGATCCCGCCGCGCTCGCGCGGCACGGCCGAGGAAGAACAGAAGCGCGCCAGTGGAATCAAGGAAGGTTTTCGCTACGTCGCGAAAGACAAACCAAGTCTTGCAATGATCGGGCTCATCGCAGCAACCACGGTTTTCATTTTCCCGATCATTACGGTGATGATGCCATTGTATGTGCGACTGGTGCTCCACCTAGGCGCGAATCAACTGGGCTTTTTAATGGGCGCGTCGGCAGTCGGCTCAGTGATCGGGGCAATTTTCCTGATCAGCATTCCGCACCGGAAACGTGTGCCAGTTATGATGCTGAACGTCTGCGTCGTCGCATTCGCGATTTTTAGTTTATCGCGCGCGCCAAGCTTTTACGTCGCGACGGGGTTACTCATTCTGAATTCGCTCGGGTTGGCCATGAACTTCGGCTTGGCGAACACGATTGTACAGGAACGGGCGCCCGATTATCTGCGCGGCCGCGTCTCGGCCGTGTTCATGCTGAGTTTCGTTGGCCTGATGCCGGTCGCGGGGTTGGGCGTTACCGGGCTGTCTGATCTAATCGGTATGCCCACGGCGCTGAAGATTGCGGCAGTGTGCTACGCCGTGATTGCGCTGATCGTACTTGCTCGCGTACGGCGAGAATGCTCGCGACCCGCGGCGCCTGAAAAGCCTGCTGTCGAGCCGGCACCGCCAATGGCTGCTGCTGTTTAGTGTGATTTCGTTTTCCACGTGTTGGAACTCCGAACGCCATGTCACCGGCGATGCAATGCTGGGTGAAATCAAAGGCAAACTTGGTTTTGACTTGATTGAACTAGACCACTCTGTCCGCATGTCGCTAATGCCAGGAATTCAAAAGATGTTTGATACCGGAGAAATCCGCTTCAGCAGTCTGCATAATTTTTGTCCGTCGCCTGCCGGATCCCCAATGACTTCGATCGACTGTTCTAAATTTTCCGCCGCGTCACCCGAGGAACGCGAAGGCGCTGTCACGCAAACACTTCAATCGATTGATCTCGCCGGGCAATTAAGCGCCTCGTTCATCGTATTACATCTGGGACAGGTGAACATGAACCCAATTACCGAGCGGTTGGTTGCGATGGCGAAAGGCGGTGGATATTTGTCTCGCGAATACGTGAGAATGAAAATCAGCGCCGTAAAAGAACGGGAGAAAATTGCGCCTGAATGCCTGCGGCGAGTGAAGAATTGCCTGCGCCGCATCGTTGAGTATGCCGCTGCGAAAAATATTAGGATTGGTTTGGAAGCCCGTCGCGATTATGAACAAATCCCAACTGAGCGCGAGTTGGCGAACCTACTTGACGAGATGAACTCGCCGATCCTGGGTTACTGGCATGATTTCGGTCACTCGCAGATCAAAGAGAACCTGGGGTTCCTCGATCACGCCGAGTGGCTGCGCGCAGTCGGTCCACGTGCGTTTGGCTGCCATGTGCACGACTGCATCTGGCCTGCGCGAGATCATCAACCGCCTTTTACCGGAGGGGTCGACTTTGAGAAACTTGTTCCGCTCCTTTCCGCAAACTGCTTATTTGTTTGGGAGATGAACCCGAATAAGGCAGCCGATACAATTCGCCAGTCAGTTCAAATGTGGAGGGAACGCTTCGGCGAATGAAAAAAATCCTGCTCACGTTTTTCCAGCTTAGCGTCACCACTGCGGTGCTTTACTGGGTTTATCACGATCCCAACCGGCGCGCACAGATGGTCGAGGCGATCCGAAACGCTCAGTACCGCTGGGTTATGCTAGGCATTTTGGCTTACATAATGGTGGAAGTCGCCGCCGCTCTTCGCTGGCACGTTTTGCTGAAAGTCCAAAAAATCCATCTGAGTCGTCCGCGCCTCTTGGGTTTGTTCTTCATCGGCATGTTTTACAACCAGTTCCTTCCTGGAGGCACAGGCGGCGATATCATGAAAAGCTATTACCTGCTCAAGGAAACGCCGGACAAAAAAGCGGGCGCATTGCTCGCCGTCGTGTTTGATCGTTTCATTGGTCTTGTTGCCTTGGTCGCCATTACTGTCACGCTCATCGGCTTGCGTTATGATTTTCTCGCGCAAACTACCGAAACGCGAAATTTGCTTTGGCTGCTGCTCTTTCTCCTCGGTACATCGGTCCTGACATTGATATCCACTTTTGTAATCAGCGGATTTAACCTGTTCCATTCATTGCCGGAGAAGTTCCCGGGCCGCGACAAACTGATCGAAATTTCCGCCGCCTATCATCTTTACGCGCATCATTGGCGCGCGACACTCGTTGCGTTTGGTGCGTCTCTGGTGGCGCACATGTTCACGTTCGCCACTTTTCTCTGTGCGGCTTACGCCCTGGGCGCACCCGTGCCAGTAGTCAACTTCTTCGCCGTGATGCCGGTGGAACGCACTATCTCCGCGTTACCCATCAGTTTCGCGGGAATCGGCCTTCGGGAAAAGGTTTTACAGATCATGCTCAGCAGCCTCTGTGGAGTGCCCGAAGCAAAGGCCATTCTCATTGGTTCCCTGAGCTTCCTCATTATTCTTGTTTGCTCCCTGCCCGGCGCAATCGTTTATCTGTTTTACAAGCCGAGTGGAGCGGTCGCGCGCGTGAAAATGCGTGAGATGGAACACGAAGTCATCGCGCTGGAACATGAGATAGGCGAAGCGGAATGAGGGCCGGTGGTTCGTAAGTCGTGATTCGGTTTAACGATGTAACGAGTCAACGATTTACATCTCAACCTTTCTCATGAAACACAAGCGCCCACTTGTCGTCGCCACCTTCGCCATGACTGTCGATGGCAAGGTTACCACAAAGAATTTGTCGCCAGTCGATTTCACTTCGCGCGAAGACAAATTGCATTTGTTCCGGCAGCGCGCTTTGGCTGATGCGGTGCTAATCGGCCACACCAGCTTGAAACGCGACAATGTCCGGCTCGGGCTGCCAACTGAAATGCAGGAGAGCCGAGTGAAACGCGGTCGAAGCCGCTGCCCATTACGCGTAATCGTTTCCAACGAAGGCAGGATCGACCATCGTCTGAACATTTTTCAGTCGGACGTTTCTCCGATCATCATCTTTTCGACGAAACGAATGCCTCAAAAATATCAGCGGGCTTTGGAGAAGAAGACGACACTCCATTTGAGCGACACAAAAAATATTGATCTCGCCGGCATGCTGCAAACATTGCGCAATAAATACAAGGTTCGGACGGTTGCATGCGAAGGTGGGCCGACGCTTTTTCGAGCCCTATTGGAACAAGGCCTGATCGATCGGCTCAATCTAACCATCGCGCCTTATATGTTCGGTGGAGCAAAGGCCCCGACATTGACAGGCGTGAGCAAGGGTTTTCTGCCCGCCAGCGTGCATTGTTCGCTGAGCGACATGCGCACCATCGGTGAGGAGTGTTTTCTTACTTATCGAATCAAGCATCAGCGGCCGCGCCGGAAGTAGACGTCTCTTTGCGACGCGGGCGCCGTACGAGTTCACCCTCGCAGTTTGGACAAACGAAATTCATTTGTCCGGCGCAAGTTGCGCAATAGGTGCACTCGTAACTGCAGATGAATCCCACTCCACCAGGTGTAAGTGTGGCTCCGCATTTTTCACATTGGTTTTTCAGTTCCAGCCCCATTTCTCTTTTTCTATTCTCCAAGAGTGTCTCCAATCGTTCAACGACGAAAGCGTGGTCTGGTTTGTCCAGTTTTTAGCGTGTGATCACTAACACTTTGTGTACGCTCGCGGAGTTTCCGGAAGGAACTAGTATGCTCAAACCAATGAAATGCTTCATTGCGATCGCTTTTGTAGTGGCGTCGCAAACAACCGGATCTGTCGCTGCCGATGCGGAATGGGATCGAACCGTGCTGCCGCGACCTCCCCAACCGTTTCAGGGTGTGACCAAGCGTACGCTGGAAGGTTCCGTGGCGGCGTTTACTGGGCCAGTGAAGGCTCCACCCAATGCGCCAAACATCCTGCTTGTCCTAATTGACGATGCGGGGTTCGGTAATCCATCGACGTTCGGTGGACCTGTCGCCACTCCTACCCTCGACAAACTGGCGGCCGAAGGACTTCGTTACAATCGATTCCACGTCACCGCCCTTTGCTCGCCGACGCGCGCAGCGTTGTTATCAGGGCGAAACCATCACGCGGTCGGATTCGGTTCGATTTGCGAACTAATCGGTGGCTGGCCCGGCTACAGCACGAACTGGCCAACGAGCGCAGCTTCTATCGCGCAAATTCTTCAAGGCAACGGCTATAACACAGCGGCCATTGGCAAGTGGCATCTTACACCTGACGCGCAACAGGGGCCTGCAGGCCCTTTTGATCGCTGGCCGAACGCACTTGGCTTCGATTATTTCTGGGGATTTCTCGGCGGAGAAAGCGGTCAGTTCGATCCGGTCCTTGCAGAGAATAACAGCATCATCGGAGTGCCGAAAGAGAAGGAATTCTACCTAAACGACGCGATGGTAGAACACTCCATTACCTGGATTCGTGATCAGAAAGCGCAGTCGCCGGACAAACCTTTCTTTCTCTACTTCTCAACCGGGGCAACTCACGCGCCGCACCAAGTCCCGAAGGAATGGAGCGACAAATACAAAGGCAAGTTTGACCAGGGCTGGGACAGGTTGCGCGAGGAGACGTTTGCGCGACAAAAAGTGCGCGGCGTGATTCCGGCTAACGCCAGGCTCACCCCTCGTGATCCGTCGTTCCCAGCCTGGGATGGCGTACCGCCGGAAGTAAAGAAATTGTATTCGCATCAGATGGAAGTGTATGCCGGTTATCAAGAAAACGCGGATCGCGCTGTGGGACGCGTCGTGCAAGCGATCGAAGACATGGGCCTCGCCGACAACACGCTAATTATCTACATCTTTGGCGATAACGGCGCGAGCATGGAAGGGACAGAGAGCGGGACATTCAACGAAATGACTACTCTGAACGGCGTTCCGCTCACGAACGACCAGCAACTAAAAGCGATCAAGGCTTATGGTGGCCTGGACAAATGGGGCGGTCCGGACATGGCCCCGCATTACGCTGCTGCGTGGGCGTGGGCGGGTAACACGCCATTCAAGTGGGGCAAACAAGTGGCCTCACATCTTGGCGGTATTCGTAACCCAATGGTCATTAGCTGGCCAAAACGCATCAAGGACAAAGGCGGTCTGCGAAGTCAGTTCACTCATTGTACCGACATCACGCCGACAATCTTGGAAGCCACGGGTTTGCCAGAGCCAAAGGAAGTCAACGGCGTCGCACAGATGCCGATGCACGGCGTAAGTTTTCTCTCCACGTTTGATGACGCCAATGCGCCTGCGCGACACACGCAACAATATTTCGAGATCTTGGGAAACCGCGCGATGTACAAGGACGGCTGGCTGGCATGCTGGCGGCTGGACCGCATTCCGTGGAAGATCGACCCCGAAACTCTCGGGCGATTCGCACCAGGTAAATGGGACCCAAATAAGGACAAATGTGAACTGTACAATCTCGACGAGGATTTCTCGCAGGCTGACGATGTCGCCGACAAGTATCCGGACAAAGTGCGCGAACTAACGGCGCTTTTCTGGGCCGAAGCCGAGAAGTATCAGGTGCTCCCACTACTTGGAGAGATGGCCACAGTGTGGGGCTTTCCGAAAGGCTTACCGGACGAGACGAAGTTCACCTATTACAACGGAACGGAAAACATCTCTTCCGGCATGATTCCTCCGATTTATAACCGTTCTTACAGCATCAGCGCGGATCTCGACAATCCGGGCCGGTCAGGCCTGGGACTCCGTCCTGGCATCGCTGGCGTGATTGTTGCCGAGGGCAGTTTTCTTGGCGGCTTTTCGCTTTATGTCGAAAACGGCCACCTCAAGCACACCTATAGCTTGCTCGGGCTCAAACTGGATACCATCAGTTCACGCGATGAGTTGCCCAAGGGTAAAGTGAATGTCCGTTATGAGTTCACCGCCGATAAACCCGGGGAATTCGGCACCGGCGGCACGAGCCGTCTTTTCATCAATGGCAAACAGCAAGCTGAGGCAAAAATGGAGCATAGCGTCCCGTTCCGGTTCGCCTCCTACGCCGGCATGGATATCGGCACTGACAATGGTCTGCCAGTGGTCCCGAAATTCGAATACGTAAAGGTACTACCGAAGTATTTCAGAGGCACGATCGAAAAGGTCGTGTTCGACCTCGGTCCGGCGAAACTCAGCGGCGAAGACCTACAGCGCATTCATCTGGAGCGCTTCGCGAAAGCGGTGAGCAATTGAGTAACCCAGCGCGCGTGATTGATGCGGTGGCCCGGACCGGCTTGTAAAGTTCACTGTTTCAACTCGCCTGAGCGGCCTTGCGCCGACTAAGATGGCGCTGTCCCATGTCGTTCCGGCAAACCATTGCGGCAAAGATTTTCGGGCTCGCCGTGTTTCTCTTGCTGCTAACGATCGGGCTTGCGGGCTTTCTGCTCCATGAGGTAACCCGAACCACGCAGGCTCTTGAGGTCGTAGCACATTTCGATGTCCCGCTAACCCAGTCGGTAGCACGACTGGATGAATTCGGTCTTCGACGGCGCTTGGCATTTGAGCGCTGGTTCGGAGCTCTGAATGCAGTTGAGCCGAATCAGCAAATCATCGCGGAGGCTAGCGCGAACTACACGCTTTTTACGCGTGAGCTTGCGGATCAATTTGCCGCCGCCCGGCGCATCATCGGAGCGTATCCAAGAAACCTAGCCGGTCCTGGCCGCGAAACGCTCGCTGAAGTAAAAACCCTGCTGGATCAAATTGAACCCGCCTATCAGGTTCTCAGTACTCGCCAACGCGAGTTGCTCGACATGCAACGGGCTGGCGAACATGAGAAGGCCAATCAACAGGTGGACCTGCTTAATGACCTTCAGCGCACCGTGCAAAATCAGCGCGAGTCGGTGAATTTGAAAATGGCCAGGTGGAGTGCCTCCGCCGCCCACGAGACCGAGGGACGCGAGCGCCGCGTACTCTGGTTAACGATTGCCGCAACAGTATCCACGGTGTTACTGGGTCTGACGGTGGCGGGGCTAATCACAGACCGGCTGACTCGCCCCGTGCGGTCACTGGCCAACGCCATGCACGATGTCCAGCAAGGCAACCTCAACGTCCAGTTGCCTGTGAGTTCTGGCGATGAGGTCGGCCGCCTGACCAACTCCTTCAATTTTTTTGTGGAGCAATTGCGTTCCAAGGAGCAGATGAAACAGACCTTCGGCAAGTACATTGACCCGCGAATATTGGAGCATGTGCTTGCACAATCAGGTGCAGAGACCGTGGCGGGCGGACGACGCCAGATGACTGTCCTGTTTGCGGACCTTGTTGGCTTCACAAGTTTGTCAGAACGACTGACGCCTTCGCTCATGGTCACGCTCCTCAACCGTCATTTCGGCCTCCAGGCCATGGCAGTCCAGGAGCACCACGGTGTAGTGGACAAATTCGTGGGCGATTCCATCATGGCATTTTGGGGTGCGCCCTTCGTGAAGCCGGAAGAACATGCCGTGTTGGCATGTCGTGCTGCGCAAGCGCAGTTAGTAGCACTGGACACTCTGCGTTGCGAACTTCCGGAGATTACCGGATTACGCCGCGATGTTCCTACCGTCGAGCTGCGCATTGGCATTTGCACAGGCGAAGTCGTAGTTGGCAATATTGGGTCGGAGAACACGCGCAGTTACACCGTCATTGGTGACACGGTAAACCTCACTGCCAGACTCGAACGCGCTAATCGCGTCTATGGGACACAAATTCTAATCGGCGAAACAACTGCACAAGCCGTTGCCCAAAAATTCGAGACCAGGGAGATCGACTTTATTTTCGTGAAAGGCAAGACAGAAACCACGCGGATATTTGAGTTACTCGCGCCAAAAGGACAGTTATCCGGGGAATTGGAGCGCTTGCAGGACCGTTACGGGCAAGGTCGCCGAGCCTTTCTCGCACGAGAATGGGACCTTGCTGAGGCAACTTTTCGCGAATGTCTCCAAGTTCGACAGAATGACGGCCCATCACAGGTCTTGATTGAGCGCATCCAAATGCTGCGCCAAAATCCTCCCGCCAAAGACTGGAATGGAGCATGGCAGCTGGTGGAAAAATAACAACGCTAGCCGCATGTACAGCTTCCAACATAACAAGTGCGCCCAAGAGCGGTTTACCCGTACCGTACAACGTTAAGGTACAAGCGAAGGGTAAGAGCCTCGATGCGCCCGGCTTGAACACGCTTCACTTTGCCAGTTGGTTCAAAACGTTTGTCATGGGCTCGCTGGGAATTCGGATCAGGCCAGCAAATGGGTGATCCAGCTCCAGGATTAGGAAAACGGCGCAGGCAACCGAGAACGCGGCGGCGACCAGAGCGAGAGTAGTCGTGGCGTTGGGCGGCGCGACCACGCTAAAGCCAAAGAAGATGACTACCAGCCACGAGACCAGCGCTATCAGCAGAGGCCTCGAAATAGATGGCATTGCCTGCGCTCGCAGCAGCGACCGAAGCTCGCCGAGTTGCACCATGAGGGTCACCGCCTGCGTCTTGAGGGCGCGTTGCGCGTCATCGTGTGGTGAAAGTCGCTGGATGGTAACATAAAATGCATCACCCAGCTGCTCGTTTGCGACCAATTGACCAGACGCCCTTCGCTCGCTTGGCCACATGCGCCGAACTGCGTCGGCGACTGCGTCGCGAAGCTCTCCACGCGCACCAGTTGCTTCGGGTCCGTAAAGCGCCAGCACTCGGTCGAGGAATGCGACCTTGGCGGCCATTTGCATCACTTCGCCTCGCACATTGTCGTAGGTGCCCTTGGCCGAGCTGACGAGCAACCCCAGAAGTAAGGCGGTCATGGTCGCGACAAGACCCATGGCCAGTTTCACAGAATCCCTGGAGTCAGCGCTCAAATGATCTCCTGGAAGATAACGACGCACACGTCTTCCCAGCAACGCGACACTCACGAGAACGACAAACAAAATGGCGGCAACAAGACCGATCATGGTATTTTAGGCGCGCTTTGGACAGTCCGCTCGAGTCTGGCGAAGTCGAAAGCCGTAATAACTCTTTTCGGCGTTAGGTCATTCACTCAGCAAATGTCACTTAAGACTGTCATTTAGTTCCAGTAAAGGGCGGTCATCCAGCGTGATCAAGCCGCCCCGCGGAGTGTCGATATCAGTAATCAGCGCAATGACCACGGCGATGAGAATTGGGAACAGAAATCGCGCAAGAAACGGGTGACCGCGGACGATTCCCGCCTCCCACCCGGTCAGCCACAGGCCACAACCTGCCACGCATAACAACAGCAGCCAGACGGCCCCGGGCACATGGTTGCGCTTGGCAGCGATGCGCGTCGCCTCGAAATCAATGGTTTCGTTGAGGCTGACGATGAAACTTGCAGTGATGGGCGTCGGCTGTTTTGCGGCGGCGGCAACTGCTTCATTCCAGAGGCGTTCATGCAAGTCGACGCTGTTTTTGCGCAAGGCCGCGAACCGCTTTGAGAATTGCGTCTCACGATGGGCTTCGATGCGCAGCGCGACATATTCCCGAAGCAACCGACCAACGTTGCCGGCTTGCGGCTCGGGTAATAGACGCGCTCGCCGCGCAGTAGTAATAATGGAGTTTGCCTCCTGAACCACTAGTTCGCGCCGAGTTTCGTGACGGCTCACCGCCATGGCAAAGCTGAAACCCAGTAACAACCCCAGCAGGGTCAGCACCGCAGCGGGCACGCTGCCGTCATCCTTCGTTTTTTCCGGTTTAGCCCGGCTGTGTGCGAGGCCCACGCGCCACCCGAACTCGGAAAGAGCTAGCAGAACGACCGCCAAGATCGCGAATGCTATCCAGCTTGAAAAAATCCGGGTTAGGAATTGATCAAGCATGATGGGTCATTCTCGTTCTCTTCGCGGCTGCAATCCCGCTTTCAATCATTTCAATCTCACGTCCACCGGTCAATCTTTCATTGAACCGAGTTTATTCGGTCGTTCCACAGGCTTGTCTTTTTGGGCGACAAGAATCTGGAAACCGGCGGGACTTTGCGTGGTAGGATCCACCGGCTTGTCCGTGAAGATGATTGTCGTACCCGGTGTGATAACTGCCTTCGCATCAGTCAGGAACGCTGTCGGAAGCCCGCTCTTCTGTGCCGCCAAAAACAGACCCTGGCTTGATCCTTCTTTTCCTGCCGATGTCACTTCTACCCAGCGCACATGCCCGTCCGCATCCACTCCGTCCAGCGCACTGAAAACCCGATCGTTCAGAGGCGAAACAACTTGGGCATTCGGAATGCCCGCCCGGCCGATTTCCACACCATTACGATAGACATAGACCGTTTTATCGGCGCTGCTAAAAATCAGGGAAACTGGACCGCTGGTAGATTTGTCGGGGTCCCAGTCAAACTTGCCAGCAGCGATTGGCTCGCTCTCCTCGCCGTTTTGCGTGAAGAACAGACCCGGATGCACTGTTTCGGCCGGCGCGGAATGATCGTCAGCGATGATTACCGTCGCACCTTTCATGGTGACGCCGAAGAGCAATTTGGAAAATTCCAGCGGGAGCCGGACGCAGCCGTGCGAGTCTGGATAACCTGGCAGGTCGCCAGCGTGTAGCGCGATCCCGCCCCAGGTCACACGCTCCATGTAAGGCATCTCGGCACCTTTATAGATGCTCGACGTATGATGCACCTCCTTCTCCAGAATCGTGAAAACACCAGTCGGAGTTCGATGGCCCGGGCGTCCGGTGCTCACGCTCGATCGCGCGATGCGGATACCATTACGATACACATATGCCACCTGCTCGGTAACACTGGCTACGATCAGTAAAGGCCCTTCCGGAGCGCGTTCCGGTTCCCAAACGTATTCGCCGGACTTCAGCGTGACCGTTTCCGGAGAGACACGTACGCCCTCCGTAAAAGTTTCGCCAAAAATGATTGACCGCTCAAGAACGAACAGGCAGGTGGCAAAGGCGATAAATAACAAAAACTTCGACTTAGTTAATTTCATAATTAGTTGATTTTCGGCGATGATTTAGATCAGCCTGGGTCCAGTCAATGCCTTTTTGATACAATGCCCGCATGCCTTCGTGTGCTACGACGCCGATCCCCCAAGCGGCGGTTTCACCAAATACCGGGGAAAAGGCGGTAGCGGACCAAGACGACGTAGGCTGGCCATTCGGCATGTTGAGAGAGTAATCGCTCCTCAGCGTGGATGCGGTAGACGAGAGACGCCCAACCGAGCAACACCAGGAGAAGCGTGACGAAATTCCATTCCTGTAGATTGTACCCGATGTTTGCCAGTACGTACGAAAGATACATTGGGTGGCGGACGAATCTGTAGGGCCCGTTCGTCACCAAACCTCTCAAAGCCGGACGAATCCCAAACAGATCGCTTCTTGCTCCCCGACGAACGCAATTATTTTGTTTATCGTCGTCTCGTTAAAGACCCCGCGCGGCCTCCATATAAAAAGACCGTGGGCCTCATGAAACGTAACGCCTGGAGGAAGTTCGCGATTCATTTTTGCGGTGGGAAAATGCTTTTCCAATCATCCTTTATGCTGACAACGGTCCAGCCTTTGGCAACGGCTTCATCGAGGCCCTTGTCGAGCTTGCCGATTTGTGATTCGCGGTCGTAGGCGAACTCGCGCTCCGCATCGGTGTGGTGGATGTAAGCACAGAACCGTGGACCACTGCCGGCGGCCGTCCATTGCAGCATTGGCAGGTCGCCGTCCGAGTTACCGAAAGCCGCGATAGGCCGCCGTCCGATGTAGGTCTGGATACCAATGGGCTTGCCCTCTTTATCATTAACCAGATTGATTTCGGGTAGCTTCACTAAGACCGGTTTACCATCGCGCATTTCAAACTTAAGCTTGCCGCTACTGCCTACCACTTGCTCGGGCGGGATGCCATAAACCTTCTCCACCCAGGGGCGCATGAACTCGATGCCACCACCGGAAACAATGAAGGTCTTGAAGCCCTTGGCGCGGAGATAGGCGAGTAGCTCAAGCATGGGCTGATAGACCATCCCGGTCAGGAGTCGCCCTGTCTTCGGATGCTTCGCAGTCGCGATCCAGTCGGTAACGATCTTCTCGAATTCATCCGTGGTCATACCTGTATGCGTAACAGCCATGATCTCAACAATCCCTTTCTCGCCGCCAGCCAACACACCTTTCACGTTACCTTTAAGAACCGAGGCAAACGGTTCTTTTGTTTTCCACTCTGGATGTTGCGGCGCGAGCGCCTTCACACGATCGACCGCGAACTGAAACTGGAAGTAAATCGGCTGCTCGGCCCAGAGCGTACCGTCGTTATCGAATGCGGCGATGCGCTCTTCTGGCCTAACGAAATCAGGCGAGCCTTCTTTCGTTACCTTCTCGACAAAGGCAATGATCGCTTTCTTTGGTGCGGTGTCGTCCCAGGACGGGAGCGGGTCCGCTTGAGCGAGCGCGTGTGCGCTCCAGACGATTGTAGCGATTAGGATTGTAGACACCAGCGTTGCGCGCTGCTGGAAGAAATGCCTATGCTGAGAATAGCGTCGCAGCGTCGATGTTACTCTCTGTTTCATAGTGGCGATTGTAGCGATCGAAAGGTGCTTCCTGAACCTCTGTTCTTACTTTAGTGGCCCGGGGACGATGCGGGTGCGCAACTCGATGTTCGCTTCCTTTAGCTTCTGCTGTGCAAGAGCCGACGCGTTGCCGCTAATTGCAATCATCAGACCAGAGGGTTTCTTGTCAAAATCCGACGCCTTAAGAAGTCTGATAAAATTTGCGGCGTTATCCGTCCAGGCAGCGTAATCCCATTGGAGCGCCACGACAGCGCGGCCATCTTTTCCAAGAGCAACCGGAAGACGACCGACCTGCTGAAGACGGGCTAACGGTTTCTTGGCGTGAAGTTCCGCCAGCACCCGCGAAGTTCCCAGGAAGAATAAAGCGTCTCCCTCATCGGTAGCTTCTGATCCGGCGAGATCAACAAAGGCCGCGCGGTTGGCCACTCCATTGAGTGATTGAAGATTCATGACAATGGCGGTTTGCACACTCGGAGAAAACGCGGTGTTATTGTTGAACCGGTTCGCCGCGGCTCGATCACAACCCATCGCCAGCATCGCGTTGAGATTGCGCAAGCGCAGCTCGGCTGGGGACTGATCCACTAGCGCCTTGTTCAAAGTATTAGTGACGCCAGCAGAGGTAAGGGCCAGGCCGGCTGCGCCGCCAATGGGCATGGTGGCGACACTAAAGGTCATTTTGCCGGCATACGTAGCCCAGGCGATTCCGTTGAGCTCGCGCTGCAACGTTTCATTGTTGGAGTACGGGTCGACTCCGAACTGGATCGCAACCATTCGTTTGGCTTTGGAAAAGCCGACGAGGTTCGCCGCGTTCGAATCCTCATATTGGCTGCGCTCGCGTCCATTAGTGCGCTCCTTCACGCGCTGCCCTGCACGATTGACGAATTTGAACAAGCCTTTCGGGATTCCGGTGATGGTGCTCACCGGATTCGTGACAACGTCTTTGGCGACGCCAAGTGGACTGGCCACGGCAGCTTTGAGCGCGTTCTTATATGCATCGGTGCGCGAGACTTCTTTGAGCTTGCGAATGGCAGCAACCTCATTGATGCGACGCTCGAGCATGATGTTGCCATCTGCTTCGAATTCGCCGTACTCGGAAGTAATTAAATAACGGTTACGCCCGGTGGAAGTGGGGACTTCGTCCTGCACGGTGAACCCATCACCGGCCAGGAAATCAGGATTGAGGATCTCCTTTGCACTCAGAGTGGGCGGTTCCTCGGTGTTAGTGGGCGCGGAACCGGACTGTCCGAGGAGAGAGAATGGGATAAGTAGTAAGATGGCGAGGTATTTTGTCATAAAGTGGCGTGGCTGGGTCTAATTGGATTGGATGTTTAGTTTGAGAATGCGGTGGACTTTGGCGATGGCTTGCGGGTTAAGAGGTGAGCCGTGATTGCACGGCGCGATAAATTCGCTCCTGGAAGCGTGATTCTCATATATTTGAATTCGAGGTTGAGTTACTTTTTAAATTTTTCTCTAAAGGCGACGCCCTCCGCCTTCTCCACCGCCAGCAGAACCGCGTCCGATAAGGCCGGAACTGCCGCGGTTTCACAGACCTGCTCACTGTTTTGACTGATTATGAGGGCTGTTAAGTCTCCATCGTCAGTTCTGTGGATTCGCCATCTGCAGTTGGAGCTCCTGCATTTTCTTCAGGGCGCCGGCGACCGTCAGGGTCTTGTAGTTGATATCGGCAGGGTGCACGAGTTCCCCCGCTTGAAAGGGATACTGTGGAATCGTGACCAGGAACTCCTTGACCTTCTGCCCGATGGGAACAAAAAGCCACATGTTATCCGCGTACCAGCGCAGGTACATCTGAGACTCGTGGG
>Ga0193735_1000272_pt1 | contig 16445 bp, 13 predicted proteins | sample U1m2metaG_FD_145080 | JGI IMG/M metagenome (GOLD analysis project Ga0193735, IMG submission 145080) | Soil microbial communities from a riparian zone of the East river system, Colorado, United States - U1m2 | ecosystem: Environmental > Terrestrial > Soil > Riparian zone | place: USA: East River... | reverse complement strand
GGAGTCGAGACATCTCTCGACGTTTAGAAGAATTTGTCCAGAGATTCCTCCACTTCGGTCGGAATGACAAAGGAGTGAAATGCGCAAAGTAAACATCAACGAAATCAAAGAAGAAGCGTGGCAGTCGCCAGGCGGAAAGTATGCCGTCTCTTTCAAGGGAATTTCCGAAGCGCTTGGGCGCGATCGTGACTCGCTCGACTTGTCCAAGCGTCATCCGTTCGATCTGGAATGGAATCGGGTGCCTCCCGGAAAACCCAATTTTCCCTATCATGCACACTCGGCGCAATGGGAGCTTTACTTGATTATTTCGGGCGAGGGGAGTGTTCGTTATAAAGATGGAACCACCGAAGTAGTGGCCGGCGATGCGTTCATCTTTGGGCCTGACGAACCGCATCACCTGATTAACTCTGGCGAGGAAGACCTCGTTTACTACGTCATCGCAGACAACCCTATAGGCGAATCGGCTTACTATCCCGATAGCGGGAAGTGGAAGGTAAATAAATCATCAGCGAAGGATCGCGTCGTCACAAAGGCTCAGGAAACGGATTATTTTGACGGCGAAGAATGAATTAGGAAAGCAGGAAGCCAGGAATTGAATCTAGAAAACGAGAATCGAAGTTTGTAAGCGCTAAGACTACTGATCCTTCGTGGTTTCCTGGTTTCCAGATTGAATTCCTTTTTGTCCGCGACCTCTGCGATCTCTGCGGTTAGATTTTGGTCATGGAGTCAAACAAATCGCCGCAGGATTTTCCGTACAAAACTTACCTCAACGTTCTGCAGGGGCCGCTTGAATTGATCGATGTGCAGAAGCTGGCTGATGCCTGCACGGACAAATGGTTCAACCAGACGCTTTGCAAGGTGAACGATTCGGTCATCAGGCTGGCCGTAATTCAGGGCGAATATCACTGGCACGAACACACAGAGATCGATGAATTCTTTTTCGTCCTCGACGGGCGTTTCCTGATCGATCTCGAACATCGCACGGTGGATCTTTCGCCGCGTCAAGGCTTCGTCGTGCCCAAAGGTGTGCGCCATCGCACCCGCGCACCGGAACGAACCGTGATCTTGATGGTCGAGCGCGCGGACATTGTTCCGACCGGCGATTGAATGCGTCGCAGGACAGGTGAAAATCATTTCGGGTGGTCAAACAGGCGTTGATCGCGCAGCGCTCGATGTCGCGCTCAAGCGCGGAATCGAGTGCGGCGGTTGGTGCCCGACTGGACGTCTCGATGAATTTGGGAGGATCCCAAATCAATATCCGCTTCAGGAGCTGGAGGTTGGCGGGTTCACCGAGCGTACGTTGCAGAACGTAAAGGATTCAGATGGGACAGTCATCATTTACCCGGGCAAACTTAGCGGCGGCACTGAGCAAACAGTCCGTTTCTGCGTCGAGCAACCACGGCCGCGCGAGTTGATTGATGCGTCAAAAGTTTCCGCAGAAGACGCTGCGACATTGATTTCCGACTTTGTCCGTAAGCACAAGATCGAGATTCTTAATGTGGCTGGGCCGCGCCAAAGCGAGTGGCCCGAAGGATATGACTACGCTTCTCGCGTGCTGGAGATTTTCTTGGCTACAGATCACTCGTAGCGCAGCGCTTTGACTGGATCGAGACGCGCGGCGAAGTAGGCGGGGATCAGTGCGGCAAATGAACAGATGAAAAACGCGCTGATGCAGATGATGGCGACATCACGCGGGATGACCTCGGCCGGAATGGACGAAAACTGATAGACTTCGCGCGGGAAAATCTCGATGTGCAATGTCGATGCGAGCCAGTGACTGAATTCGTTGCGGTAACGGATCAGCGTCATCCCTAGCCCGAGACCCGTAAGAGTTCCAAAGAGACCGACGATTGTCCCTTGGCCAAGAAAAACCCAGATGATTTGTGCGATGTTCGCTCCGAGCGCTTTCATGATTCCGATCTCACGTCGCTTTTGCACGGTCACGGTGATCAACGTGCTCATGATCCCAAAGGCCGCGACGACCACGATAAAAAACAACAGGAAAAACATTACCGTGCGCTCGAGCCGCACGGCTTCGAAATATTGGCGATTCATATCAATCCAGGTTTGCGCGTATTGTGGCGGCTCGAGAAATTGCTGAATCGCCTGTTTGATCCGTTGGGCGCCGTAGGGGTCGTCGGTCTTGACGGTGATGCCGTGCAGCGCGTCTCCCAAGCCGTATAACTCCTGCCCCACGTAAACCGGCACGAGAAGAAACTCGGAATCGTGCAGGTAATGACCAGTCTCAAAAATGCCGGTGACCGTCAATTCCTTCGGGAGAATCACATCGCGCAATTCGTCGATTGCCTTTTTTTCTTCTTCGCCTTGGGCGTTCTCCAGTTTCTTAATGCTATCGAGAATCTGACCAAGATTGCCGGGCGAATAGACCGTGATCTTGTCACCGACACTTACCTGTAGTTTTCGCGCGAGCTCAATCCCGAGCACGGTCGATTCGCCTTCCAGATCGAGCTTGCCGTATTTGATGAATTTTTGCAGGGGGATGACTTTTTCTTCCTGCCCTGGATCGACGCCGCGAATCAGCGGCGCTAGCCGCCGGTTTTGAAATTCCACGATCACCGGCCCCTGAATGTAGGGCGCGGTCGCAATGACTCCCGGCGTATTGTCGATCTTGGTCTTGAGCGTTCGCCAATCGCGCAAAACGTCCTCGGAGCTCACGAGAATATGCGCATCGAAATCGATCACTTTCTGACGAAGCTCACGGTCGAACCCCGTCATCACCGAGATCACAAGAATCAACACCGTCACGCCGAGCATCACGCCGAGAATGGAAATCAGCGTGATGATCGACAGAAACGTCCGCTTCGGTTTCAGGTACCGCAGCGCCAGGAAAAGACTAAATGGAAGCTTCAATTTGCTCCTAGCGTGGCGGCAAACTCACTGGGATTCAACCGCGTGTGCGCTGGCCTATTTCAACGCGTGCGCCTTTAGCTCTTCCAGCGTGACAAATTCGAGCGCGGAGGCGTGCGTGGCTTCAAGATCGACAGGGGCGGCGCGGTCATGATCGAGCGCGTCTTTCCAGCGCGTGACGCACACGCACCATTTGTCGCCGGGTTTCAGCCCTGGGAAACCCCACTCCGGACGGGGCGTGACCAGGTCGTTCCCATCGAGCACGGAAAAATCCAGAAACTCCTGTGTGACTTCAACGCAGACACTGTGCTGGCCGACATCTTCCGGACCTGTTCGACAAAAGCCGTCGCGGTAGAATCCGGTCATCGGGTTGCGACAACAACATTTCAATTCTGTTCCCAGAACATTCGTCGGCATAAACAAGATAAGGAGTTAGTATCGGAAACTTTACCGAAGGACAGAACAATGCCAATCCGCGCCAAGTACGTTCACACAAATCTGATTGCCAGAGATTGGAAAAGATTGGTTCGCTTCTACTCCGAGGTATTCGGATGCGAGCCCAAAGGTCCCGAACGCGATATGTCCGGCGCGTGGCTCGATAGCGTGACATCGCTTCCGAACGCACATCTTACGGGCGTGCACTTGCGTCTGCCTGGCTATGGCGAAGACGGCCCGACGCTCGAGATTTTCAGCTATGACGAACTCGTTGAATATGGCATGCCAGTCGCGAACCAGTGCGGGTTCGCTCACATTGCATGTGCCGTTGACGATGTGGACGAGGCATTGCAGGCGGTGATTGCGGCTGGCGGTGCCGCCGTCGGAAAGATTGCTACAACAGAAGTCGATGGCGTTGGTACCCTTCGCGTGGTCTATGCGCGAGATCCCGAAGGCAACATCGTTGAACTGCAAAAGTGGAGTTAGCGTGTTTGTGTCCGGACGAACCGTCATTGCTTACTGGCTGATTCCGGCGGAGCCGGCGCGCAGCTTTTTTCAGGGAGTGATCGACGATCTCGCGCGCCGATACGACGCGGCTCTTTTTGAGCCGCATGTGACGGTTCATGTCGGATCGAAGCGTGCAGATGCGGTTGAACGGGCGCTCTCAGTAGCCGCGCACGCTTGCAAACTAATCAAGCTCAAAACGCTTGAGATCGGTCACTCCAGCGAGTTCATCAAAACACTCTTTGTGCAATTCGCGTTGAATACAGAGCTGCGGCAACTTAATGAAATTATTCGCCACGCTGTGCAGGATTCGTCGCACTACGAGCTCAAACCGCACTTGAGTCTGCTGTACAAGAAAATGCCAGCCGCAGCGCGGCGCGAATTGGCGGGTTCGATCAAGGTGCCGTTTTCGGAAGTTATTTTCGATGCACTTAAAGCTGTTCGCTGCGTTTCACCTACAAGGAGCTGCAGCGGCGTCGAAGCGTGGCGCGTGGTAACGACGACAGAGCTGTCTGGGCGATAACGCTTCAACGCTGTGAAGCCGTTGGCGTTGGACTCAACTCCACCGGAGTCGATGAAATCGCTTGCGACGGAGTTGCAGAAGCCGCGGCGAATTTGGTTTTCGCTTCGTCGAGCAGTTTCTTCTCTTCCGGGTAAATCTTTCCATTGTCGGCTGCCGTGATGTACTCCTGTGCGCCATCGAGTTGGCTTGCCTCAGCCAGCAACAGCGCGACGTAAACGGCTGCATGCTGATCGTGCAACTGGTCGGGCGGCAAATTTCCCATAATCGCAAGGCCTTCGGAGTTTCTGCCCAGACGAGACAGGGAAAACGCGTAAGTGACTGCGCAATTCACCTCCTTTGGGGCGCGATCGTACGCCTCTTTGGCCAGTTGATGCGATCGTTCTGTATTTTGCTCAAGGTTAAGGCCGAGCCGGGCGAGATCCGCTGTGATCGGCGCCTCGTTGGGAGAGGTCTCGTGAAGACGCTGAAGAACGTCATACAGCTTCCCTGTTTCGTCCTTCGTGCGATAAAGCCGGCGAAGCGCCTCAAGGGCCTCGCGGCGCATCGGAGGATTTTCCGCGACGCGCTGCCAGAGCTCCTCGGATTCGTTCTCGAATTCCCATTTCGAAGCCAGACGCGCGAGCGCCAGTGCATGTTCCGGCTGGTCATTTGTTAATTGTTCCGCCGAGCGCCACAGCGTTTCGAATTCCGTGTTAGCGGCGCCCCCGTTCCGGGACTGTGATTGCCGAGTGGCAATTGCCTGATATGCGACACGCAAGAATTCGGAATCGCCCCACAGTCCAGTGCGCGTCCAGCGTTTCAAACGCGACCAATTTTTTACCGTCGCGTATGCGTCCGCCGCTGCGATGGATGTTGGCGGCGAGCCTAGGTGTGCTGACGGCAACTTGTCGATCCACTTAACAACATCTCCTGCGAGTCCGTTTTGATTCATCCAGTCCATGAGCGATGCGAGATCGGACGAATTGCGCGCAGCAAACGGTTTCACTTTTTCCAGTAGCGGCCGGAACTTTTTTTCATCGAGCTTCCGATAAAAGTTCAGGCAGAGGAGATAATCACCGAATGTGACCTCCGGCGACATCTGGAGTTGTTGAGCAAAGTTATCCGCTGCGGCGAGATCATTGCGTCCCACAGCGTCATTAAGCAACGCCCTCAGCGCGCCTGTTCGGTAAGGGGCCACCTTGCTCAGTCGCTGAAGAGTATGGCGCGCTTTCGCGCTTTTTTCCGCGTCACTGGAGTGAATTCGCAGCGCGGCGAGGTTGAACTGATAAAGATCATTGCTGGGCTCTTTCTTTACCGCGGCAGCGAACTGTTCTTCCTGCTCGGCAAGATTCCCTTCGGCGCGAGCCAGCCAGCCTGCCACGACGTGAAAAGCTGCCCTGTCCCGATCAGCGGTAGCGACCCGATCGAGCGCTTCTCGCGCCAGATCAAGCTTTCCAAAACGCAACGCCGCGGAAGCGAGATTGAGCTGGCTGTCCGGGTCTTTCGGGAGCAATCGCGCTATTTGCTCGCGCCGCCAGACGGTCTCTTCGAGGTTTTGTTGTTCCGCTGCCTCCGCCAAAATGTAGAGCGCCTGCAAAGAATCGGGATGTCGTGCCAAGAGCTCGCGCGCCGTCTGCGATGCTTCGGTGAGTTTTCCCTCCTGGAGCAATGCAGCAGCCCGGTGTAACAAACGGTTTTGCCGCCAGTCCTCATATAATTTTGAGCCGTAGCTGACGAAAAGCGCGCCCAGCAAAAAAGCGATTACCAATGCGGTAGTCAAAACAGCGAGACGGGCTGGCCAGAACCGGCGTTGGAAAAACGGCTCTCGACCGGGCGATGACTGGTGATCCGTTCCACGCCCGGCGTGTTTGATCCGTTCCGCCATTTCGTGTTTTATTTTCGCGCGCATTGGTTCCCTTGTCCTCCCGCGCATGCTGTTTCCTGCCTAAGGATGCGTTGCTATCTCGGGTTCTTGAACTGCAAGAGCCGCGTCGGTTTGTTCGATGGTCTGTTCTCTTAAGCGTCGCCCCCAAACGTAGCGCGCCAGGAGAACCTTCATTGTCGCGGTGAGCGGCACGGCAAGGAGCGGACCGATTACCCCGCCAATGATTAGACCCCAGGCAAAGATTGACACAATCACCGTCATCGGATGTAACCCGACGTAATTCCCGACGATTCGAGGAGCGTAAAATATGCCTTCGAGATTTTGGATGACGATGAAAATTGCCGTCACAATAATGGGGTGCGTCCAGTCGCCCCATTGAAACGCGGCGATCAGGACGGCTGGTATCCAGCAGATGATGATGCCGATGTACGGAATCATCGTGAGGATGACAACGAGTGCACCAATCAGCGGCGCAAAATTCAGGCCGAAAATCGTCAGTGCTGTCCCGATGAGTATGCCATCCACCAGACACACCAGTAGTTGGCCTCGAAAGTACGCCGTGACGTAACGATTGATTTCCGACAACACGTCTGCGACTTCATCTCTCAAGGGCGACGCGCGCAGCGGCAGGTATTCTTTCCACCGCTGTTGGATGCGCGGCTTTTCATTCAGCAAGAAAAACAAATAGATCGGCACCAGAATGAGACTGAGCAGAAAACCTGTGACGCCAAGAAATCCGCCGATGCTCTTCTTCAAAATTCCCCAGAACTTTTCCAACACGGTCGGGAGCGCTTGCTCCAACTTCGGCATTTGTTTTTCTACGTAAGCTTGGATGCGCTGGCGTTCAGCGGTGGTGAGCTTTGGCGGGCTTGGGGCAATTATTTCGGTGGCAGGTGCAGTGCTGCCTGGCGACGCGGTCGGAGTTGTTATCGGTTGTGCCCGGGGAGAAGGAGATGCCCCTGGGCCGATGAGCCAGTTCGTAAAGCTTGTCGATGCAGATTTGCCGTGCGCCCCACCTAGTAGCCCGAATGTTTGGTCGAATCGATAGATAAGATCGACCATGTAGTCCCGCGCTCGGTCGGTATAGGCGGGAACTTGCCTGGCAAAATTCGCGCTCTGGATCGAGATAGTAGGGACAAGCCATGCCCCCAATCCTCCCAAAGCGAAAAAGCCAATCGCGAAAACAAGAGCCACGGCTTTGGTGCGACTGAGCGTCCCGCGAGACATTTTCGTCACCAGCGGATCGAGCAGATAAGTGAGAATCGCGGCGATCGCCACCGGGATCAGGATTGGCTGGAGAAAACTAATGATATTCGCCCCGGCCCAAATCACTGCGCAGAGGACAACGACGAGAAGAAGCACGAAGCAGGCAGTCAGCGCCGCCCACATCATCTTGCGCTGCCAGGGCGTGGGATATTCCTTCATGTTACATTTTCAGCGCCCGACCTCGAACGGTCGCTACGTCGGATTCGTTCTTACGGGCAAATCTTTGCTGATTGTTTTCTTGGTGCTCTCGATCTTGTCAGTGAGCGTTTTATTTTTTGGATCCAGCGCCAGCGCTTTTTGCCAGGCGTCCAGTGCTTCCGGCACGCGGTTCAATTTCAGGTAAGTGTCGCCAATGTGTTCAAATACGACCGGATCGTCGCGCTCCACGGCCTTTGCGGCGCGAAGCAGGTCGTTTAAAGCTTGATCAAATTTGCCCTTGCGAAATTCCACCCAACCAACGCTGTCCATATAGGAAGCGTTGTTTGGTTCGCTCTCGAGGGCCCGCCGAATCATGGCTTCAGCTTCATCCAGATTCATATTGTGATCCGCCCACATGTATCCAATGTAGTTGTACGCCTCCGCCGAATTTGCCGGGTCGAGCGAAATTGACTGTCGGAGCAAATCAGCCGCTTTTTCGTAGAGACCAGCTTGCTCGGCCGCCGCTCCGTAGTTGAAGTAAAACTTGGAATTGATCACATCATCATCCTCATCGAGTTGCGCTTCGTGGAGCGCTTCCTCGAAAGTCGCCACGGCTTGCTGGCTCTGCTTCGCTTCGCGCTGGGCGATCGCCAGATAGTAAACAATCTCCGGCGCGCCGGGAAACCGGCGCCGGGCTTCCGTCAGCAGTTTCACCGCGCGATCTGCGTCTCTCAACGGTCCGAGAAGCAGCTCTGCCAGATGCAAATAAGTGCTGGGATGATTTGGATTAATCAACAGACTTTGCTCATAATTCGCGGCCACTTTTGCAAACTTCGCTTTGGCTTCCTCGATGCGGTTTGCGCGCTGCAGGGATCGCGCTTCATCATCCAGCACCTGTGCCAGTAAATCGTAGGATTGATATTTTTCAGAATGCTCCTTGATGATTTGCTCGAGCATCTCGACCGCTTTCTCGCGCTGGTTCGTCAGAATAAAGCCAGTCGCCAGTTTCTCTCGCGCATTTGCGTCGTCCGGTTGCAGTTCGAGAACACGTAGATAAAGCGGGATCGCTTCCTTCAGCTGCTCGGATGCCGCGTAATAATCTGCTATTTCCTTTAGGACCGCGGGATCGTCTCCGGCGTGTTCGGCTGCTTTTTTGAAAATCTCATTAGTCTTTTTCAATTCATCCGGTTTCGGCTGCGAGTCAGACTTGAAGAGAATGGCCATGTAAAGCTTTCCGAGCCGCATCCAGAAAGCGGGATCGTTACTGCGAATTTTTGCGGCGTGGTCCAGAACTTCGAGCGCTTTTTTCTCCTGGCCGGCCGCAACTTCGATTTCGACCAGGCGCTGGTAACCCTCCACGTCTGCCGGATTCAGCGCGATCGCGCGGTTGGCATAATCGATGGCTTGATCCGTCTTCTTGAGATACTTCAGATAGATGAAAGCGAGTTGCTGATAAGGCTCGGCATTATTCGGGTTTGCCTTGATCGCATCTTTGAGCACGTCAATTGCCTGCGGAAAATCGTCTTGTTGAATTAGCAACCCTGCCACACGCGACGCGAGTTGTGCCTGACCGGGATTGACGTTGAGCACTTTGCGATAAGCCTCCAGTGCGCGATCCATCTCGCCATTTTCTTCAAACGCCATTCCTTCAACAAAATGCGCGAGCGCATCCGCTTTGTGTGCCCCGCTAGCGCGCAAGGCAAGATCGGCAGCGGGTTTGGGATTGAGCGAATCATCCTGGCGGCCGGCTTTCTTTGTCGTCGCCGATGAGGGCATCGCTTTTGGTGATGAAGTGTTTGGCGGCCGGGCAACTGCAATGCTGCTTGCGGCGACGAAGATGGCCAGTGAAAAGAAAAAACACCGGCACGCCGAAACGTCTCGCCTCTTCCGCTCCTCCCTCATGCTTAATCTTATCTTTTTCCGCGATGTTCGGCAAACCCGCCCGGAACGTCATCCCGAGCAGAGCGAGGGATCTCTCACAGGGTGATTGATTACGCTAAGTAGGCAGTGTGAGACACACTTCATAGGTGAGGTCCCTCACTTCGTTCGGGATGACCCGGTTTGAATGTTTGTCCGGCGAAACGCCGAACGCCCAACGCTCAACATCCAACGTCGAACGTTCTGCATTCGATTTTCGGTGCTGGACGTTCGATGTTCTCGGGAGCGAGGGAGTGCGGCGTTACACCTTGTAACGCAGCCGCTTCTTGTGCCGATGCGCCCTCATTCGCTTGCGGCGCTTATGCTTCGCAATTTTTGCTTTCCGTCTTTTTTTAAGAGAGCCCATTCAGATTTTCAGAGTCGCAAGGTGCGATTCAACCATCTAATCCGCCGCATTGCAACTCAGTTTCGTTGCTGTCGGCAGTAATCATGAAAATTGTAGGGCGTCCGCCGCGGCGGATGCCGACGTTTTACTCAACAGCTGCGAGAGCGCGACCAGAATTTGATATGGTCGCCATCCCAAAAGGGATTGAGATGTGCGTCTCAGTTCTTGCGGAATGGCTCGATCAATTCTGGAGGATAGTTGTGAATAGTGAGCCACTCGACGACCGCCTGCCTGTATGCGGTGCGCGAGGACGGTATCTCAACGGGAACGCCAAGGAAGCGCGGAGTGTGCGCCTCATCAAAGTGAATAGCGACAATGAATGCGATGATTCCCTGCGCTCCCCAAGCGTAGTAAACAGGGTCGATGCTGTAGAACCGGGCGACTTTGTGGTAAACGCGCCGCTTTAGAGTCGGAGGCTTCAGCCAGAAGGTTATCGTGCCCGATGATGTTATCTCTGTGAACAACTTCTCATCTGCGGTCTGCAACTCATCCATCGCAAACTGGCAGATAGCTGTAAACTCCTCTGGTCCCCAAAATCGGCAATCACCAATCTGAAGCTTGTTGTTCCGCCCGACGTCTTGTCGAAGTAGACTTGTATAAGCGACGCGGTGGTAGAAAGAAAAGGTTCGCAAGGAACGCGCGAGCAACATAAACGGCACTGAACATAGGGTGCAGCTATTCGCCTAACGAGAATTAGACTGAAAAACTTCGTCTAAATCCAATCACTTCTTCAGCATCGAGTCGCGTTTCGACTTGAACTCGCTTCCCGCTTTCCATTCCGGAAATTTGTCGCCATTTGCGACTTGGTAGCCGACTTCGAAGAGAAGTTGAACATCCTGCACTGCGCCGGAGAGATCCCAGGTAGGATCAACTTCGTCAGACGGCTGGTGGTAATGTTTCGCAACAAATTCGTCGCGCTTCTGCTTTCCGTACTCTGGCGGCTTGCTAATGATGTCGATCCCGCGCGCTAGGTGCAACACGGGCACGCCGGCTTTGGCGAATTCGAAACTATCGACCCGATAGAAGCCGCCTTTCTCCGGTTCGCTGTTCGGTTTCATCACCCGCCCTTGTCGCGCAGATGCCTGACCTAACAAATCGTCCAGGGCTGAATTGCTGTTGGTGAGATCTTCGAGGTCGTGCGACTTACCCCACGGATTGATGCCGTCGATGTTGATGTCGGCCAGCGTTTTCTCCAGCGGGTACAAAGGATGCTCCGCGTAAAATCTCGCGCCGAGCAATCCCGCTTCTTCGGCTGTCGTGGCCATGAATAGCACCGACCGTTTCGGCGGCGGATTTAATTTTGTGAACGCGGCCGCAAGCTGAATAACTGACGCCACGCCCGACGCGTTATCGATCGCGCCGTTGAAAATCTGGTCGCCTTGCAATTCGGGATGACGCCCGAGATGGTCCCAGTGCGCGGTATAAATAATGTATTCATCACGCAATTTCGGATCGTCCCCTTCGAGTTTGCCGATGACGTTGTGGGATTTGAAAGAGCGAATCTGCTGTTTGATCTCGATGTTGGCTTTGGCTTTCAACGACACCGGCCGGAATTCTTTTGTGATCGCCAATTTCTTCAGCGCATCGAAATCCTGGCCGCAATCGGCAAATAATTTTTTCGCAACATCGCGCGTGATCCACGAACGCGCCGAAACCGCATCCATGTTCTTATTCGGATTATCGAGCTCGAAGTTTTCTTTGCCCCAGCTCGATCTCACTACCTGCCATGGATAAGCCGCCGGTTCGGTTTCGTGAATGATGATCGCCGCGGCCGCGCCTTTTTGCGCCGCGACCTCATATTTGTAAGTCCAGCGGCCGTAGTAGGTCATCGCTTTTCCTTTAAACATTTTGTCGTCGAGTTTTGACGGATCTTTCGGATCCGGCACCGGCGGATCGCCGATCAACATCAGCAGAGTCTTGCCGCGCACATCGACATCTTTGTAGTCGTTCCAGCCGTATTCCGGGGCGACGCCGCCGTATCCGACAAAGACCACGTCTGACTTGTCGACCTTTATTTCCGGTTGGAGACGCGCCGAGGAAGCAACGAAATCATCCTGATTTTTGAGATCGACCGTTTTGTCGCCAACCGTGAACGACATCCGCGGTTCGCTTTTGATCCCGGCCAGGGGAACCTCCTGCTTGTATGTCCCGTCCGGATTTCCCGGTTTCAACCCGATCTGTCTGAATTGATCGGAGATGTATTGGACCGAAAGTTCTTCGCCTTTTGTTCCCGGCGCACGTCCTTCGAATTCATCGGATGCAAGAACTTTGATGTGCGCGAGCAAGCCGTCCGGAGTGATCGCTTCCAGCGCAGGTTGCAAACGCTCCGCCAATTCATCCGTCGCGAACAGCAAGGCCGGAGCGGCCAGAAAGATCCCCACCCACCAGCGAGCAAGTTTCATGATCTTTTTGTAGCGGTTATTCGCGAGCGTCGCAAGATAATGACGGAATTCGAACGACCCGCCTTTGCCAAGGCTTCGGCGTGGCAGGCGAATGACGAAACGATTGGCGAACTGGGTCCTCAAGTTTTCCGCTGCAAAATAGTGATGCGTCCACGCAGGAAATCGATCGTGCGGGGATAAATCCATGAAGGCACAGCTTGCACCTCGGAATCGAACACAATGGCGTAAGGGAATTTCCCGGTAAGAAGGTCACCGTAATATCTGCTAACAGTTTTGCCGCGCACGTCATAATCCAGCGAATAAACGGCGATGTAATCTGGATTGCGCTTCTTCAAGGTGGCGGCGGTGAATAGTCCTTGGTCAGGATGTCCTTCTTTCTCGGCAACGAGGGGTTGCACCCAATCGGGAAACACTTTGCTGAACAACTCGACGCGACCCGGCATATGAGGCAGACGCAGGTCGATGATGTCTCGTGCTGGTGGTATGGCCTCGTCTGTTCGGCCAAGATGAATTTCGTGGGCATCGAAATTCGGCAGTTGCGACCAATGTGGACAGGTGCCACTCGATTCGATTACGCTGCCGGGCGGCACATTTTTCACCATCCAAAGCTGTGCCTTCAGGCGCGGATCATCGTTGAAGCGCTTCCCGACCAGATAACTGCACAGGCAGTTGTAAATCAGAACCGGCACGACTAACGCAAGAATCCATTTTCGCCGGTCGAACGTCTGCAACGCCGGGCCAATCATCAAGATCAAGAACGGAATAGCGGGCAAAACATAGCGCGTTTCCGTTCGCGGGAACGTCCCGATTTTCAAAATGTAGAGCAGAAATACGGCGCTGCTCAGAGTGAATCCGCGCGTGGCAGCGTCGCTGAGGTCGCGTCGTTTCAGGATTAGAATGCAGCTCAAAATCGCGAGACCGGCGATCAAAATTGCACCGGGAATTCCGAGAATTTCCGGAATTCGACCAATAGCTCCAAGATAATTGGCGCGGTCCGGTTGACCGCTGTAACGGGGCGTGACGGTGTAGTTGTAGATGAAATCGTTCCAGAATCTTTTCGGCTCATAGGGCGCAGTCGGGCATCCGAAGTAAAATCCGAGCAGAGCCATGCCCAACCCAATTCCGAGTTGGCGATTAAGAATCATCCGCGGAAGGCTCTCGCCTTTCGTGGCGAAGAAATGCGCGACAAGAAACGCGATTCCGACTGCCAGGCCGTTGTATTTGGTTGCGGTTGCGATGCCGATCAAAAATCCAGCAATTGCGTAATTTCGCGTGGTGGAAGCTGATACGAGCCGGTTCGCGGCCCAAAACGCCGCAAGCATCCAGAACAAGAGCGGCATATCCACGGTGAGGAAATGGGCATGAGCAACAAATCCGGCGCTCGTGGCGAAAGCGAACGCGATGATAGCAGCAGAAAATCTTCCATACGAGCTACGGCTAAAGCTATAAGCGAGCGCAATTGTGCCGAGGTAAAGTGCAATTGTCAGTAACCGCGATCCGATCAGCTTTGCCGGATTGGCGATTTTAATTCTATCCTTCGGCACTTGGGCGATCTTCATAACTCCGTCGATTGGCCAGACCACCAACACGTGGTTGAAGTAGGTATGAAACGGCGGCTTCATGTAGTCGCTCGGCCGCAGGGCGCGCAAACCACGCAGTGCAATCGAACTGCGATTCCAGTCTTCGACCCGCCCCCACGTGATCCCCTGCAGACAAAAAAGGAACGCGAGTGACACTGCCGCGACTAATAGCGGATCAAGGCTTTGAATTTTCCTCGATTGCTCCACGGATTCGGACAGTGAAGACGTCGTAGGTCGCAACGTTATCTTTCGCGCTACAAACTAAAAGCAGGCCTGGCCACAGATTGACACGGATTTCACAGAAAGGCGGAAGGAATCTGTGCTCATTTGTGTTCGTCTGTGGCGAAAGTCTGTTATCTGCTTTCCTGCGACGGCCCGGCGGGTGCTTTCTTTTTGTTGTCAGCTTTCACGCCAATCTTTTTCAGGAACGGCTCGATCGATTGTTTGCGGCCGAGGAATTTCTCGATGGACATGGTTACCTCACGCGAATCGCCGGGCTCGTAAATCTCGCGGCGCAATTTGAGGCCGGCTTGTTTGTCGAGGTAACCGTCCTTCGCTTTTTCAAACACGGTTGCCAAATCAGCGGCGATCGCATCGGCCCAGGCATAGCCATAGTAACCAGCGTCGTATCCGTTCAAGTGACCAAAGTAGGAGACGAACGTCGTGCTCGCATCAATCGGCAGAAAAACTTTTTCCAAAATCGGATTCGATATGGCGACACAATCGTAAGGCATGTCTTCAGGATGCGGGTCGTGCAGGGCGAGGTCGAGCGACGCGAACGCGAACTGGCGCCGATAAAAAACACCGGCGTTGGCAAGCTTGGCGTCGTCCATTTTTTTGACTATTTCGGCCGGAATCTTTTTCGACGGGTCGCGGTAATCAGCCGCGAAGGTGTCGAGTACTTTCTTGTCCCAGACCCAGTTCTGCAGCATCTGCGATGGCGCTTCGACGAAATCACCCGGCACATGTGCGCCGGCGAAACGTCCGTACTTGGCGCGAGTGACGATGGAATGCAGGCAGTGGCCGAATTCGTGGAAGAGCGTTTCTACATCCTGATGCGTGAGCAAAGACGGTTTGTCGGCGGTCGGCGGCGGAAAGTTGCAGAGCAAAGCGACGGTCGGCCGCTGATATTTGCCATCCGGTAACAGTTTGCCGCTGATAATGTCGAACTGCGCGAAGTGATTGAATTTTCCTTCGCGCGGGAACATGTCGAGATAAAACATGCCGAGCGGTTCACCACTGGCTGCATCGGTCACCAGGTAAAGCTGCAGATCATCGATCCATTTGTAAGGCGCGGCGATCTTTTCAAACCTCAGACCAAAGATGTTCTGATAAATGTTGAACATTCCATCGAGCACCTTTTGGAACGGGAAATACGCGCGCAAAGCTTCCTTATCGACATCGTATTTTTGCTTGTTCCGCTGGTTGCTGTAGTAACGCCAGTCCCATACCATGATCTTGGCATTAGGATCGTTCGTCTCAGCGGCTTTCAATTTTTGTAATTCAGCCACTTCGCTGTCGAATTTCGGCTGAATACCTGCGACCAGATCATTGATGTATTTTTCCGCATTCATCCCGGTCTTGGCCATTTTGATTTCGGTCTGGTAATCGTCCCATGACTTGTAACCGAGCCGCAGCGCAATCTTGTTCCGGAGCGCAAGCATTTGGTTGAGAACAGAAACGTTGCTGTCTTTCGCGAGGGTGTCGTGAATGACGTAAAGCTGCTTGCGAATCGCTTCACTTTTCGCGTTTTCCTCCACGGTGATGAATTGCCAGGTGACATTGGCCATCACCGTGTAAACGTCATCGCCGGTCTTGATTCCCGGCGCGGCGAGGAAGCTTTCCGGGACCCCGTCCAGATCGGCCTTTGTAAACATTACCGGAGCAGTGGCCTTAACGACGTTGGTGTCGAAGTCGGTCCCGAGTTTGGACAATTCCTTGCGTAACTGTTCGACTTCCTTTCGCTGATCGGGCGGCAACTCAAGACCCGCGCGACGATAATCGCGCAAGGTTTCCTTGAGCAACTTTTCGTCTTCGCCGGTGAGTTTGGGATGAATATCGGCAAAAGCTTTGATGGCTTTGTAAACGTCCTCGCGATAATCGATTCCGACCGCCCACTCTTGAAAGGCCTTCACCGCGTTCTCAGCCGCCGTGCGCATGCCAGGATTCGTGTTTGTTTCCTTAATGATCGTTGCCCTGTTCGCCGTGATTCCGGCTTGATATGTGAGATCGTCGAGCGCTACGACGGTGCTTTTGAAAGTAACCTTGCTCAGGTCTTGGGCACCGATTTGATCGAGCGCGCTATTTGCTTTAGCGATCGCATCTTTCATTGATGCCTCGATCGCTTCCGGCCTCTGTTCCCAGTCGGGGATCGTCAGCACTGCGTTTGCCTTCGCGGCAGCGGTGCGAAAGTCATCGACGGATTTCGGTTCACCGGCCGAGAGATCGACGACGGCCGCACAAAACAAGATCGACAAGCACAAGTTTTTCATTCGGAAAGGTTTGATTGCTGAAGAGGGCGAACATTGTGTAGAACGTTCAT
>Ga0193735_1000271_pt1 | contig 16481 bp, 22 predicted proteins | sample U1m2metaG_FD_145080 | JGI IMG/M metagenome (GOLD analysis project Ga0193735, IMG submission 145080) | Soil microbial communities from a riparian zone of the East river system, Colorado, United States - U1m2 | ecosystem: Environmental > Terrestrial > Soil > Riparian zone | place: USA: East River... | reverse complement strand
GGCGACGGACGTGGGCGCAAGATAGTCGCCTGTATGTCGCTCATGTCCAGAGTTGGAACTGCTTGATTATCTTGCATAACGATAATATCGCCTGTTAACCGTGTTTATCCAATTATCCTTGGAAACTGTGATTAACCTTTGCTCCTCTTTTTCCCGAGTTGTTCTATGTTGCAAATGGTGAACCAGCTCGTTCCAATGCCGCCAGACGTCCCTTCCACCCGCCAGTGCGATGTGCTACCGAGACCTCATAGACACCGCGGCGTACAGCCAGGATGGGATCGTCGGATGCTTCAATGCCATCAGTAAGGCGTGTAGGATCATGCAGCATTACCGGATCGCCGATCTCTTCGACTGTAGTTGTTCGGATAATTTCGAGCCGACCGATAGGTAAACGCGGGCGATCGTCTGGCCATGGCGCGGTAGGGTCGTCAGTCGGATCGTTGTCTTTGGCAAGTTGTAGGACGAGATTTTGTACCACCGGTGCATTTCTCAGCCGTGCTTCCATTTCTTCAAAGAGATATGATGGCGGTTGCTTCTGAAGTTCTTCTAACGTCTGACCAGCAACGCCTGCCTCCGGCTCCCAGTGATATCTAGCGTACGTAGCTTCATCAGCTGCATTTACAAACCTGAACGCATGAAGCGCGTGAAAAGCAGTCTGTGCAAAACTGACTTAGCAATCCATGGACGGGCTGCCAGTAATTGCATGACTCTCTTCTCGTCTGGCTTGCCTGTGGCGGGATCCGGCTTTAGCGCCTTCAGAACTTCAAGCATCTCATCTGGGGTACGACTAAAAAAGACCGGGATCGTTATGGCGATTAGGTCGGTTATTGTGCCGTCCGGTAGATAGAACTTTACAGCCATCGAAGGGGATGTTGCCGGTCCCCAAGGATTACCAGATGCGCTATGTCCATGGCGTACAGTAACCGGGACGGGCTGACCTTGCAGATGTATTGCACGGCTTAACTTCTTTGCCTCCGGCGTGGCCCTGAATATTGCTGCGTAATAACGACCTTGGGCATGCACCCCACGGTAACCGGGATGAAATCCTTGAAAATCTTCATGGATCATATCGACTAGCTCTGCTGCTAGACAATATTGACTTGGAGTCATTTCCTTCTCTTAGTATCTAACTACTAGCTTGGTCAAGCAATGTGTCCAGTCCGCCCTTGACTTTTAATGCCTTCCAAACATCCCGTACTGACGAGCTTGGATATGCGCTGTAAAAATACTGTGCAGACACTTGGTGCTTAACAATCCAATCTTTTATACCAGAACTGCGTATCCCCGGGAAGCCATCGACTTCTCCAAAAATCATATCAATTTGGTCCGGAATTTTGGTCGCAAAATCGTCAATGTAAGGATCCCACTCACCATCAAAAGTCGATGTGAACAACAGCCTAGTATCGTTATCGAAAATTACGTAGCGCACGTCATGGATCGTACCTAGACGGTCGACCAACTTTTGGTTCGGGTCTCCAAAAGTATCGCTCATCTTCTTACGAAGACGCTCAGCGCCGCCTTTCTTAAATGGCGCAATTATTGTTAATTCGGTTGCTTGTCCTGCCTTTAACCCTGGTCGCTTTCCTTCGACTACATTAGGTTTTGACATATCAATAGACCGTTTCTGAATATTATAAACATTTATGAGCCAGTCAGACTTGTCGACTATATGTTGTTCAGTGGATCTATATAGTCACGAATGGTACCACTACACAATACTACGAAACAAGGGTGATCACGAAAGTATATTGCTATGCATTACACTGTAAAATAAGTACTTAATAGAGACTTTCCCCGTCGGTATATGGAGGTTTATTTCTTAATAATTGTCAACCAGTATATATATTTCCAGGCTGAAGCAAATAGAGACTGATGACTAAAAACGAATAAGCGGCAGATGTTACTAAAAATAAGATAGACGAAATCAATTATCAATAGCTGTTAATTAATGACAGATACTCCTAAAGGGTTTCACAACTATAATAAAGATCCAATAATACTAATTATAGGAAAGATACTGTATCTATAACTTTTGGCCTACGACATTTTGGGATTCATATTTACGACCTCTGATTTTTTATTTTATTTAACTCTTTGTTACTATACATGAATCAGTTTTCCATAGTTTTGGGAACGTAATATTGCACTCGTAAGTAGTGCCTAGACAATAATATAGGTATGATCCCTATTATCTTGAATCTCTATATTTTACTTATTTAATTCCAAATCGAAAAGTCATCCCACCGTCATTGCCTTTTGCAAACGACACTACCCAATTTTCTGTAGTTTTATCAGACCATTCCACATATTTGCTATTACGAGAAGTAGTAACAACTGAATCAACTGAAATTGTATTAGATGGTGGGGCTGGTCAAGTTTTGCATCCGAATTGTTCCTTTCTCAGGATACGACAATAATACAATTGTATGATGTATAAGATATATAAGCTGTATTTTTGTTTGGATTTACAGCTGCATATCCGGGAACTCCTTTTTCAATCCGAATGGGACTATCCGTCACTTTTCTACGGTAACAAAGTCAACACACAACAACATAAGGATGATCTCATTTTAGGAGACGCCCGTTGGTGGTCTCTTATCTTGACTGTGTTCCAGGGATTTGTAATAGCTTAGCATATACCAGGTCTCAAAGACCTTCCCACATATCTCGCATCTGAGTTTCTTTGGGTTTGGTCTATACACAGACTGCTCTGCGATTGACATTTGCATATAGTAATTCAAAGTTATAACCTTAATATAATTTTGTAAGAAAAGGAAGTAAATTGTAATAAAATTTTATTCTCATCATATCCAGTCGTCCCATGGAGGAATAATTGTTTGGTAAGAATGCTCGGAATCAGAAGATTTTTCGAGACTTAATGTCTAGAATATTTCTATTTAATGGTTATAGCCTTAGTAGAAACCAAGAATTCAGTGGTTAGAAAAGGCGGTAGATGCAATCTGTGTTATCATACGAGGGAAATGCATGTTTTTGATAAAGGTGGTAGTTAATGTTTGATATGTAGAAGATACGAGGAGTTGCTGTAAATAATGGTTGATATTGGTATTTTCGAAATTATTGAATTGGGGGCCCCACTAGGAATAATTGGTACAATGTTTGTTGTTCTGTACTTTTCGAGGAAGCAAACGCAGGGTTTCAATTTGGATATAGAAACAAAGGTCCTCAATGACTTGGATGAAAAGGTTCGCAGGATGGCAGAGATCATAATTGAAAAGCCATCGTTGCAAAAAGTCATGTATAAACTTGAAAAGCCATCAGAAGAGTTAGCGTTTGCATTTTATATCTTGTTTATTTCTTCTCATGCTTATGCAATGCGGCAAAGAAAAGTGCTAAAGGATAATGAATGGACGGGATGGTTACAATGGATGAGAAATTCCTTTAAGTACGGATCTATAGGTGAACATTGGAACCTAGTACAGTCAGAGAATTGGTTTGATCCTTCCTTCCAGGCATTTGTCAATAAGGAATTGATGCCTTGGGCTCATAAAAATAATGGAAGCTAGGTTCTAAACCGAGTTTAGCTCCAATTCTTTTTTAATTGCTTGTATTATTGAAACAGAATCGATAAAGTCCTCTCAAACAGCTTTCGCTAATGCCTTTTTGTTGTGATACTACAAAAGGTAAGAGCAGAGAACGGTTAGGCGTATAACTATGGCTGTCTGTCTCATTACTTTTACTCGATAACATCCTTAAATATTATCATGTGTACACAAACTCCCATGACTGAAAGATTGGAAGTACCAATTATTAGCATCATAGCGGCGGTGGCAGCGGTATCGGTAACCCTTTTAGTAACAGCAGCAACACATGGTTTGACAGATTTTGTTTTCGCACAAGGATAAGCAAAATTTGGGTTCATCGAATATAAGTATAATATTTAACCTCACAGGTAATGAAGAAGTCCCTCCAGTCGAAACGAATGTAACTGGCAAGCCGATATTTCAGCATAAACTGTAGCAAAAGACTCGATAACATACAGTGTAAATGCGACGAACATCTAGGATGTCACAGCAGGTCATATACATTTTAGTAAACCAGGCGAAAATGGACCTATAGTATTTACAATGTTCAAATACGACCCTCCTATCGTTTCAATATTTATAACCATTGTCAACTTAACATATTTTATGAGCACAATCAACACCAAGGATTGCACCGAAATCTACTACAAGGACTGGGGTGAAGGTCCGGTAGTAACGTTCTCGCACGGCTGGCCTCTAAGCTCCGACGCTTGGGATGGCCAAATGCTTTTCCTTGTGCAGAACGGCTTCCGTGTGGTCGCGCATGACCGACGTGGACATGGCCGATCGAGCCAGTCCTCTTCGGGGAATGACATGAACGGCTACGCTGACGATCTAGCAGCCGTGATCGAGACACTGGATCTCAAGGACGCAGTGCTGGTAGGCCATTCGACCGGTGGCGGCGAAGTTGTCCGTTACATCGGGAGCCATGGGACGAAACGGGTCGCCAAAGCGGTCCTCATAGCCGCAGTGCCACCGATCATGTTGAAAACCGCGGCCAATCCGGAGGGACTGCCGATGGAGGTCTTCGACAATATGCGGAGTGGCCTTATGAAGGACCGCTCGCAATTCTACAAGGAGCTGGCGATACAATTTTACGGTGCAAATAGGACGGGGGCTAAGGTCTCCCAAGGCGTACTGGATCAGTTTTGGCTCTGGAGCATGCAGGCTGGCCTCAAGAACGCCTATGAAAGCATCAAAGCCTTTTCAGAGACCGACTTCACCGAGGACCTCAAGAAGATTGATGTCCCGACCCTTGTCATGCATGGCGAGGACGACCAGATCGTTCCCGTCAAGGACTCGGCGGTGAAGACAGTCAGACTCATCAAGGGCGCGAAGGAAATCTACTATCCTGGTGCACCGCACGGCCTCACAGCCACGCTTCAAGATCAGGTCAACGCTGACCTGCTGGCCTTCCTTAGATCTTAGACTTTGCAGTGTAACCTCATCAGTCTAATTGATCCAGAAAGACTTTCTGTAAGTGGATGAATAGGTACAAACTGGGGGTAAGAGACGGACTATCAGACCTCTCAAAAAGTCCTCACAATCTCAGTACAAGAAAAGAGCATCTGAAAGAGATTAATTACATCCACTATGGATACCATCTGTAAGTACAACTGCTAGTAAATACTGATCCTGTAAACTTGGAGGTTAAGAAATTTTGTTTCCAGATAAGAAATGATGTTATCTGTTTTGAAGAATAGATTTACTTTGAAAAACTTTGCCATCATGTCGAAAGCTTTATCGCTTGATTTTGATTTAGGTGATAAAATAAAATGAGTTTGTGTTTTAGTTATGAATTTCAAAAAGATGTAATATTTTGTGCAATGGCAACAACGTTAGTAGTAAAATACTGTTAGTAGTCGTAGAAATCATGTAATATTAAATATTTATTTTATATTGTAACTAATATTAGTCTATGTTAAAGGATAGATTGAAAGATGAATAAGCAAACGACAACTAACCAATCTATTATATTTGTAATAGTAATGGCAATTATGTTTTTTATTACTATGCAAGTAGTTTATGGACAAGGACAAGTTAATAATTCGACAGTAGGGAAATCATATTCATATAGAAACGAACTAATAAACAGGATTATGAACTCGACTTGTACAGAAAAACGGCTTGTTATAGGGGCGGAAAAACCAACATCCGTTTTGTACTTATCCACAATAGAAGAAATTTTTAAAAATTGTGTCGCAGAGGGTGCAATAAAATAAAATGACTCTTTGTTATGATTTTCAAAAGTGGACTATTGTATCAATGCTTGGAGTACTTGCGGCTTGTTTAGTAAGTATGGTTTCTCTGGTTTACGGTCAAGAGCCTCTAGTGATGCAGAAAGTACATGAATTGGCTAATCTTGCTAATAATAATGCCGATATGCTCCATACCTTTACTATGGTGCTAAGCCAATGTAATTATGAACTTGAAAATCGTGATTTTAGTCATTTGGCAGAGTGTTACAATCTCTTTAAGACATTCAATGCCATGATGCAGATATTGCAAGATTCGACTCGGAATGACTCAGCAAAAATAATGGGATTTACAAGGTAGGTGATTTATAAAAATTGGGATTTAGAGTAATACGAAATAAGCAAGGGCAAGATTATATTACTGGACATAGTACGGGTTGGAAAGTGTTAATGTTCTTTGGTATCCTTTTACTAATTATAGGACTATTTACATTGTTAGTCAATTATATTGCTTCGTTTATAATATTCTTAATTGCAATTATAATATTATTTGGTGCAAATAGACGGCAAAAAATGATGCGTCAAGAGTTTTATAATGAATACGTACAGCGAGAAAAAGACGGAAATAGTGATGCTGATATTGTTAAGGAAATTCGCAGACTGGAGGAAATGAAACGGGATAAAAAGATTAATGACAATAATGAAGGTGAATAGAAAAAATTGAATGAAAAAACAAAATCTGCTAAATGGGAAGTGCTTTTAATTATAGGCTTTATTACTGCAATATTGATATTTACCACTAGTCACATATTTGCTGAAATACCCGACAACTTAACAGCATTAGATGATAAAAATCAAACCACAATGTACCAATATTGTAAATCTAATCCTAATGGAAATATTCAAGAAGATCTAATAAATACGGGAAAAATTGGATCTAACTATACGGGTTGGACTTGTGATTATGTACGAGATTTGCAAAAACAGTATGATGAACTATCTAAATCTATAACTGATTTAATGGATAAGTTGAACCAATAGCCTTATAGCTGTGCGTATATAATATAATTACGCAAGGTTTCTAGTCTCGACGTTTAGCGAGACTAGAGCCAATTTGTTTTATTTTATTAATTGTAATATTATGTAAATAGATCGGGAGGGAAGAACTGTATGACGAATGTGTTGGAGTTGCTGGAAAAAAACTATGTGACTTTCTATTCAAAAAATAAAACTAAATAAAATGAAAATTATAAATATGATTATTGAAGAGAGTAAATGAAAGTGTTACGTGTCCAGAAAATAATCATTATTGCTCTGGCAGCGATATGGGCCTCCGCATTCTTAGCCACTATCGCAGGTCTATGGTAGAAACAAAAGAAAACCTAGTTAATCTGATAACCTTTAAGACTGAGCCTGAGTGCATCTAGTAAATCATCATAACTAGTTTGTTCTTTATCTAACGAGTATTCTTTTTATTTCGTTACTACAAACTTGATATAAAATCCATTCTAGGATTCTTAATTCACTGTTTAATGGTCGCTTCTATCGCAGAAGCCATCTTATTGTGTTATCTATAATTAGGAACAATTATGAAAGGACACATTGTTCTAAATGTGAGGAATGGTTAGAGATAGAAAGGCAAGAAGTTTGTGGAGAATGTGGTGAAATAAGTAAATAAACATGGGCTGTTCCATTTTTCTGTATCATTTTTCAGTTTAATATAACAGAATTCTGTGTTCTAAATCTTAAATATTTTACATAACATTCTTCTATATATGAGGAAAAAAGAGTTAAGCGAAAGATATGGAACAAAGCATATTTCTGCTTTCGTTACAAAGTTAAAGAATATTTCTGTTATCCTTTCAATAGGTATAATCTTGTGTACCGCCAGTGTTTTAGCGACCACGCCACAACAAGCCTTTTCACTGACGTTCGGACCGGTTTCAAACCTAAGCAACGATAGTGATCACTCGACGGCCCCATTTGTGGTTAAATCAGGCAATAAAGTTTATGTTGTGTGGGCAAACGAGGTCAATGATATATTCTTCAAAAGAAGCACAGATAACGGGGCCACGTTCGGACCTACAAAAAATTTGAGCAATGACCCCGGCGGCAAGCCACGCATGGCAGCTTCTGGGAATAGTGTATACGTGGTATGGGAAGGCGAAGGTTCATCAGGAAGTAGAGATGTTTTCCTTGCTAGAAGCACCGATGGTGGAAATAATTTTGAAAGCCCCGTTAACTTGAGCAATAACCCAGGAGATACAGAAAATCCCAAGATAGCGGCGTCAGGTAGTAATGTGTACGTAGTATGGGCTGATGAAAGTCCTGGAAATTTTGAGGTTTTGTTCAAGAGAAGCACCAACAATGGCGCAAGTTTCGGCAGTACCAAGAATTTAAGTAATAATCCACCGGACTCACTGTCACCTAGGGTAAAGGCGTCTGGGGATAAGGTATATGTGCTATGGGATGATGATAATGATCCCAAAGGACAAGCTATATTTTATAAGAGAAGCACCAACAATGGCGCAAGTTTCGGCAGTACCAAAGACCTCAGTGGTGACACTACCGGCGGTGCTGGAAATATAGCAATATCTGGTAAGAACGTATATGTCACATGGACCAGCGGGACGGACATTTTCTTCAAAAGGAGTAGTAACGAAGGTGCAAGTTTCGGCAGTACCAAGAACCTGAGTAACAACCCTGGTAAGTCGGAAGTATCAAGAATCGGTGCTTCCGGTAATAATGTATATGTTATATGGAGCGATGATACTGGAATACCCTCAGGAGATTGTGGTACAACAGTAAACAATTGTGATGTCTTCTTTAGGGCAAGTAACAATAAAGGTGCATCTTTTGGTGGCACTAAAAATCTAAGTAATAGTCCTGAAGCGTCTTATGGCAGTAATGTTCTTTCTTCGGGGAAAAGTGTGTATGTTCTATGGGATGATGCGACACCTGGAAATTTTGACATTTTCTTTAGAGCAAGCGATAATAAGGGCGCTTCTTTTGATGATGCTATTAATGTGAGTGAAAATTCTGGGGATTCTGGTCCTCCAGACATGTCACGCAAAGGAAATAGTGCCTATGTGGTATGGGAAGATGTTACTCCAGGTAACGGTGAAATATTGTTTAAGAAAGGGGATTAATTCGATTAGACTTAATTTAAGACAAATTACTTTATTTTTTACTTAATATCATATCCTTTTAAACTGAGCCTAAGAACATCTAACAAGTCATCATAACTAGTTTGTTCTTTGTCTATTGTAAGTTCTTTAGCGTATGCTGTGCGTAATGACATAACGTAGAGAGGTTGATGAAAAAATGACCAGAAGACCTTGTCTTTGCAGTCATGATATTACAATCCATCATGACGATAATAATCAATGTGAAATCTGCAAGTGTAAGGAGTTTGAAGAATAAATGACTATTCAAGAAGAATTCCCGCAACAATATACACACTCGATTAAGATCGAAGATACTGCAAAAGGGATTAGAATTGATGTTCATGTTTATGCAAACAGTTAGTTATGTCAATCGATCTGTACGCATGTACGGATGCATTCCAGACATGTATTATGTATAGTGGTGTCAATGGAACGGTGGTGTGAATGGATCGACTACCTCAACGGTACCCATCATACCAGTATCCTCATGTGGAAGAATGTGGCAATGATAGACGAATCTTCCAACGAAATCCTCAAATTGCATACGTACTACCACTACACCATTCGCCGGAAGGATCACTGTGTCCTGCAAGCCATGTGCCCCATAAGGTTGACCATTCACCGACATTACCTGGAAGTCATTGATATGAATGTGAAATGTATGATCATCGCCATCGATATTTTTAATCTTCCATTCCTCTAGGTCTCCTAGCTTCACTATTTGGTCGACCCGGTTATGATCAAAAACCTTGCCATCGATCATGTTAGTTCCCTGTTCGCCAAAGCGGTTCATTGTTGTGTTGGACGGCGGGGACGGAGAAAAGACTAACTCACGTTGAACCTGGACCTCACGATCTCCCAGGTCCTGCCTTGGTACTAGACTCGATGTATTGACTTCTGCTGTCTCAGCTCCAGTATTGCCTTGCACGTTTATTGTTGCTAGGGTTACCTCAGGATATGGGTGCGTAGTACCCCCTCTGTACGGGAGCATTTTAAGAGGATAAGTTCCATTTTCTCCGCCAGTAACCAGCACGGAGAATCTTTTACCAGCGGCAATCACAAGGTATTTTGTATCCCAGACCTCCCAGACAGGGTTACCATCCTCTTCGATGACACGGAAGGTATGACCTGGTAATGTTATATTGTAAAACGTTCCGGGATCAATATTCGCAAATCGCCATAGTTGAGTCTCGCCTGGTGAAATACTTACAACAGGATTGATTTCTCCATTGATAGTCTGATATGTTGGGGAAGTATAGTTAAGGTGCCAATAATGCCATGGAAAACCCCTCATGGTAAACATCTGCTGAGTGATATTGTGTAACACATCAGGTAGCAAGTCCTCTAAGCCTTCTATCACGAGCAAACCAGACAACCCCCCACCCACTTGAGCAGTAGCTAGACCATGCAGATGCGAATGATACCAAAAAGTTCCTCTTGCATGATTGATCGGGATATCGAGCACGTACTTTGCAGTTTCTCCTGGTCCAATTACACGAAAGATATTGTCTGAGCTGCCTAATGGTGACACATGTAACCCGTGAAAGTGAATGTTAGTAGGTTGATCGAGCTTGTTGACATAGTATAGGACCATCCGTTCGCCAGGCTTCACGTGTAGCGTTGGTCCATTGAGCGAGCCGTTATAGGTTATCGCTTTGACTGGTTCGTTTCCAACCATACCTTCATGCTCATCAATGATAATTGTCGCTTCCAAGATTCCTTCATGGCTGTACGCCTCGGTAGTCTCAGAGAAATTCATCTCTTTAAGAGGTGATGACTGTCCCTGACCGTCATTACCGGTCAGGTTCCTATCGAAAATATCGCTTGCACTGCCGCCGAGAGCAGTTTGGCCTGTAATAATGACTATCACAGCTAACATAGACAGAGTAATGAATATAAATTCGGGTGATCGTTGAACCATTATCCTCGAACTTACAAGAAAGTACTTAAACCTTTTGTCTTTGTCGCGATGTGACTAAGCCAATTTTTCTTACAGAAACTAAGTTTCTACCAGGGGAGAACAGACTCAATTCAACAAAATATGGGGAGTGAGTTATCACAATTACTTGCTTTTCGGACATAGCCATTAGCGTTCTGCCAAAGTATTTTATTTTGGTTGGATGTAAATGTAACGCCGGCTCATCCAAGAATATAACGTTCCCATTGCCAATAACTAATGCTGTGAAAATACCAATTGTTTCAAAGATTACTGTTTTAGAATTTACTGCCGTTTGTTTTATGACCTCTTTTGTGTCACGGATAAAACAGTAAAATTAGCCTATGAGTTAGTGTCTTGAATGACCTTAACATTATCTTGATCGTGTTGTTTTATTTCTAAATTAATATCAGGATCTTTATGATGTTCTTGTTTCTTGTTTTTCCTTCGGGCTCTTGTTCCTTTTTTGAAGGCGGCCAGAACTTGACCGTTAGATTCTTCAAAAGGATTATCTATCGTGGTAACAGTATCTTGTATTGTTTCTATTGGCTCGGCTTCGTAGATAGGACATAACCATGAACACTTCACACATTGTAACCAATTTTCATAGTCAGGTTGCCTTTCTTCGTTAGGCATTAGTATTTTAGGACCTAGAACGGATGAAATACCTACCTTAGAACACATGGGACAGTACAGTGTTTCTAACTCGTCGTCTTCATATTCAACTTTAATGATTCTGTCGTTCATTTGCCTATGTACCCCTCATGCTTCTCGCAATAGTACTCGATTAACATAATGTCTGGTAAGTGGTACGTAACCTTATAGATTGGGAATGCCTGACAAACATGGCATCTACCTAATGAAAATTTCTCCTTAATTTCACGTAATCTAGTATTCTGACTAGGAGGTCTTCTCCATTTTAGCCATCGCTCGATATTCACACCCCTATACTTTTGGTTTTCGATAGTTTTCTATGTAGGCTTTCCTTCTAGAATCAGTTTAATTTCCTCTTTTTGGGCTTCGGTTAATTCTATCCTTTCGACTGTACGATTGGGTTTATCGTGATGTGGGTCAGGGTAACTGCTCATAATAATCAATAGTCGACTAAGGCATCGTCTAGCAATTCTAGGAGGTTATGGATGTTTTGGAATTAGATATATTTGCGGGAATGGTAGTATATTTATGAAGAGAGCTCGGTTCAATAAATTCCTACAAGCAAACATCAACGTCATTATTCCAGTAATCCTTACTGTATTAGTGATAGTTGTTGGTGGTTTTGCTGAGTATCTGGCCGAATACAAAGAGCCAGGAGCGAATATAACTAAATTTGGCGACGCCCTTTGGTGGTCTGTGATTACGATTACAACAGTAGGGTATGGCGATTATACTCCAATAACCCCCGCGGGAAGGATAATAGCGACAATAGTAATGTTTTCAGGCATTGGCATCGCCGTAACATTAGTAACCGTAATCGCGCAGACGAGATTTCAGCGTATGCAGGAAAGATTGAAGTCAAAGACTGATGGTAAGGCTGGAGTATTAGCAAATGAGATGAAGGCAACTATACAAGACAAAGTCACGGGAATCGAGAAACTGACCGAAGAAGAGTTTGATGGGCTAATGGTCATGATGAAGAGTTTACGTCTCACTCTACTTGAAGAGTCTAAAGAGGTTTACAAATGTCCTGAATGTGCTAGCGACTACCGTAGCAAGCCTAAATTTTGCAGTAATTGTGGATTTGCGCTTACTTAGTGATATTCCTTACAACGATGATGGTTCCATACATGACTGTAAGAAAAAGAATGGAAACGGAAACAATGGAAATCATAGCGACATAAGCCTAGAAGTCGTATTGAAGAAACTGGAATCTATCGGGATCACCTTAGATTTGGAGAAACTAAAAAAATGTCTAATCATTGCAAATATTGTGGAGAGTGGTTGGATGGATATGATATGTGCCCGGCATGTGAAGGAATACAATTAGAGGGATAATAAATGAAGATATCAGAGTTTAAGCAAAAAATGACGGGACAAATCGAATCTGAAAGTATTATCTATTCAGTGTCATGTGCAGATTGTGTAAGTTACAGAAAAGATGCAGATTTTTCCGCAGTGATACAAGGTCTGATAGATGGCGAACGTAAAGAATTTTACACCTTAGAATATGCCAACAAATTTGTAGCCGAACATAAAAAACAAAAACCATTACACAATCCAAACATTAGCAGTAAGACAGAAATTGTAACTAATAATCAAAAACATTTAATGATGTATAGGTCCTCCCCTTATTCGGATGACTATCTTGAAATGTATTCTATCGATGGTTATAGGATAGCCTCCGATAAACATGCGTATGAATGTCTAATATGTGGAGCAATATTTGAGTCGAAAGGTGCTGATTGTCATACAGTGTTTGATACAGATGACCCACGTTGTAAAGAATGCAAACATCCTGCTAAATTCCTGTCGGGTAGATTATGTGCCTGTCTTACAATGGAGGAATGGGATAGAGAGCAAGATGATAGAGCATGGGAAGAAGGTTGTTTCTATTGTAAAAGAAAATTTCCACGCTATGAGATGTTTAATCTACGCACACCGCATTATTTCCGTGACTATGATGTGCCGGATGTTTTATCTAATATTTGTGGTATGTGTTCCTGTTTAAGGAAAGGAAAACATGACTAGCAAAAAATTGGAACAATGAATTTCGTATGTGATACATGTGGTGTTCGCAGTCGTAATTTCAATAAGATATTGAAAAAACATAATAAAAGACTTAATGCTGCCAAATGGTGGAAAAGAGTAAGACCACCATACTCTCGGATAAACGAATACAACCGACGGTAAAGAGTGCACTGCGGTAACAAAAAACAAACTACAAAAAAAATTCTTTAAATCCCTTTTTTTTTATCAGTTAAATACTTACAATCAAAACTTATTTAATATTATATCCTTTCAAACTTTTTTATCTCGTTACTACATACTATATACAAAATCCAATCCAATATTCTCAATTCACTATGCATTTATCGGACTCAAATATTGAGTTAAGATTTGAATATCATAACTTAAATCCAGACCTGATAAATCATAAACTAAGCTGATAAGGACCTATATCGTGTCAGCCATAAATAATACCAATGAAAAAATTCCTCATTATCCTTATAGGATTGCTCACGGGTGCTATTTCGGTAGGGATTACTGCTCGCACCAAACACATACGAGAAATGGATAGTAACATTCCAAACAGTTATCGGAAAATAAGTGATCGAAAAATGGTTACGATAGGTTATTCCTGAGGGCAGTATTTAGGGTATCTCGTTACTACAAACTAAATACAAAATCCAATCTAGAATTCTTAATTCACTATGCAACGGATCAGCTTCAAATATTGAATGAGTCCGATTTATTGATAGTATAATTTCAGTCATTTTAGATTCAATAAGATTACATATGTGAATATCCGGATTTTTCATATTTTCTAAAACCCAACTTATTAATTCAATTCTTTTTTGAAGATCTCGTTTGTAAGTTGAATCATCTTTTTCTACTTCAAGCCATCTTTTAGATTCTTCAATTTCTTTTAGTAAAATTTGTTCGGTATACATAGACTAAATTAGTAATATTAGGATTTAATATGGCAAGTAACTATTAGGGTGGCAGACTGGTCTACTCTGTCTTGAAAAAAATTGAACGACATAAGCATAATTAAGTCAATATTCTATTATGTCTGAAGAAAGAATCGGAGATAAGTTTCTTCGGAAACTCTATGAAAAGACGGTAAATAATGGGATTGAAAGTATTGACAAAGATGAGATTGGAAAAGAACTCGGAATAATAGATGTGCAAATGGATAATCTATTAAACGAATTGACTTCTGAGGGTTATATAAAGAAAATAGGTCGGACTAAAATTTAATTAACCGATGATGGAAAAAAGAGAGTAGAAATTTAGATTATTTTACGATAGCCAAAGACATATCTAAAAGCAATACAAACAGCAAGAGATAATAATATACAACTGGTACCAATGGAGGAGAGTAAGAAATGATTATTCGTCCTGTTTACATATTGATGACGCTAATAGTGGTCTGTTTAATCATAACCTTCTTCTTGTTAACAACTATCTTTCGTACACATGACGTAAATTTACAGGTAACTCTGGGTATTGTTGAACTCCTTATTCTTGTGTACTTCACTTTTACAGCATATAGGATGAGGGCTGTTACAGAGCAGGAGATTGAGAAATGAGTCTTTGCTATGACTTTCAAAAGTGGACAATGATAACATTTTCTCTAGTTGCGGGCACTCTAGTGACGGGATATGACAATTATGGACGTTTAAGTTGTCAGGCTTTCCTTGCCTCATAGTGAAGTAATACTACCCCACTGTCAAACGCTATTGATTTAACCATATTGAATTTTTGAATCTCATTCAAGTCTTTAAATATAGTCATGCCATTTCCAATTGCAACAGGATTGATGCACAAAAGAAATTCATCAATTAGTCCCAATTTAATTAAAGAAGAATCAAATGAAGCACCACCATAAACAATCATGTCTTTGCCGTCTCGGCTCTTTAACTTGATGATTTCGTCAGTAAGGTCACCTGTTGCTATTTCTGTATTTATCCACTTTGATTTGTTCAATGTTTTGGTGAAAACAACTTTTGGAATTTCTATCATTTTTTTACCAAACGCATACCAAGGGTCATCAGGTTTTTTTATCACATCAGACCAGTAAGAAATAAAGACATCAGCCATTTTTCGTCCTAAGAGAATGGTATCAATGGATTCCATTAATTCGTTTTCGTATTTCATGATTTTGTCATCCTGCAACCCAACCATCCAGTCCATTTCACCATTAGGTCCGGCAATGCAGCCGTCTATGGACATCTGCACTTGTAGTGTTAATTTTCTTAAACCACTTTTGTTATTTACCACTTGTAGTATAACGAGCTTGGATTCTTATAACTGTTGTGACCTACACGACATTTTTCACACATGTTATCCTAAGGCTAGTAACGATTACAGAAGTTATTATTTGTTACCTGTAAGAAACCTTGCTGCTTTCTAGAATGTTCCGTGTCTAAGAGGTGACTTTACATTATTTGTTTCGAAGTAAATATCCGACTATGTGAGCTCCACATACTTCATAGACTCGATTAACATTCCCCTCTCCTCTCAGTGTTCTAGATTTTAAATTGAATAATTGCCCATAATGTTCATGGGTCGAACTATACCTTCGTTCCGAATTGCATCGGAAATGGAAAGATGGAAATGGAGACCGTTTAGACATGTATTAGACAAGAAAGACAGAAAGACATTTGATGAAATGATTTCTTATTCACGATTGTATAATGCAGCGGGAACCATGGCTTGTAGACCTGTCTTGGTTCATGTTATGCTTATATCCATTATATTTGAACACTACAAGCAATTAACAAAATTAGCAACGGAGAAAATTCAGAATCAAAGATAATTCTTATGTAATAATCTAACTGAGTTCTTATATAATACGAGAGGCAAGCACCAGTGCTAAACACAGAGGCACCGGTGGGCTCTGATTGTTTCTTGTTCAATACACGAAGCCGTTTCTACCAAGTTGCCTTATGCTTAGTTTTAAGTCTTGTGTATGGTAACA
>Ga0193735_1000270_pt1 | contig 16484 bp, 11 predicted proteins | sample U1m2metaG_FD_145080 | JGI IMG/M metagenome (GOLD analysis project Ga0193735, IMG submission 145080) | Soil microbial communities from a riparian zone of the East river system, Colorado, United States - U1m2 | ecosystem: Environmental > Terrestrial > Soil > Riparian zone | place: USA: East River... | reverse complement strand
AATCCGCGCACCAACGTTCCTTCGACAAAATTGACCCCTTCAATGGAGCCGGCCATGATCTCGCGAAAACGCTCGATCTCACCTTCAGTCTGAAAATAAATGACGATTTTCGCGTTGTTGCCTCGCCATTCTTGTAAGCGCTCGACAAACTGCGCCCGTTTCGCCTCGGCGAGCACCAGATCGCCGACCGCAAACTCGCCGACCTCACAATCCTGAAATGCACCGCTGAAATCTTCCGGACCAGTCTCAATCCAGCCTTCGCTAACCTGGATTTGTGGAGGGGCGAGCTCCCGCGAGCCCGGCGTCGCTGGAGCTCCGCCCTCCATGTCTGGCTCAATATTAATTACAAGGTGATCGCGCTTGACGTAATCGCGAACCTGACCGCTCTGGTCCAGCGCTCCCTGGTCGAGCAAAATGTCGACTGACTTCAGATCGCGCACTGAAGTTTGAGTATCGATGTTGAGTATCGATGTCGAACTCGCGAAGGGATTCGATCTGATCTCCGAAGAATTCCGCCCGGAAAGGCATTGGGGCCTGCCAGGAATAAAGATCGACAATGCCGCCACGGACGGCGAATTGCCCACGGATGGTGACCTGGGCGACGCGCTCATAGCTGCTGCCTACAAGTCGTTCAAGGAGGCTTTCCATCTCCGAGGCCGCTCCGCGCTGAAGTTGGGTGACGGCAGATTCCAGCGCGCCGTGCTTCGGCGCAGCCTGATCGAGACTCGCGCGTGTTGCTACGATGACGTGTCGAACGGCTCCGCGCCCCACTTGCATAAGGACTGCCAGCCGTTCGGCGGCGATTTCCGGATCCGGCAAAACATTTTCGGCCGCTGCAAACTCTGCTTCCGGGAGGAAAAGCGCATCCGGCTGCCAGTTGAGCAGACTTTCATAGAGCAACTCTTGAGAATGAACACTGGGACAAAGGATCCAAATCGTGGAATCGGCAGCCTGCCGATCATCGGGCAATAGCTCACGCCAGGCGTGCGCGATTATGGCGGCCAGAAATGGCTGGGCTGGCTGGATGACATGTGAGAACTGCAGCGGCCACTGAGCATCTTGTATCGCATGAAGTTTGCGCGCGATGGGTTCGCTCGCCGCGACACGTTCGAGAAGCTCTATCCCGATTGGTTTTTCCACTGCAGAGTTTACGCCAAATTCCGCGAGAGTTGTAGCCACGTCTGTGTTCTTGCGCCTTCGGCGATCACTCTCGGCATCGGTCCGAGCCGGACTGGCATTTTCAGGAGAAGCCGATCCACCTAAGGTGGAACGCGCTGTCCTCAACGCGTTGGCTAACAACGGCCCGACTGCTTCGGGCCAAATTTTTACAACGCGCGACCGATGGCTGCGGCAATGGCTCGAAGACGCGGAACGAGCTCGGCGAAAATCTCCGGCGTAAGCGCCTGGTTCCCGTCGCTCTTGGCCATCTCGGGAGAATCGTGCACTTCGATCATGAGCGCGTCTGCGCCAGCAGCGACTGCGGCCAGGCACATCTGCGGAACAAATTCGCGAAGACCGAGAGCGTGCGCTGGATCGACTATGACCGGCAAATGAGTTTTGGACTTTAAAATTGGAACAGCGCTCAGATCGAGCGTGTAACGGGCGGCGGTGTCGAACGTGCGAATGCCGCGCTCGCAGAGGATCACGTTTGAATTCCCCTCGTTGAGGATGTATTCGGCGCTCATAATCAAATCATAAATGGTGGCGCTGAATCCGCGCTTGAGCAGCACGGGAAGTCTGCTGCGACCCACCTCTTTCAAGAGGGAGAAGTTGTGCATGTTGCGGGTGCCGACCTGAAGACAGTCTGCGTATTTCTCGATCATCGGGAGATCGCGCGGGTCCATGACTTCGGTGACCACAGGCAAACCAGTTTTCGCGCGCGCTTCCGCAAGGAAACGAAGTCCCTCTTCGCGTAATCCCTGAAAGCTATACGGCGAGGTGCGCGGTTTAAACGCGCCACCTCGCAGAATTTTTGCGCCGGATTCTTTTACGATGGACGCGATCGACTGAATCTGTTCTCTGCTTTCGACCGAGCATGGGCCACAAATGAGAACAACGTCCTCGTGTTCGCCCAGACGCACGTCGCCGACTACGACAGAGGAAGCTCCGCGAGAATCGCGCGCCGCGAGTTTGTACGGCTTCAACACGGGGATGATGGCTTCCACGCCCGCCATCGCGGCAATCGGCTTTTCGCGAAGGAGAGCTTCGGGCCCGATTACACCGATGATCACGCGCGATGCGCCGCGGCTGATTTGTGCTTCAAGCCCGAACTCGCGCACACGCGTGATGATGCGCTGGATCTGTTCTTCAGTGGCGTTCGGTTGCGTGATGACGATCATATTCCTGTCAGTAGAATGATCAGAATGACGCGACCGGGAATTTTCTGCAAGCCCAGATGCTGGCTATTCTACGCCCCGCAATGCATCCGAAAGCGGCGCAGTAGCAGCAGCTCTCCAAAAAGCTAGCGTCTGGATTGGCATGCTGAAAGACGGCCACGTTTTGGAGTGCGGGTCGCCGCGGCGACCTCTGCCGCTTTGGATCCTCGACGCAACGAGTGCGAATTTTCGAAAGCACTGACTCGAATCGGAGGAACCGCGGCTGGGAGCCGTAATCTAATTTGTGATCGTGACCGGCGTCCCGACCGAGACTGATCTAAAGAAATCTTCGGCCATGAATTCGGGCATCCGGATACACCCGTGCGACGCCGGATACCCCGGCAAATAACCCGCGTGCATACCCGTCCCTGACACGATGCGCATAAAGTACGGCATGGGCGTGCCTCTGAAGTGAGAGCCCGGTGGTTTCGGATCTTTTGTCACATCCACGTTGGGCGCAACCACATTGCCGGCGGAATCCACATAATCGCCGAACAAGCTGGACACGTGGTCCTTGTCCTTTTGAATAATTTTGTAGTGACCGAATGGCGTGTTGAGGCCTTCGCGACCAGTTGAGAGCTGCGAAACGCCGACGAGTACGCCGCCTTTGTAAAAATAGGCGCGCTGCTCTCCCAGGCTGATCTTCACAGAAGGGCTTCCATTAACGCTGTCACCATCCCAATAGGAGACAGTGTCGCGTGGCCCACCGGCCGGCGCTTCACCGTAAACGCCGCCCAAATACTGCGTCCTGGCAGAATAACGCGGGTCTTCACCGCAACCCACGACGAGCCAAACAAGACCAACAGAAACGATTATCCGCAAAACACCCAACAAAGAATGATGCATAGTTTCGACGGCGTTCTTAATGCGCACGCTGCGCAAAAAGTCAAGCGAGGGCAGTGTTTGCCCGCATCGCGGATGTTCGTACGGAAGAGGACGCAGGTAGGGGCGGTTCACTGAACCGCCCGCGGGCGATTGGGGTCAATCGCCCCTACCTTTTACACCATTGATCCACCCAATCGTTCACAGTCTTGTACCAAAGCTGGCTGTTCTGCGGCTTAAGCACCCAATGACCTTCGTCCGGGAAATACAACATTTTTGACGGCACCTTCAGTATTTGCAGCGTCGTGAAGAGATCGAAACCCTGCGAAACATCGAGCCGGTAATCGTTCTGGCCATGTACAACCAGCGTCGGCGTTTTGAAATTCGCCGCATACTCGTGCGGCGACCATTTCCGGTAAACATCGCGTTTTTTCCACGGCGGACCGCCGAATTCCCAATTTGGAAACCACAACTCCTCGGTCATGCCGTACGCCGATTCCGCGTTAAACATGCCATCGTGCGACACGATGCATTTGAACCGATTCGTGTGACCTAACAACCAGTTCGCCATGTAACCGCCGTAGCTCGCGCCCAGCGCCGCCTCGCGGTTCTTGTCGATGAACGGATAGGTTTTCTCCACGTAATCGAGCCCCTTCATCAGATCGACGTACGGTTTGCCGCCCCAATCGCCGCTTATCGAATCGGTAAACTTCTGCCCGTAACCGGTCGAGCCGTGGAAATTGATTGTTACCACCACGTAATTTCCTGTCGCCGCAAACAACTCCGCATTCCACCGATAGGTCCATTCGTTTCCCCACGCCCCTTGAGGTCCGCCGTGGATCAAAAACTTTAGCGGATATTTCCTGTTCGGATCAAATCCCGGCGGCTTGACCATGAAACCCTGAACATCATCGTTGTTCGCGCCTTTGAACGTGAACGACTCCAACGGCTGCATGTCGATCTGCGACAACAGCGCGTCGTTCATGTGGGTGATCTGCTGCCACGGCTCGCTTATGTATGTGCCGAGTTCGGGACTTTGGGGCGTTTCGAGCTTGTAAATTTCATTTGGTGCGGTTGCTGACATACGCGTGAAAAACAGACTGCGACCCGCAAGCACGAGGTCATCGACGTGTAGTTTCTGTGACGGCGCACCTTGGTGTTGCGGAATCGGATTCTCCTCTGCTGGAAATGCCGCAAACATAGGTGACTCGCCGTGATCCTCGGCAGTGAAGAGGATCGCTGTAACCCCTTCCGGAAATTGCTCCCACGCGAAGCTTCCAACGGATCGATCGAATTTCTCCGTTAGATCGCGCGTTTTTTGTGATTGTCGATCTTGCACGAGGAGCCGCCATTTATCGGCTTCGAAGCCGGCGCGCGCTTGCGAACGCCAGGCGATGTATTTTCCGTCCGGCGAATAGAGCGGCGTGGTGTCGGCGCCGGGACTGGTGGAAATTTTCTTTCCCGCAGTTGCGGGACCGCTGATCGGCACTATGAAAATTTCGTTGTTCGTGCTCGTGGCTTCGACTTCATCGACGTTGGATGTGTAGGCCACCTCCTGACCGTCGGGCGAAATCGCGTACATATCCTGTCCGCCTAACGAGAACGGCGGCACATCGTGATCGCCGGGTGTGAGATCGCGCGGCGCCTGATTTGGAGGGGCGAGCTCCTGCGAGCCCGGTCCGAGCCGGACTGGCGGATTTCCCGGCGTCGCAGAGCTCCGCCCTCCAGTGGGATTTGCATCTGCGCTCAATACAAACAAATGACTGCGTTTGAATTCGGTGAACGCGTTCCAATGTCGATAGAACAGGCGAGAAAAGATTTTCGCTTTCACTTTGCTCTTCTTCTGCTCTTCATCGCGTTGTTTGTTACACGCATCGTCCTTGCAATCCGGATAAACGGCCGATACGAACACGATGTTCTTCCCGTCCGGCGACCAAATCGCGCCGTCGGCACCGGTTGAAATGTTAGTGACCTGATGCGGCTTGCCTACTAACGAACCGCCATTCGAGTCGAAATCGCACATCCAGATTTGCGTGGGATCGGTGGCTTTCGAGGTCCAGATGAGTCGTTTGCCGTCGGGCGAAAATCGCGGGCGCTCCTCGTGGTTCGGCATCGGATTCAAGCGCCGCGATTCACCGCCACTCGCCGGGACGATCCACAAATGCGAAATCTTGGTGTTCGCCGCGAGATCGACATCTTCACAGTCGAACACGACCCATTTGCCATCGGGCGACGGAACCGGCGCGCCGACGCGTTTGAGTTTCATCATGTCTTCGAACGTGAACGGATGCTTTTGCGAAGTTGGCGTGGGCGATTGAGCGAAACCAGAAAGCGCCAACGTGAACGACAGCGTTAGAATCTTCCAATGCATGGTGTCTATGTTGCGTTGAAGGGCACTACAAATCCAGGTGGATCGGCTTCTCCGGAAAATGCCAGTCCGGGTTCGGATCGATGGGAAATATTTGTGCCTTCGGCGTCTCCCTACTTAACATCGCGTTGAGGACAACGCGATCCACCTTAGAATGCAGACATGGCTCAAGTAACAATCGAAACAATCAAGAACGGACCTTATATCGTGACCGGAGAAGTCGAGTTGATCGATGCGGATGGGAACAGATACCCAGTCGAAAAACGGATGGCGCTCTGCCGGTGCGGCGCATCGACCGAGAAACCGTTTTGCGACGGCACACATTCCAAAATCGGTTTTCAAGCCGCCGAGCAAGCCGTGCCGGAATCGAAGGAATAACCTTTTGTCATTCCGAGCGGAGTCGCTTGCCGTGTCGTAACTTTATGCGAAGGCTGGGAGGAATCTCTAATCGTGAAATCTAAAGCAGCTATAGCTCTCACACTTTCACTCTTCGCCGCGGCGACTATTCACGCCGAAAAAATTTCGCTTGTTGGCGGAACGGTGATCAACCCCGCCGACGGCAAGGTGTTGCCGAATACGACGGTGGTAATCGACGGCGACAAAATTGAACGCGTCGCGATGGGCAAGCAGGACGCGGCGTCCCTCGGAAAGCAGATCGATTGCACCGGCAAATTCATTTTGCCGGGTTACATCGACACGCATGTTCACTTCTTCCAATCCGGCGACCTGTTCACGCGACCGGACGGCACCGATCTAAATAGTGTTCGCCCGTACAAGGACGAAGTGGCGTGGGTAAAGAGTCACGTGAACGACGTGTTCGCGCGTTACCTGCGAAGTGGAATCACAAGCCAAGGACGAAGTGGCGTGGGTAAAGAGTCACGTGAACGACGTGTTCGCGCGTTACCTGCGAAGTGGAATCACAAGCGTGGTCGATGTTGGCGGACCATTTTGGAATTTCGAGGTTCGTAAGACTGCGAACGCCACAGCGAAAGCGCCACGCGTGGCGGTGGCCGGTCCGTTGATCTCGAGTGTCTCGCGCGAAAAACTTGATCTCGGCGATCCGCCGATCGTCAAAATCGATACGCCCGATCAGGCACGAGAGTTCGTGAGGAAACTGGCCGAACAAAAACCCGATCTGGTCAAGATTTGGTACATCGTCGACAAAGACCACCCGGTCGAAAGCTTCCGGCCAATCGTACGCGCGACGATTGAAGAAAGTCACGCGCACAAGATCCGCGTCGCAGTGCACGCGACCGAATTGGAAACGGCACGTGCGGCAGTCGAAGAAGGCGCGGACGTCCTTGTCCATAGTGTGACCGACAATCCAGTCGATGACGCGTTCGTAAAGCTGCTGAAAGATCGACACACGATTTTGTGTCCGACGCTCGTTGTGTTCGAGCGTTACGGCAGAACGTTCTCGCATCAGTTGAACCTGACGCCGGAGGAAACAGCGTGGGGCAATCCGGAGGTGATCGCATCGCTCGACGTCACCAAGATTCCGCAGGACAAATTACCCGAGCGCATCAAGAACGCGTTAGCCAAACCGGATGAAACGTTGGATCGCATCAAAAAAACCTACGAGGTCGCGCTGCCGAACTTGAAAAAACTGGAAAATGCCGGCGTCACGATTGCCGCAGGAACGGACGCGGGAAACATCGGAACAATTCATGGACCTGCTCTTTTCCGGGAATTTCAGTTGATGAAAGAAGCCGGCCTGACCCCCATGCAGATTCTCCAATGCGCTACCGCGAATGCGGCAAAACTCTTTGGCGGCAACACCGGTGCGCAGATCGGTAAGATCGAAAAGGGCTATTTTGCGGATCTCGTCATTCTCAACTCGAATCCGCTGGATGACATCGCGCATGCTTCCGACATCGACGCTGTCATCAAGAATGGCGCGGTTTATCCGGCCGATTCCATTTTACGGTGACGTGCTGAGACTGAAAGCGTTCCGGAGGAGATCTCAATCGTTGCAGCTGGCACCGCTGCCTCTACTGTGAGTCTGTTGTGCCTTCACTAGTGCTGGCATCCAGTTCTCCCAGGCGCGCTGCGTTGCTTTCCAAAGGTGGATTCGAATTTGAGGTCGCCTCGCCGCGCGTCGCAGAAAAGCTCAGTACAACCCTTACGCTGCGCGAGCTGACGTTATGGAACGCCATTCGAAAAGGAATGGCCATTGCGCAGACGCGTCCCGATGCAGTTGTGCTCGCGGCCGACACGCTGGTTGCATTGGCTAACCGAATCATCGGTAAACCGGCCGATTTATGTGAGGCCACGCAGATACTCCGGCGCCTGAGCGGACGGACCCACGAAGTTTGTTCTGCTGTTGCAATTTATCAGCAGACAGCTGGGAGATCGGCGGTTTTTCACGATGTCTCGCGCGTTCGCTTTCGCCGGCTGAACGAGCCGGACATCGAGAACTATCTTGCGAAAATGGATCCGCTGGACAAGGCGGGCGCTTATGCCGCGCAGGGAAGCGGCGCCGAAATCATCGCAAAAATCGAAGGCTCATTTTCGAACGTCGTCGGCCTGCCGATGGAAAAGACGGTCGCCGCGCTGGCGAAGTTCGGCATACGACCGATGGGAATCTGACCTGAATTTCCCAGAGCGCCGGCGCACCGGCGCACTCCAAGACACAAGCGGGTCATCTGAGCGCCACGTTTTAGAGTGCGGCAGCGCTCTGCCGCTTTTTCATCGTGCGCTACCTAAAAGTAAAACTGATCAACAGGATCAGCGCGCGGTTGCCAACCAAGACGTCAACAGGACTAAATCAAGTGTTCGCGATTATCCGATCGGAGCCTGATTGTTTTTGTCTGCAAATTGTGCCGCGCTCGAACGAAGCGCACGGTCTTGCTCTTGGCGCGCATAAGGATTGAATGGGTAACGGCGGTGACGCCGCCATGAGCCCGCACGCCGCGCAGCAGTGCGCTGTCGCTGATCCCAGTCGCGCAGAAAAGAATGTTCTGGCCGTTCGCCAGATCATCAGCTGAAAAGACGCGGTCGAGATCTTTCTTGCAGCCGCCGTCGATCAGACTTTTTCGTTCCTTTTCATCGCGCGGCCACATCTTGCATTGCATGTCGCCGCCGAGACACTTGATTCCCGCCGCCGCCAGCACCGCTTCGGGAGAACCGCCGATGCCCATGTAAAGATCGACATCGGATTCGGGCAGCGACGGCGCGATGGCGGCAGCGATATCGCCGTCGCCGATCATGCGCAACGACGCGCCTGCCGCACGAATTTGTTCGACGATTTCCTTGTGCCGCGGTCTGTCGAGCATCATCACCGCTACGTCCTGGACGCGTTTATCCACAGCATGCGCGACGATCGCCAGCATCTCAGCAGTAGGCATGTCGATATGGAGCGAGTCGCCGCGCTTTTTCATGTAATCGATGACTCGCGGCCCGTAAGCCAGCTTCGACATGTAAAAAGAAGGAATATCCCTCAGCGCGACCTTCACACCTTCCTCCGGACTGGCCGCTGCAATGCAACTTATCGAGTTCGGCGCGCCTTTGGAAATGTTGGTGGTGCCGTCGATGGGATCGATGGCAATATCGAACCGCGGCGAACCGGGGACCCAGGTGCCGAGATGTTCGCCTTTGAAAATGCCGGGTGCTTCGTCCTTGATTCCTTCACCAATTACGACTTCGCCGCAGATATTCATGAGATCGAACATCCCGCGCATGGCGTCGCAGGCCGCCGCATCAGCTGCTTCCTTGTCGCCGCGCCCGAGCCAGCGCAGCGAGTTCAATGCAGCCGCTTCAGTCGCGCGAACGAAATCCAACTCGATGATTCGCTCGATGTCCTGGTAATCTTGTTTCGGCAGTCGCAGAGCCACGGGGCGTTAATTTTCACGCAGGTCGCGCGCGATGACAAGAGCACTGTCAGAGGGACGTAATAACTGACTTGTGATTGGTCGCGCTTATTTTTCTATTCTGGCGACAAGCACGCATGAAGCCTTCGTGTGCGCAGTGACAGGCGAGCGCTAGCTGACGCAATGCAGGCTTGATTTTGGCGCGGGTTTTCATTTGGATGGCAGCGTGCCTGCTGATGATCAGGTGACGTCACTGAGCCCGACCGGCGGAAATGCTCATCATGGTCCGGTCGCATTTACGACCACGCATTGGAGCGTCGTGCTGGAGGCGCAAGGTGAATCGCCCGCGGCACAAGAAGCGCTTGAAAAGCTTTGCCGCACGTACTGGCGGCCCATTTATGCCTTCCTGCGGCGGCAGGGTTTCAGGCCAGAGGAGGCAGAGGATATTACCCAGGGGTTTTTTGCGCAGCTCTTGGAGCGCAGAAAATTCGGTGCCGTCCGCAAGGAAAAAGGACGACTTCGTTCTTTTCTGCTTGGAGCGCTGAAATATTTTCTGGCCGACGAGAAGCGTCGCGCGATGGCAATCAAACGTGGGAAAGGACAGCGGCTCATCCCGCTGGAGGAATTGCGCGCCGACGAGCGAATCGACATGGAACCTTCGGACCCGATGACCGCTGAAATGATTTACGAACGCCGGTGGGCATTGACGGTTCTGGAGCAGGTGCTCTGCCGGCTAAAAAACGAATACCAAGTAGCAGGCAATGCTGCGTTGTTTGATTCGTTAAAGCAATTGCTGCCGGACGAACCCGGCTCGCCGTCACAGGCGGAGATCGCCGCGCAATTCGGCATGACCGAAAATGCGCTCCGGCAGGCGTTCTACCGATTTCGGCAACGCTATCAATCGTTATTGCGAGAGGAAATTGCCCAGACGGTTGCGACACCAGGCGATATTGAAGACGAGCTGCGCCATCTCATCGCGGTAATCGAGGCGTAACGTATGGCAGAATTTTACGGAGTACAAAAGGAGAGTGCGCGGGAGACTCCGACCATGCTCAGGGTAATCAGAATTTGCCGGAAATGCGGCGCCAAAATTTTTGCCGACGCCCCTGAAGGGCTTTGCGCCAGATGTATGCTGAAGATCGCGCTGGCAATGCCTGCGAATTGTGTAGCCGGGGACAATTCGTCCGCCGTAGCCTCGGCGAAGGCGGATGACCCCGGCCAGCCGGCATCACCGATGCCGGCTACAGCGCGCGATGATGTCGTGCCAGCGTCGAAGAAAAAAGCGACCTACGCCGCCGAGCTGCTGGGAGAATTGGGTGATTACGAATTACTGGAAGAGGTGGGTCGGGGCGGTCAGGGCGTGGTGTTTCGCGCCCGGCAAAAGAGTCTTAATCGCACCGTCGCCTTAAAAGTCATTAGCCTTGGCCAGTGGGCGAGCAAGGCCCACCTGAAGCGTTTTCGCCGGGAAGCCGAGGCTGCCGCCAGCCTCGATCATCCAAGCATTGTTCCCATCTACGAAGTCGGCGAGCGGGATGGCTCCTGTTATTTCAGCATGAAGTTCGTCGAAGGCGGCCAGCTTGACGAAGTAATCAGGCGCGCGCCGATGTCCGTCCGGCAGGCGGCGGAACTCATCGCCAAGGTGGCGCGCACGGTAAACTACGCACACGAGCACAGCATTCTGCATCGTGATATCAAACCGGGAAACATCCTGCTGGATGCAAAGGGGGAACCACATCTGACAGATTTTGGTCTCGCCCGATTAGTCGAGTCAGAGAGCAGTGTCACGCACACGCTGGAAGTTTTGGGTACGCCCAGTTACATGGCGCCAGAACAAGCAGTGGGAAACAACGCGGCGATCAGCAGCGTTACAGATGTCTATGGACTTGGCGCAGTACTTTACCAATTGCTAACAGGTCAGCCGCCTTTTGCCGGTGGCACTACCTACGAAACCATCCGGCTGCTGCTAAATACCGAGCCGCGACCACCGCGCCTCCTGAATCCAAAAATAGATCGCGATCTTTCCACGATTTGTCTCAAATGTCTGGAGAAAGACCCAAAGCGTCGTTACTCTTCCGCTCTCGCGCTTGCTGAAGACTTGGAACGCTGGCTAAAGCATGAGCCGATCTTAGCCCGACACACTGGAATCTTCGTCCGTGGAAGGAAATGGGTGCGGCGCAATCCAACGAGTGCGCTACTTGCAGCATCCCTGATCGCACTGGCGGCAACTGCGGGATGGATCGTTTGGAAAAGTGAATTTATCCGGGAACCACTAACGAGCGGAGTCGCTGTGTTGCCGTTTGAAAATCTGAGCGGCGATCCAGATAACGCCTATTTCGCAGACGGAATTCAAGAGGAGATTCTGACGCGGCTGGCTAAGATCGCAGACTTAAAAGTAATCTCGCGCACATCCACGCAGCGCTATCAGAGCAAACCTCGCAATCTCGGCGAGATCGCGAAGCAACTTGGCGTAGCCAACATTCTTGAGGGTAGCGTGCAAAAAACGGCCGATCAGGTGCGGGTCAATGTGCAGTTGATTAATGGGCAAAGCGATTCCCACCTTTGGGCAGACACCTACGATCGGAAGTTGACTGATATCTTTGGGGTTGAGAGCGAGATCGCCAAACGAATCGCCGAGTCGTTGCAAGCGAAGCTGACAGGCCGCGAGAAGCAGGCCTTAGCAGCTAAACCAACAAACAATCCGGAGGCTTACGATGCCTACCTTCGCGGCGCGGCTTTTGAAGTACGCGGCAACTCCTCCATGGGCCCCCTTTTGAATCTCATATCGAAAGCCGCGGGTTTTTATGAGCGGGCGGTGGAGCTTGACCCGAAGTTTGCGATCGCTTGGGCGCGGCTTTCGCGCGCGGACGCCCTTCTGTACTTTAACCCCTACCACGACGACACTGCTTCCACCCGAGGCGAGGCAGCGAAACGTGCCTTGGAGAATGCGCAGAAGCTGGAGCCGAACTCGCCTGAGACGCTGCTCGCTCTGGGTTATTACCAATATTGGGTGCTGCGTGATTACGGGGCTGCCAAAACGGCGTTCGAGCGTGTCAGCAAAATGTTACCAGGCAGCAGCGAGGTGCTAATGGCTCTCGGTCGAATTGCCGAACGCGAGGGAAACTGGGATCAAAGCATTGCCTACCATGAGCAAGCCCTCGCCTTGGACCCACGTAATGTGGAGTTACTCATCCCTCGCCTTGGACCCACGTAATGTGGAGTTACTCATTGAGGCGGGACAGAGTTGCGGCAATCTTCGACAATTTCCAGCCGCACTAAAGCTTTTTGATCGAGCGCTGGATATTACGCCAAACAATCCGGATCTGATGGCGTTAAAGGCCATTACTTATCAGGTCCAGGGTAATCTGCAAGAAGCCGCCAGGTTCCTACCAGAAATAGACTGGCAGGCTGCTTCTGAGTATATCTTGGCAACCAAGATCACTCAGTTGAGACTTGAACGAAATCACGGTGAGGCCGTGCGATTGCTGCAAGCCCGACAAGCTCAATTCCATTTTGATTCTCAGTTCGACAAGGGCGTTGATCAGGTGGCGCTTGCTTTCGCCCAGCGCCTTGCTGGGGATACGGCTGGCGCAAAAGTTACCGCTGAGAAGGCGCGCAATATACTCGAGCAGCTCTATAGAGATCAACCGGACAACGCCTTCGTTGCAGCATCGCTGTCTCGAGCTTATGCCGCGATGGGGGAGAAGGACTCGGCCCTAAAGGCAGCGGAGCGTGCGATCATGCTTTTGCCACGTGCTAAAGATGCAGAGGACGGACCTGGATTGGAAGAGAACTTGGCGCTAATTCAGACAATTTGCGGCGAGAATAGCCGTGCGATCTCCGCTCTCACCCAGCTGTTACAAACGCCCTATAACGGCCCGCCGATTACGCTGGCCCTTCTTAGGCTCGATCCGATCTGGGACCCTTTGCGCGCCGATCCCGCTTTCCAAAAACTCTGCGAGGAAAAGCGGCGGTGAACCCACGCCAAAATAAAATTCACCACGGATTGCACGGATACAGAAGGTAGGTCGTCTATGTCAGACGCCGGCCAAGAAATCCATCCGTTAGATTGCTGGCACGAGATTCGAGCTCTGACGGATCATCGGATTTGATGCGTTCCATCCGCGCCAAACCCCAGCTTTGGCAAATTGAAACTGATGCCTTATGGGATCCGCGCTTCGAAAAAATCGTCGCCTCTCTCGTGCCAAAAGAATGATGCAGAAGCGTTGCATCGACTAAACCCGCTAGCCTCGATTTGGCTTGTTGTAATCGGTTCGATCGCCCAGACTGCCGCGGACCAGGAGAACAACTGTCAATGAAAGTTGGCGTAATCCAACCGGCGATACGTCAAACTGCCTTCGCCGTTGTTGTCGGCGTTAATCTGTTGATCGCTCCCAAGGTTCCCGCTCAATCGATTGTACCGGCGGCGGTAGCGTCGCCGCCTCCTGCGCAAGTGACAATGGGCACGACCGCCGAAGTGGAGCGAGTCATCGTTACTGGCTCCAACATTCCGACGGCAGAAGAGACAGGTCCTAATCCAGTGGATACGTATCGTCCGGCAGACCTGGAAAAACTGGGCATTCGCAACGCGCAAGACCTGCAAACTTTTCTGCCGCAGGAGGCCGGTGGAACCGTCAACCTCAACATTGGCAATGGCGGGGACGGCACTGTCCAACTCAACCTGCGCGGCTTGTTGCCCAAGGAAACCCTGGTGCTGGTGGACGGAAAACGTGTCGCCTTTGGTTCGTTAGGCGTCGCCGGGTTCAGCCAGGCCGTGGACATTAACCTCCTTCCTTTTCCCATGATTGATCACGTGGACATCCTGAAGGATGGCGCCTCGGCTGTGTATGGCTCCGACGCGATCGCCGGCGTGGTCAACTTCTTCTTGATCCACAAATTCCGTGGTCTGGAGATCGGGGGCAGTTACGGCAATACAAACCTCGGAGCGTCTAACGACATGGGCGAGTGGGAAGCGTGGCTGAAAGCTGGCACGGGTGATGACAAGACTGACATCGTGGTCATTGCCGATTTCTGGGAGCGTACTGGCGGTCTCTTCAGTCGTGACCGGGATATTTCTTCCAACGGGAATTTCACCCGCTTGGGGGGATTCGACACGCGCAGCGGGAATGAGCCTGGCCGCATTGGCAGCTTCCGCTTGATCCCGAAATTGTTTTTTAGCGCGAATTCTCCACCGCCACACTCAGCTCCGAACGCCGCGACTTCCCCATTTTATATTAGGCCCCAAGCGCTTGGTTTTCTTAATGGGACGCTGCCCGGCACGGATGGGGACTATGTATTCTTCAACTTCGCGGCTTTCACGCCCGCGCTTCCGCCGGCTGATCGCCAAGTTTTCTACGGTTCCTTCACGCGCGATCTGTGTGACAAATATCTGGTGTTGTTTGCCGACTTTAAATATGTCCGCTCGTTTTTCGATTCATCACTCGCAGCTGTCCCGTTTGTGCCCGATCCATTCAAGATCCCAGGCCTTAACGTGGGCTTTAGTCCGTTTGGTATCAGTGTGCCAATGTCGAATCCGTTTAATCCCTTCACCGTCGCGGATGCGACTTTGGATATTAACGGAGTCCCAACTCCCATAACTACTGGGGTTGCCTTTCGCGGTATTAACGACACCGGTAAGAGAAGTGAAAAGTTCACCTACTGGGACATTCTCTTTGACGTTGGGCTCAAGGGTGAGATGGGAGAATTCGGCGACTATTTCAAGACTTGGAACTGGGAAGCGGGGTTCCGTTATGCTCGGAACGAGGGGCAGAACTTGTCCGTGGGCGAGGTCAGCCAGATTGGGCTGCGGGACGCGCTCCTGGATACGAATCCAGCCACGGCGTTTAATCCGTTCCTTGGCTTCCTTGGACACAACAGCAAGGCGGCCAGAAGCGCAGTTTATGTTACCCTGCAAAATACCGGCGAATTCGAGTTACCATTAGGTTATGCAACCATTAACGGTGACTTGGTTAATCTTCCAGCCGGGCCGGTCTCATTTGCGATCGGTGGTGAGTACCGCGGGGAGAGATTGACGCGAATTGTTGACCCGCTCAATTCGACGTTTCAATCGATTGGCTCGGTAGATGGGCAAGGCTTCCGGGTGAATCGGGATGTCTGGTCAATCTACCAGGAGGTGCGGGTTCCCTTCACCAGTTCCACATGGAACTTTCCCGGCTTTTATAGCTTCGAGGTTGACTTCGCCGAGCGCGAGGAATGGTACAGCCAGAACACTTCTACAGTTCTAACTCCATACCAGCCGGCGACCAGCTCCCAATATAACGGGCAGAAGCCAAAGGTCTCGGTGCGGTGGCAGCCGCTTGACCCGAAGTATATCGGCGCGCTTACCTTGCGTGGCAGCTACACCGAAGCGTTCCATGCGCCAACACTATTCGAGATGTCGTCTGCAGGCACGCAGGGCTTCGCACCGGTGGTCGATCCGTTTTCGAGATTGACCGAGGAAGTGATCGAGGAGCGCATTAGTGGAAATCCCCGCATACAACCGGAAGTGGCCTATGAATGGTCTTACGGAATCGTTTACAGCCCGAAATGGCTCAAGGGCCTTACTGTAAGCGCGGACTGGTGGCATATTGATCTGCGATCGCTCATCTCGCCCCTCGGCGCGCAATTCATCATTGAAGCCGATCTTCCCGGCTTGGTGTTTCGGACGCCTCCGCCACCTGGCACTCCACCTCTCCCGAATGGTCAACCAGACCGGGGCGCAGTTACGCTGGTCATCGATCCTAACGAAAACCTTTCCGGCGCGATTTTCGAAGGTCTCGATTACGAAGCGATCTATATTCTGGATTCTGCGATTTTTGGTCACGGGGATTTTGGTAGACTGACATTCACGGTCAACGGCACGTGGCTCTCACGGGCTGAGCTCCAGGTTAACCCCAACACGAAACGATTTGGTATCGCGGGTGAGTTTTTGCCTCCGGGATTCAACCTGAGCAACTCGCTGCCATGGAATCGGGCCAATTTTAGTCTGTTCTACGACGGCCTGGCTGATACGTGGATGCAGGGTATTGATATTGGTGCGGTAGTTCATTGGATTGGCCAATACGAGGACGACAATGTTTCTCTCACAGGATCGCCGAAGCTAAATATGCCTAG
>Ga0193735_1000269_pt1 | contig 16535 bp, 14 predicted proteins | sample U1m2metaG_FD_145080 | JGI IMG/M metagenome (GOLD analysis project Ga0193735, IMG submission 145080) | Soil microbial communities from a riparian zone of the East river system, Colorado, United States - U1m2 | ecosystem: Environmental > Terrestrial > Soil > Riparian zone | place: USA: East River... | reverse complement strand
CTCGTGGCTCATCGAAGCGTAAAAGCGGTTGCGCGCGCCCATCGCCTGCTCGAGGGCAATCTGACGCCGGTGCAGCTCGTCGTTCATCTGTGACAGCTTGGCCGCTGAGCGTGCCTCGGTCTCCAGCAGCGAAGTGCGGTGCTCCAGCTCGAGCTCCCGCTTCTGGCTTTCGCGCAGAAGGTCGGCCTGACGCTGTATCTCGCGCTGCTTCAGGAAGAGATCTACGAAGACCGCCACCTTCGATCTTAGCACGTCGGGGTTGAAGGGCTTGAACACGTAATCCACCGCGCCCATCGAATAGCCCTTGAACACGTACGCGTCTTCCTTGCTGATCGCGCTGAGGAAAATGATCGGGATCGTTCGCGATCTCTCTCTCGACTTTATTATCTCGGCGACCTCGAAGCCGTTCATGCCCGGCATTTGTACGTCGAGAAGGATGACCGCGAATTCGGTCTCCAGCACTCTCTTGAGCGCTTCGGGCCCCGAGTTGGCGCGAACGAGCGGCTGCCCGATGGGCTCGAGGATGGCTTCCAACGCGAGGAGATTCTCGGGCCGGTCATCGACCAGGAGGATGTTCACGCCGTCCATCGTCACGCTTCTCTCATCGCGCGCGCTGGCCCGCGCTCGTGACTGAGCTCGATGAGGCGCGGCGCCAGCGCGGCAAGCGGCAGAATTTCGCCGGTCGGAACGGCACGGATGGCGGCTGCCGGCATGATCGGAATCTCAGCGGTCTTCGGATCCTGCACCAGAGCGCGTCCCCCGCGCGTCACAATGTGGGCAAGCCCGCGCGCGCCGTCCTCGTTTGCTCCCGTCAATACGACACCGATCGCCTTCGATCGGTAGGTGTCGGCGGCCGAAGTGAACGTCACGTCGATCGAAGGCCTGCTGAATCTCACCGGCTCCTCGATGGTTAGGGAAGCGTAACCGCTCTCGATGAGGACGTGATAGTTCGCAGGCGCGACATGCACCCTCCCGGGGGTGAGCGGATCCTTGTCCTCGATCTCGCAAACTTGCAGCGCCGTCGCGTCCTGGAGCAGCTGCACGAGCAGGCGCTCCGAGTCCTTGCTCCGGTGCTGGACCACTACCACCGGGATGCTGTAATCCGCCGGCAGGGCGCCCAGAAGCTTGGTCAACGCGGAGAGTCCACCCCACGAAGTGCCAATCGCGACGACGGAGTACGGCATCTACTTCACCTTCCGGAATATTTTTTCGGGCGGCGCGATCTGCTGGTACGAGTCTTCGTGCGCCATGAAGCGGAGTGTTTCCTTACTGCCCAGCACCAGCACGCCGAACATGGCGAGGCTATCGTAGAACAGGCTGTGCACTTTCGACTGCAGCGTCTTGTCGAAATAGATCAGGACGTTGCGGCAGAGGATGACGTTGAACTCACTGAAGGAGCGGTCGGTCACCAGGTTGTGCTGGGAGAACACCACGTTCTTGGTGAGCGACTGGTCGAACAGGGCGCCGCCGTACTTCGCGGTGTAGTACTCCGAGAAAGACTTTTTGCCCCCCGCGCGGATGTAGTTATCGGTGTACTCCTGCATCCGCTCGAGCGGGAAGATTCCGGCCTTTGCCCGCTGAAGAACCACTTCGTTGATGTCCGTCGCATAGATGCGCGAGCGATCGTAGAGCCCTTCTTCCCGCAGGAGAATCGCCATCGAATAGACTTCTTCGCCTGTCGAACAGCCGGCATGCCAGATCCGGATGAAGGGGTACGTGCGGAGAAGGGGTACCACGTGCTCGCGGAATGTCTGGTAGAAATTCGGGTCCCGGAACATCGCGGTCACGTTGATGGAGAGATCGAGCAGCAGCTTCTCCATCATTTCCGGCTCGTGCAGTACGCGCTCCTGGAGCGCGCTCACGCTCGTAAGTCGTTCCTCTTCGATGCGCTTCCACAGCCGGCGACGGATCGACGCATAGGCATACGAGCGAAAGTCGAAGCCGTAGTGGCGGAAAATACCCTCCAGCAGCAGCTCGATCTCAATTCGCTCGAGATCGGGCTTGAAAGCCTGCCGGTCGGCATCGCCGACGGTGGGTGCCTCTGTGTCCGCTACCTGTACAGCCACACGCGCAACAGCGACAACAGCTGCTCGGTATCGACGGGCTTCGTGATGTAATCGGAAGCTCCCGCCGCAATGGTCTTTTCGCGATCACCCTTCATCGCCTTCGCCGTGAGGGCGATGATCGGCAGGGTCTTGAACTGATCCATTGCTCGTATCGCCCGCGTCGTCTCGTAACCGTCCATCTCCGGCATCATGATGTCCATCAGGATGGCATCGACGTTCGGGTCCTTCCTCAGCTGCTCGATCGCCTGTTTCCCGTTCTCGGCGAAGCGCACGATCATGCCGTGATCCTCCAGCATGCTCGTGAGCGAGAAAATGTTGCGGACATCGTCGTCGACGACGAGCACGCTCTTCCCCGACACCACCGAGTCGGCATCGTGCAGCTGTTCCAGCATCTTCCGCTTCTGCTCGGGCAGCCTGGCCTCGATGCGATGCAGGAAGAGTGCGGTCTCGTCGAGAAGGCGCTCCGGCGACTTCACATCCTTCACGATGATCGTCTCCGCGTACTTCTTGATCTTTGTTTCGTCCTCGGGGCTGAGCTCCCTGCCGGTGTAGATGATGATCGGCAGGTCGTGGTTGTCCGGATCCGACTTCACCTTCTCGAGCAGGTCGAATCCGCTCATATCGCCGCCCGCGCGCAATCCGAGGTCGAGCACCATGCAGTCGAAATGCTTCTCATGGAGCTTGGTCAGCGCCTCTTCCGCGGAGCCAACTGCGGTAATGTCGACATCGTCGTGCGCGATCAGCTCGACGATACTCTGCCTCTGGGTCTCGTTGTCCTCGACGATCAGCAGGCTTTTCGGCACGGTGTCGATGAACGCGGAAATCCGCGCAAACGCCGCATCCAGCGCTTCCTTGCTCACCGGCTTGGCGAGAAAGGCAATCGCTCCGGCGTTGAGACCTGCACGCTTGTCCTCGACACCGGAGATGATATGAACGGGAACGTGTCTCGTTTCGGGGTCGCGCTTCAGTCGATCGAGCACCTCGAGTCCATCCATTCCCGGCATGTCGATGTCGAGCGTTATCGCATCGGGACGAATCTCTCGCGCTGCCTGCAGCCCCGCTTGGCCATCCAGCTCGACCACGCCTTTGTAGCCCTTGTCGCGCGCCATGTCGAGCAGGACCTTCGCGAAGTTCTGATCGTTCTCGATGACGAGAACGCTGCGGTCTCCTTCCTCGATGTGCTCCCTGTCGTCGTCGATGACCGTCTGCGGCATGGCTCGCCGCTCTGGTCGGTATTGCAGTGCGTCACCGGTCGGCTTGCGCCGCTTGTCCCGACTACCCGAAGACGGTCTACGCGGCGCAGCGGCGGGCTTCGTCTCCACGCCGCCAGCTCTCGGCTGGAACGTCGGCGACATGAAGTCACCCGTGTCGGTGCCGGCACGGATTGGCGCGTCCGGACGCGGGACGAAGCGAGCAGGCAGGAAGAGTGTAAAGGTGCTTCCCTGATTCTCCGAGCTCTCGACGCGAATCTCGCCGCCGAGCAGCCGCGCTATCTCACGGCTGATCGAGAGACCTAGCCCTGTTCCGCCGAACTTGCGGTTCGTTGTTCCATCAGCCTGCTGGAATGCCTCGAAAATGAGGCGCTGCTTGTCCTTCGCGATTCCGATGCCGGTGTCGGTTACAGCGAACGCGATGACTTCCGACGCCGATTCGAGAGCGGAATTCTGGAATCGCCTGCCCTTCTCCGCGCGTCGAACCGTGAGCGTGACATCTCCTTCCTGGGTGAACTTGAAGGCGTTCGACAACAGGTTCTTGAGCACCTGCTGCAGGCGGCCGCCATCGGTGAATATCACCTGCGGAAGATCCGCGTTGAGCTCCACGTGGAAGCTGAGTCCCTTCTGTTCCGCCAGTTCGTTGAAGCCGCGCTCCACGAACTCCTTCACGTCGGCAAGGCGTACCTCGGTCGAGTTGACGTCCATCTTGCCCGCCTCGACCTTCGACAAGTCGAGCACATCGTTGATCAGGTTCAGCAGGTCGCTGCCAGACGTGAGAATCGTGTGCGCGAACTCGACTTGCTTCGGCGTGAGGTTGCCGTCCTTGTTGTCGCTGAGAAGACGGGCGAGGATGAGGAGGCTGTTCAGCGGCGTCCTCAGCTCGTGCGACATGTTGGCGAGGAACTCCGACTTGTACTTGGAGCTCAGCGCGAGCTGTTCGGCCTTTTCCTCGAGAGCGAGTCTCGCACCCTCTACTTCCTCGTTCTTCGATTCGACCTTGCGATTCTGCTCGGCGAGCAGTGAGGCTTTCTCCTCGAGCTCTTCGTTGACCTGCTGCAGTTCTTCCTGCTGATCCTTGAGCAGCTCTTCCGATGTGCGCAGCGTCGTCGCCTGCGCTTCGAGCTCCGCGTTCGATCTCTTGAGCTCTTCCTGCTGCTTGCGCAGCTCTTCCGATTGGCTCTGTAATTCCAAAGTGAGGCCCTGAGACTGCTCGAGCAATTCCGCCGTGCGCATGTTGGCTGCGATCATGTTGATCACCACGCCAACCGTCTCCGCCAGCTGATCGAGGAAGAGCTGGTGGATCTGACTGAATGGGAGGAACGAAGCCAGCTCGATGACAGCCTTTACTTCGCCCTCGAATAGCACGGGGAGAACGATGACGTTGCGCGGTGCTGCTTCACCCAGGCCTGAGGTTATGCGGATGTAGTCGTCGGGAACATTGGTGAGGAGAATCGGTTTCTTCTCCAGCGCCGCTTGCCCGACGAGCCCTTCACCGAGGCGGAACCGGTTCCCGATATGCTTGCGCTCTTTGTAGGCGTAGCTCGCAATGAGCTTCAGCAGCGGCGCGTTGTTGTCCTCCTCCATGATATAGAACGCGCCATGGTGTGCGGAGACGAGCGGCGTGAGCTCGGACATTATGAGCTTCGACACCGCCTCGAGGTCTTTCTGTCCCTGCATCATCCGCGAGAACTTGGCGAGATTCGTCTTCAGCCAGTCCTGCTCATTGTTCTTCTCGGTCGTTGTCTTCAGATTCGCGATCATCTGGTTCAGGTTGTTCTTGAGCTCGTCGAGCTCTCCCTGCGCCTCGACCGCGATCTGCCTGCTCAGATCTCCGCGCGTCACGGCGGTCGCCACATCAGCGATGGCCCGCACCTGCAGCGTCAGGCTGTTCGCCATTGCGTTCACGTTGTCCGTGAGCGCTCTCCATGTCCCGGCTGCTCCCGGTACCTCCGCCTGGCCGCCGAGCTTTCCTTCGGTGCCTACTTCCTTGGCGACGCGCGTTACTTCGTCGGCGAAGACGCGGAGCGAGTCCACCATCGCGTTGGTGATGTTCTTGAGCTCCAGAATCTCGCCGCGCACTTCGACGGTGATCTTCTGCGACAGGTCTCCCTTCGCGACCGAGGTGGTGACGAGTGCGATGTTTCTGATCTGACCGGTCAGGTTTCCGGCCAGCGTGTTCACGTTGTCCGTCAGATCCTTCCAGGTTCCGGCAACACCCGGGACGTTCGCCTGGCCACCGAGCTTTCCTTCGGTGCCTACGTCGCGGGCAACGCGCGTCACCTCCGACGAGAACGAACTCAGCTGATCGACCATGGTGTTTATCGTGTTCTTTAGCTCGAGGATCTCACCCTTCACGTCGACTGTCATCTTGCGCGAGAGATCTCCCTTCGCGACGGCGGTCGTGACGTCGGCGATGTTTCTCACCTGGCCCGTGAGGTTCGACGCCATGAAATTCACATTGTCGGTGAGGTCCTTCCACGTGCCGGCGACTCCAGGCACGTTGGCCTGACCGCCCAGACGTCCTTCTGTTCCCACTTCGCGCGCGACGCGCGTTACTTCGCCGGCGAATACGCTCAAGCTGTCCACCATCGTATTGATGGTTTGCTTCAGCTCGAGGATTTCACCCTTCACATCAACCGTGATTTTGCGTGACAGGTTTCCTTTCGCGACGGCCGTTGTGACGTCGGCGATGTTTCTGATCTGACCGGTAAGGTTCGACGCCATCGCGTTGACGTTGTCGGTCAGATCCTTCCACGTTCCGGCGACACCAGGTACGCTGGCTTGTCCACCCAGCTTGCCTTCGGTGCCTACTTCCTTGGCGACGCGGGTTACTTCGTCGGCGAAGGAGCCGAGCTGATCGACCATGGTGTTGATCGTGTCCTTCAGCTCCGCCGTCTCGCCCTTCGCTTCAACGGTGATCTTCTGCGACAGGTCTCCACGCGCGACAGCGGTTGTGACGGCGGCGATGTTTCGCACCTGCCCCGTGAGGTTACCGGCCAGAGTATTAACGTTGTCAGTGAGATCCTTCCACGTCCCGCCGACTCCGGGGACACTCGCCTGGCCACCGAGCTTGCCTTCGGTTCCCACTTCGCGTGCAACACGCGTTACTTCGGCAGCGAATGCACTGAGCTGATCGACCATGATGTTGATAGTGTTCTTCAGCTCGAGAATCTCGCCCTTTGCTTCCGCGGTGATCTTCCGATTGAGGTCTCCACGCGCGACGGCGGTGGTGACGTCGGCAATGTTTCTCACCTGACCGGTGAGGTTGGATGCCATGAAGTTCACGTTGTCGGTGAGGTCCTTCCACGTACCGCCGACGCCTGGAACCTCGGCCTGACCTCCAAGCTTTCCTTCCGTACCTACTTCCTTCGCGACACGCGTGACTTCAGATGCAAACGAGCTGAGCTGATCGACCATGATGTTGATCGTGCTCTTCAGCTCCAGTATTTCGCCTTTGGCTTCAGCAGTGATCTTTCTGGACAGGTCTCCCTTCGCGACCGCGGTGGTGACATCCGCGATGTTTCGGATCTGCCCCGTGAGGCTCGACGCCATCGCGTTGACGTTGTCGGTGAGATCCTTCCACGTGCCACCCACCCCCGGCACTTCCGCCTGGCCTCCCAGCCTTCCTTCGGTTCCCACTTCGCGCGCAACACGAGTTACTTCGGAGGCGAAGGTACTCAGCTGATCGACCATCGTATTGATGGTGTTCTTCAGGTTGGCGGTTTCGCCCTTCACTTCAACGGTAATCTTCTGCGAGAGGTCTCCCTTCGCTACGGCGGTGGTGACTGCGGCGATGTTTCTCACCTGACTCGTGAGATTGCCGGCGAGGGTGTTGACGTTGTCGGTCAGGTCTTTCCACGTTCCGCCGACGCCGGGCACTTCTGCCTGGCCGCCGAGCATGCCTTCGGTACCTACTTCGCGCGCCACGCGAGTCACTTCCGAAGCGAACGAGCTCAGCTGATCCACCATGATGTTGATGGTGTTTTTCAGCTCGAGGATCTCGCCGCGTGCGTCAGCGGTGATCTTGCGTGACAGATCGCCGCGCGCGACCGCCGTCGTAACGTCGGCGATGTTTCTCACCTGGCCGGTGAGGTTCGACGCCATGAAGTTCACGTTGTCCGTCAGGTCCTTCCACGTGCCGGCGACCTGCGGCACCTGCGCCTGTCCGCCGAGTCGTCCTTCGGTGCCGACTTCACGCGCGACACGTGTCACTTCCTCGGCGAAGGTGCTCAGCTGATCGACCATCGTGTTGACGGTGTTTTTCAGCTCGAGGATTTCACCCTGCACGTCGACGGTGATCTTCCGCGAGAGGTCGCCTTTCGCGACTGCCGTCGTGACGTCGGCGATGTTTCTGATCTGGCCGGTGAGGTTTGACGCCATCGCGTTCACGTTGTCGGTGAGGTCCTTCCACGTTCCTCCGACGCCGGCCACCTGCGCCTGGCCTCCAAGCTTTCCTTCGGTGCCGACCTCCTTGGCGACGCGCGTTACTTCTGAGGCGAATGCACCAAGCTGATCGACCATCGTATTGATCGTGTTTTTCAGCTCGAGGGTTTCTCCGCGCGCCTCGACGGTGATCTTCTGGGAGAGGTCTCCCTTCGCGACGGCGGTGGTGACTGCGGCGATGTTTCTGACCTGGCTGGTGAGATTTCCTGCCAGCGTGTTGACGTTGTCGGTGAGGTCCTTCCAGGTGCCGGCAACCCCCGGGACTTCGGCTTGGCCACCGAGCTTGCCTTCGGTTCCAACTTCGCGGGCGACGCGAGTGACCTCGTCAGCGAATGAGCCGAGTTGATCGACCATGGTGTTGACGGTGGTCGCGATGCGAAGGAATTCACCCTGCACCGACTTGCCATCGATCTCCAGCACCATCTTCTGATTCAGATCGCCGTCGGCGACGGCACTGAGGACGCGCGCGATTTCAGTCGTCGGCGACGCGAGGTCGGTGATGAGCGTATTGACCGAATCGACTGTCTGGCGCCATCCGCCCGTCACCGCCCCGATCGATACGCGGTCGTTCATCTGACCCTGACGCCCGATCGTCTTGCTCACGCGCGTCATCTCGTCGCACAGTCGCGTGCCCAGCTTGGCGACGCCGTTGAACTCATCCGCTATTTCCGCCAGCAGCGGGTCATCCGCAACGGGAAGGCGCACGTTGAAATCGCCTTCCTTCAGATCGCGCATGGCTGCGAGCAGTCGCCGGAGATCTGCCTCTCGGATTTTGCCGCCGTTGCCACGGACGGTCACGTCTCGATCGGCACCTCCTTCACCGCCGTTTCCATTTCGTTTTCCGTTTCTGCCTTTACCTGTCGCCCGGCCGTTCTTTCGGCGCGAACCGGTTGCGGTAGGCGAGCGCGTCGAACCCTCGTCCGACTCGATCTCTTCGACTTCAATATTGTCGCCGATCTCCACGACTCTACTCCTTGATGTGTCTGCTCAGAGCCCGCAGCGGCGGGCTTCAGATTCCCGGCTCGACCCAGGAAAAGGCCGGGGAGGGGGAGTACTCTACTGTTCAAAAGTGGGACCGTTCTGAGAACGGGTCCAAATCCGGAGTTATTCCGGTGGCGGAGTCAGTTCCACGGCGTCGCCGGAGCGAATCTCGCCTTCGGAGAGAACACGAGTGTAAACCCTGCTCCAACCCGGGTGCAGCTTCTCCGAGATGCGGACGAATGTGCCGTCGATGAAGGAGTCCTTGATGGTTTTGCAGGGGGTGGTGAAGGCGGTGACCTCCAGCACGACCTCGTCGCCGAGGCGAAGCCGCGCTCCCGGCGCAACCAGCCCCCAATCGATGCCTTCCACTGTCACGTTTTCCCCGGCGGTCCCGACGTCGATGGGATGCCCTTCTGACTGAAGCGCCCGAATCCTTTCGAGGGCGTACACGCAAACTGCTCTCTCCGGTCCGCCGTGGCCTTTAGTGTCGTTTTGAGCGTCATTTAGAAGCCCTAATCGCGACACTTTAGCGTCAGCAACGCGTCTTTTTGGCACTCCACCATCGGAGACATTTATCGAGACCAGAGTCCCGATTCGATGGTTATCTAACTCAGCCACCTTTTTGCCCAGGTTTCTTGCTGACCATGAAGCTCACCGGAATTCCGCCGTTCCGCGTGTCGAATCGAGACACCATGGATAGTCGAGTCTGCCCGACTAGTCCAGTGTCCGAGGTGAGGACCCCCAGTCTCCAACCCGGCTTCGTTCCGAGCTCCGCGCCGAGCCGGGCGTAAAGATTTCGAAGATCCTCACCTTCTCCGATTCTAACGCCGTACGGCGGATTCGTGAGGACCCAGCCAGTTCCAGCGTCGTCGAGACCCGCAATCGTATCCGAGATCGCCTTCTCGCTGAATTGGATCGTCTCGGCCACTCCCGCTCTCTCGGCATTTCGCCGCGCCGCCCCGATCGCTCCCGCGTCACGATCGGTACCGCTGATTGTTTCGATCGCGCGAGTGGCGGAACTCCGGGCGTTCTCGAGAACCGCATTCCAGCGCCTTTCGTCGAACGTGGGCCAGCGCATGAACTGGAACTTCCGTTGCGCGCCCGGCGCGATCCCGCGCGCTATCAACGCCGCTTCGATTGGGATTGTCCCCGACCCGCACATTGGATCCAGCAGTGGCTCGCCTCTCTGCCATCCGCTGGCGAGAACCATCGCGGCCGCCAGTGTTTCGCGAAGCGGCGCCTTGGCGATTTCCTGCCTGTATCCTCGCCGGTGCAGCAACTCGCCCGAGCTGTCCGCACTTATCTCCACCTGATCGTGGACGATGCGCACGATGAACAACTGTGCTTCGGTCTCAATACCAGCCTCTTTTGTTCTTTCGTCATTTTCATCCGCGTGTTCCGCGTCTCCCCGTTCGTCGCTGAAGCCGTCGCCGCTCGCCTCGACTGCGCGGGACACAGAGTGAGAAATCGCCGACATCACGCGTTCAGCCACCGCATCGGAGTGATAGAGCCTAGATTTCCTGCACGTAACCCGCAGCATCATTGGTCCGCTCGCGGGTAGAAACTTTTCCCAAGGCAGCTTCTTGGCGCGGCGTTCGAGCTCGTAAAACGTGCTGGCGTGAAAGCGACCGAGCCTCGCAACCACCCTGCTCGCCGTGCGTAGCCAGAGATTCGCCTGGTAGAGTCGATCCAGATCTCCACTGAAAGCAACTCCGCCGATCTCCTGCCGGCCTCGCACTCCAAGGCTCTTGAGCTCGCCCGCGGCAATGGATTCCACTCCCAGAGCCGTGGAAGCAAATAGCTGGAACCGCGAATCGGTGGGTGGGTGAAAAGCGGGCATGTGGTCGCTCAGGTTACGCCGGCAACGGGCAGCGGGCAACGGGTAGCGGGCGACAGGCAACGGGTAACGGACAACGCGCACGAGTTAAGTGGGAATGCTTTGTGCCTGTCTCCGCAGGGTGTCGAAACGAATAACGAAGGACGCAGCCCGTAAGCTGGTCTCCGAGAGATTTGGGCATCAGGATTTCCGCCGCGGCCAGTGGGATCCAATCGATGCCGTTCTTTCCGGCAAGGATGCTCTGGTCGTCATGCCGACGGGGAGCGGAAAGTCCCTGATCTACCAGCTTCCCGCCGTTCAGCTGCCCGGCCTCACGATTGTCGTAAGTCCGCTGATTGCCCTCATGAAGGACCAGCACGACAAGCTCTCGGCACAGGGCGTCAACTCGGTCGCGATGCACTCGCACCTGTCCACTTCCGAGAGTCGCGAGGTCCACCGGCAGATCGCCGGTGGTGAGGGCGAGATCCTTTACCTCACGCCCGAGCGATTCAAGGACCGCGCATTCTTCGAGCATCTTCTGTCGCGTCCTATCAGCCTCTTCGTCGTCGATGAGGCGCATTGCGTCAGCCAGTGGGGCCACGATTTCCGCCCTGACTACCTATCGCTCGGAGGCATCTCCAAGCGTCTCGGCCGCCCGCCAATCCTGGCGCTGACTGCGACCGCCACGGCGCACGTGCAGGCCGACATCATTCGGCAGCTTGGGATGATCGATCCGCACATCACGATAACCGGATTTGCCCGACCCAATCTTCGCTTCGAGGTGAGTCGCACCGTCAACGATCAGCTCAAGGACACCATACTGCGACACGCGCTGCGCGACTTCGAAGGCTCGGGCGTCATTTACGTCGCAACGGTCAAGGAGGCGGAGCGGCTTTACGAGATGCTGGCGGAAGAATTCAGCATCGGACTCTACCACGGCAAGCGGCCGGCGGCGGATCGAAAGGATGTGCAGAACCGGTTCATGGCCGGCGAGCTCAAGGCGATCATCGCGACCAACGCATTCGGGCTCGGCATCGACAAGCAGGACTTGCGGTGGGTGATCCATTACCATTTTCCCGGATCGATCGAGGCGTACTACCAGGAAGCAGGCCGAGCGGGAAGGGATGGACAGCCGGCAGTCTGCCGGGTGTTGTACCGGGTCGAGGACAAGCGGATACAATCCTATTTCCTTGGCGGGAAATATCCGGAAGTTCAGGAGGCCGCCCAGGTCGCGCTGGCGTTGGAGAAGTATCCCCTCAAGACGCCCGTCCTCCTCGAGGACATCGTGGAGCTCACGGGAATTCCCTCGCGCAAGGCGAAGATCGTCTTCGCCCTGTTGAAGCGTCACGGCCTCGTGCGCGAGCATCGCGGCGGCAAATGGGAGCGACTCGGTGAGAATCTCTGCGCCGTGGATCTGAGCGCCGATCTCCAGGACTACGAAGAGCGGCGAGCGATGGATCAGGAGAAGCTCCGCACGATGATCCAGTTCTGCCAGACGACGCAGTGCCGGACGCGCTACATCCTGGAACACTTCGGGGAGGAAGTAACCCCCGACTGGAGCTGCGACAACTGCGATGCTTGCGAAGCGAGCGTCGAGGTGATGGCTCGACGGGCGTAACTGCACCTGTATTGGCCAGCTACATTATTAGCCCATGCAAAACAGCCTGGCGGTAAAGCTACTGCGCGGATCTTTCTTCCTGGTCCTCGCGCTTTTTGCCTCGTTTGTCCCGCGCTTGCTCGGGTATCCCATGCCCCCGCCAGGTCAGAATACTCTGGCGGACATCGCGACGATCCTCGCGCTGTTCATGCAGGGTGTGATCTGGGCGAACATCATCATCGCCTACTACATCCAGCGTTACGTCCGGGTACACGTAACCGATGGAAGCGCCATCACCACGTTCAAGGCGCTGGGTGTCGTCGCCCGGCTCACGATCTGGATCGTCCTCGGCCTTGCCGGTCTCTCAGCGCTCCACATCCAGGTCAGGCCCCTTCTCACCGGCCTCGGTATCGGCGGACTCGCGATCGCGCTCGCCATTCAGAACATTCTGGGCGATCTGTTTGCCGCGATCGCGATCGTCATGGATAAACCGTTCGTCGTCGGCGATTCGATCTCGGTCGAGAACTATCGCGGCAAGGTCGAGCACATCGGCCTGAAGACGACTCGCGTGCGGAGCGAGTCGGGCGAGCAGATCATCTTCTCCAACGGGGAGCTGCTCAAGAGCAAGATCCGGAATTACTCGCGCTAGAGAAGTCTCGCGTCCAGCTGGAGGTCGACGTTGCCCTTGAGTGCTTTGGAGACCGGGCATCCATCCTTGGTCTCCTGCGCGATCTGATCGAACTTCTTCTTGTCGATGTTGGGAACGGTCGCCTGCACGTTGAGCTTCATCGTCGTGATGCCGAAGCCACCGGGAACCGCCTGAATCGTGCACGCGGCGCTAGTCTCGATTTTCGTGGCGGGAGTGCCGTTCTTCTCCAGCCCACCGCTCAAGGCCATGCTGAAGCACGCGGCTTCGGCCGCGGCGAGCAGCTCTTCGGGGTTTGAGCCGGCGCCGCTCTCGAAGCGCGAGCTGAAGTTGTACTGGCCCCCGATCGCTCCGCTCTCGCCCTTGAAGCTTCCTTTTCCGCTCTTGAGCCCGCCTTCCCACGTCGCTGTCGCTTTTCTCGTTGGCATCCCGTTTCTCCCGTGCGAATGATGATCTGCCTGCGAAAGCTAATTAATTAGATTCCGCTCATGGAGAACGCTGCGCAGACGTCGAGCATTCCTCCGTCCGTTGACCGTGTCCTGAAGCTGTTCCGATCGATGGGACGCGAGGAGAAAATGCAGGCGCTCGTTCAGTACTCGAAGAAGCTCGAGCCGCTGCCGGAGCGATTCAAGGATCTCGACCGCGGAGCGTTTACCATCCCCGAGTGCATGACGCGGGTCGACATCATCCCCGAGATGCGGGATGGAAAGCTCCACTTCTACGCCGACCTCAATATCCGCGAGTCTCCAACGATCGCCGCGGTGCTGGCCATCATCTTCGCGGCCGTGAATGGACAGCCACCATCGACCACTCTCGGTATTCCTCAGGATTTCGTCCGCATACTGATGGAAAGCATCGGCCTTGGCGCGCGCGAGCCCGGGCTCAATGCGATGGTGACGCGACTGAAGCGCTACGCGCGCGACGCGGCGGCGCAAACCTCGTAGCTCGAAGTGTCGAGGATTGATAAGTTCTTCGTGTTGAAGAACGGATAAACAACCAAGGAGCTACGATGGCGGACCAATCACAGACACTTGCTAGTCATCGCCGCTGGATTCCAATGTGGCACTTCTTCGCCATTCCGGTCCTGGTCGCCAATGTTATCGTCGTCGCCACTCATTTCGCCCGCGATCCACAACTTATCAATGGATGGGCCGTCATCGTCGCGATCGCACTCCTCGTTGGAATTCTCCTTTCGCGAACGATGCCGTTGCGTGCCCAGGACCGCATCATCCGCCTGGAAGAGCGGAGCAGGCTCGAGCGACTGTTACCCAGCGACTTGCGGGGTCGCGTTGGCGAATTGACGCCGAGCCAGTTGATCGCGATCCGTTTTGCCCCCGACGATGAGATTCCGGACCTGACGCGGCGTGCGCTGAGCGGCGAGCTGAAGTCGCAGGGCGATATCAAGCGCGCGATCCGAAATTGGCGCTCGGACCATCTGCGCGTGTGAGCGCCGCCGATCGCTGCGCTCTAAGGTACCAGGCGCTCCTCGAACACACGTCGACGGAGCACCACCGCTGGCACGACTGGTTCGTCGAGCGTCCCGCAGCGTGGGCCGTTCCGTTTGCGACCGGACGGATGGCGACTATCGGTGGAGTGGTGATGCACATCTTCGCCGTCGAGCTGCGTTACGCGCAAAGGTTGCTCGACCAGGAAGTGACGCCGTGGGAGGGTTTCCCGCAGACTTCCATCGAAGATGTCTTCGAGCTTGGAGACAACGCTCGCGCGCAGCTAGTCGATTTCCTTACTTCAGCACCTGAGAGCGAGCTCGATCGGGTGCTGACGTTTCAGACGTTGACGGCCGGCACCGTCACAGCGAGCAAGCACAAGATCGCCTCGAACATCTTCCTCCACGGCATCCGCCATTGGGGCCAGATCGCGACCGTGCTCAGGCAACAGGGTTTCTCCGACCAATGGAGTCACGACATGTTGCTGAGTAGTGTTAAGATGTAACGATCGCTCCCTAGACTCCAGGTCCCGGAATGGCAGACGTAACGATCGAGATTCGCAATAACGGCCCCTACAGAGTGTACGGCGAGGTGAACCTCGTCGATCACGAGGGCAATCCGGTTCCCATCCCGGAGGGCAAGAGGAAGGTCTCGCCAGAAGGTAAGACGTGGATCTCTCTGTGCCGTTGCGGCGGCTCGGTGACCAAGCCGTTCTGTGACGGCACCCACAGCAAAATCGGATTCATTGGGGCACAGCAAGCAGTCGAGAAGACGGAGGCTAGTCCCCCATCGCCTTGAGCAGAACCCGCTTGGGGCGCTGGCCGTCCCATTCGCCATAAAACACCCGCTGCCACGGACCAAAATCGAGCTTGCCTTTCGTCACCGGCACGATCACTTCGTGCCCGATCGTAAGCGATCGCAGATGTGCCGCCGCGTTGTCTTCGCCGGTCCCGCTGTTGTGCCGGTAGCCCTCGGGTGACCACGGTGCGATCCGGTTCTCCAGCCAGTCGAGAATGTCTTTCCACAATCCAGGCTCGTGATCGTTTACGAACACCGACGCCGAGATGTGCATCGCCGACACGAGGACCATCCCTTCGTTGATTCCGGCGGCAGCACGGCACTTCTCGACCTCTTCGGTGATGTCGATGATCTCGTGCCGTTTCTTGGTGTTGAACGTGAGGTAGGTGGTGTGGGTCTTCACGCTGGCTGTTGGTCGTGCAGCAATCCGGAGTGCCACGAGCTCGCGGCATCGAGCTCGAACCGGGCGCGCCATTCGCCGAGGGTCGTCACGGTCGGATCGAATACCCGAGTCATCGGCTTGATCTTTCCTTCACGACTCAGTGCCGTGAACTGCTCCCGATCCACCGATTGGATCGCACCTTTCGCATCCTTGTAGAAAACCAGTCCCCTGGGAACGAGGCTCGCGCCAAGCCTTGGCTCCAGCGCTTTCAGCGAGCGAAACAGTCCATCGATCGAGCACCCCGACGCGCCGGCGGACGATTGGTCGACTGCGACTGTGAGAAAGCGACCGTACTTCCAGTCGCGCGCGGTCGTGAGCGGAGAACCGTGCGCGTGCCACTGTGCGAGAAAGCGATCGACCTCGCGCAGAAGGAGATCTGTCGCTCCTTCGTCAAGACTGTGATCGGCACCGAACACCCAGGTGCGCGAGCTGTCCGGTAGATCTTCGATTCTTAGTAATGGCATTTCTGATGTCCTATTGGTTTTCTCACCCGTTCCTTGAGTGATTGCTTCCGCCGTCCCTACCAGAAAATCGAACAAGTCTCCGATCCAGCTGATCATGAATTAAAGACAATACTGGTTGGCCATGAACCAGCATTTCGCATACAACGAGTTCTTGAAGAACTCGAGCAGCGCCAACCCGACCTTGCTCTCCCCGGTCTGCGAAGGGTGCATGCCGTCTTCTTCGAAATCAGCTCGATTCAAAAGGAACCCGTCGGAACGTGGCGTCGCTGCATCTGACCAAAGGTAAGGGCCCCAGACTATGATCGGCGCCGACTTCTTGGCGTAGCTCAGACTGCCTGCCCTCGGGTCCGCCGGCAACCCCCGTATCTCGTTTATCTGCGACTCGATCGCCCACTTGACCGAAAATCCTTCCTCGTATGCGTACGGCTCAGCGGTGAGATCGGTCGTTGCGCCAATCCCGGATGCGTAGCCGCCATAGCTCCGGCTCGACAGAAAGACGATCAGCAGATTCGGATACCGGATCCTGAGCGTGCGCAGAACCTGGCCGAGATTCGAGAGGTAGACGTAAGCGTCAGCGCTGTCGGAGGGAAGCGCCCTGCTCGCCTTCGCGTCGTCAAGCTTGA
>Ga0193735_1000268_pt1 | contig 16542 bp, 16 predicted proteins | sample U1m2metaG_FD_145080 | JGI IMG/M metagenome (GOLD analysis project Ga0193735, IMG submission 145080) | Soil microbial communities from a riparian zone of the East river system, Colorado, United States - U1m2 | ecosystem: Environmental > Terrestrial > Soil > Riparian zone | place: USA: East River... | reverse complement strand
CAATTGTGGACCGCGCTGAACAGTGTCCTGCCGCGGCAACCGTCATCGAAATCCATCAGAGCGAAGTCGAGCTCGCGGCCGCGTTGCCAAACGATTTGCAATCCGTCGCGGACGTCTCGTGCGACGAGCACGGTTGCGCCTGTTTCAGAGACCGCTTCGCGGGCTGATTGAGCGAAGTCACCGTCGCGCGTGAACAGAAGAATCAGTGGCTCTTTCATGCCTTTCATTTAATTTTCGCTCCGACTAACGAGCTGGAAGTGAGCGCCGCTATGGGCGCACCTCCATCGCTCCCCGTCTGCCCAAGCCAACCGTTCCAATGTGGGATCCTCATCGAATAATTGCGGATCTGTTAATTGTTTGGACCCAGCGGCACTCCAAGTGACTGCAGCGTGTCGGGCGAAAGACTCCCGGTTACATCTAGCTGGTTGTCGATCTGATACTTTGCCACCGCATCGCGCGTCGTCGGACCGAAAATTCCATCGACTTGACCGTTGTAATAACCCAGCTGAGCAAGTCGCTCCTGGGTAGCTTCGACTGTGGTATCAGCCACCTGGGCACCACTAGCGGACGCAGTGTTATCGTCTGGCTGAGCGTCGGTGTAGTAACCGTACGGATAGGCACTAGCGGGCGCGGTGTTATAGTCCGGCTGAACGTCAGTGGAGTAATCGTACGGATAGTAATCGCCGGCATAATACGGCAGGTAATTCCACGGGAAGAATCCGGCATCCAGTCCACACCAGAAGCCGTTGTCAAAAACAAAGAACCGATTGTTGAAGAAATGCGCGTGCCGCCGGTCCCAGTCGCGGTGCCACCAATTTCCGTTATGCCGTTCAGCGATGTGGTCCGTTCGCCCGTTCAATCCCCGGTGTGCAGCTGTTCCAGGTGAACGCGCCGCTGAAGCGATCCCTGGACGATTAAACGCTGCAGCAGGCCGTTGCCCAACAGGATTGCGTGTTGAGCTGAAACGATTCTGGGGCCGACTAGCCGCTGTTCTTGCGCCAAGTGATGGAGATACGGATTGGCCAACTCGTCCATTATTATAGACAGGGCGCCGATATAACGGACGGGCTCCAACTGAAGAGTAGCGCGGTATGCCGAAGCCAACTCCGCCTCCGCGCGCTCCCACTCCAACGGAACTATGCACGCCACCGAACGCCGGGGCCGCAGCGTGGAAGCCACCGCCACGGAAACCGGCTCCACTGCCAACCGGTCCAGCCCGGACGCCCCCGCCGACGACATGGCCACCGCCGCTGAAACCAGGACCACCTTGCGCTTGCCCAATCAAAGCCGCGCTCGCAAGAAGCGCGACCCAATAGAATTTAGTTTTCATGATTTGGATTTCCTTTGTCTCTTTGTGTGATTGTTTTTGAAGTTCATTATTTCGTTGGCCTAACGAAGACCTCCCGCAACACGAAGCGTTTCGCCTGTGATCCACGCGGAATCAGATGAAGCAAGAAAGACTGCAGCAGGAGCGATGTCGCCGGGTTGACCGACGCGACCGAATGGTGTCTGCGCTTCAACGCTTTTGCGAAGATCGCCTTGGTCGAACCCGGCTGCGCGGACGCCTTCGGTTTCGACAAGACCGGGATTGATGGAGTTGACGCGAATTTTGCGCGGACCGAGTTCCTTGGCCAGCGTTCTGGTGATGGCGTCGACCGCGCCCTTGGTGCCGGTGTAAACTGACGAACCCGGTGGCGTCAGTGACGTGACAGTCGAACTAACATTAATAATGTTGCCGCCATTGGAATCGAATTGGTTGACGGCCTCCTGAGTGGCCAGAAGCAGACCGAGAACATTCACATCGAATTGTCTGTGGAATTGCTCCTCGGTGATCTCTTCAATAGGCGACCAGTCGTAAACGCCCGCGTTGTTGACCAGGATGTCAATCTTCCCGAACGCTTTCTTTGCCGCTGAGAAGAGCCGTTCAACGTCCGCCTTTTTGGCGACATTGGCCTGCACCGCGACGGCCTGGCCACCGCGCTTGGTGATTTCATCCACGATGCGATCAGCATCTTCCTTTGCCGAAGCGTAATTGATGACCACGGTCGCGCCTTCATTGGCGAATTCTTTCGCGATAGCGGCCCCAATTCCCTTGGAGGCCCCGGTTACGACCGCAACTTTTCCGTTTAATTTTCCTTTGTTCATTTAGTTAATGCCTTTCATTTTCCGATTCTTGTTATCCGCATAGAGCGAAAGCGCGTTGATGATTGTCGATTTCTGGGAACGGGTGCGGCACCAGCTGCTCGTCGTGTCGCGTGTCGGCTGGCAGCAGATTGAGCTTCTCAATGTGCGCCTCGACCAGGTCAGGAAGAAGCAAATGCGGAAACAATGACAGCTCCCAAGCTTCTGTTTCTTCTTCATCTAGGACGAGGTGAATGATTTCGCGCAGGTCCGGGTAAGCCTGTTCATAATCCTGCTGCAATCGTTGTTTCAGTTGCCGGAGGGCGACTGAGACTGTCTGGAGGAAAACTGGTTCGGGCTGTGTGTCAGTTTTCATAGGGTCGGGTTCTTTCGGTTTCGATGTATTTGTATTTGACCGGTCGTCTATACAATTAGCAGAAAAAAGGTTACGAAGAGACAGCATGGGCATCTTTTACACCCAAAACATCCCTGGCGACGTGCTTGAATTCGCGGAGCAGTTCGACGTCATTTTGAATCCGCGCCTGCGCCACTGTCCCCTGATAACAGGAGAACAGCGCTTTCGCCTTCGCGACCGGATCGGGCGCATCAATTAACCCTTGCGCCTGAGCATCGCGTACCGTCGAAATGAAATAATTCATCTTGCGATCCATGATCCGGTCGATCGCTTCGCGAACGACTTGGTCCTGAGTGCTGACCTCGCTACCGATGCTCAGCAGGGGGCAACCCAGGATCGACCCGCATTTCTTCTGAAGTTCCGCGAGGCGATCGTGAACAAAATCAAAGTACCGATCGAGCCGCTCCAATGGCGGGACCGTCGCTGAGAAAATCGAATCCATTTCCGCCTTCTTCTTGTTCCAGTCCGCCTCCAAGGCAGCGGCGGCGAGCTCCGATTTCGACTTAAAGAAATAATAAAAGCTGCCCTTTTTGGCGCCGGCGCGCTCGCAAATCGAATCCACCGACGTCGTGCCGTAACTATTGTGCCAGATCAAATCCATCGCCGCGTCCAACAGGCGTTCCTTCATGTCACTGACTCTTGGCATACCCTCCTTTTTAGCTTAACTAGACCGGTCAGTCAACTATTTTGTTCAGATTTTTTCCCGACCATTAAACGCGGGCCGCCGGTGTGCAGAAACAATAGGGTCTTGGTCCTTTCGAAAAATCCTTTGCGGCTGAGATCTTTGATCAGCTTTTTTCCTGAAAAAATTCCAGATGACTGTTCGGTTTTCGTATTCGGGTTATATCAAAATCCGCTCACAAGAATAACCACAGAGCGCGATTCGGCTCGATTGGCGTAACCGGGAACGGACTCTGCCCTTTCCAACGCGAGGTATTTGGCGATTCAGCATTCGCAGTGTGTTGCGTAGAGTTGCGCCGTTTTGCACCAAAATTTCAGCCGACCGTAGAAAAGACCGTGAAAAAACCGCAGACGCACGACCAGCGATTTTACGACAATTACCGTCACCGCGGGTGACACATTAGCCGTCGAAGGTCCAAGTGTGCGTGTAAGCGTGCCCGATGTCGAAGGAAATTTACAAGGCATACCCCTATTTATTGCAAAATAGCCAAGAACTGATCAAGCTCGGCGGAATATAAAAACAACAAGCCCTGCTTTGCACTTTCGCCGGCGCCTTTGTTCTGCAAAAGCACGTATTTTATTTGGAGCCATTCGGCTCATCCTCTCCTGTGTAATAGTGATCTGTGTTGAGACGGCATCTGCGACCTCAGGGGAATCACCCCCGCTGACTGTAGAGCAAGGCAACAGTCCGGCACCTCCGCTTGGGATTAGCGCAAACCCTGGCGCCGTTAATCAGATAACCGGAACCGGACAGGCCGGTGGATGGCTCGGATTCACAAAAGATTCGGGCGTCTTCCTTGGCGGCGTATGGGCGGGAGACACAAACTATTTGATCTCGGGCGGCGAACAACCACGCTCATGGAGTTGGGATAGTTTGCTCATTCTCAGTCTCGGCCTGGATTCCGAGAAGCTCGTCGGTTGGAAAGGCGGAAAATTCGGTATCGATTTTTTGCGATTCGACGGAGATCCTACAAATCAACGGGCTGGCAGCGTGCAGGGATACAATTCGTTGCCCGGCCTACCGCCATTACATCGGTCGGAACTTTATCAATTGTGGTGGCGGCAGGAGCTCTTCGACGGAAAGCTCATCCTCCGCGTCGGAAAAATGGTGCCAACGGCTGATTTCAATAATGTTCTGCGCCCCGTTCCGATGCAGGACCAATCCCTTTTCATTCCCTCAGTCTCCGGCCTCCTTTTCACGCCTGTTTTCGTGAATCCTACACTGCTTGGCGTGATGCCTGGATATTACAACTCCGCCTGCGGAGTGACGACCACCTTTGCACCGACGAAAAATTTCTATTTTTCCTACGGAGTGTATGACGGGAATATCGCCAACGGCACGCAAACCGGGACGAGAGGGCCGGAGTTTAATGGCTACTATTTCAACATTGGCGAGGCGGGCGCGGCCTGGGAGATCTGCAGCGACAGCTTGCCGGGCTCATTGGGCGTCGGCGTGTGGCATCAATCCGGGCAATTGCGCGCGAAGGATGTAAGCGAATCCGGTGCGACGGGTGCTTATCTTTTCGGTTCCCAGCGAATCTGGCTTCGCCATCCGGGCAAGGACAACAGCGGCATCACGGGTTTTTTCCAGTTTGGCGCCAACAACTCGAACACGCTTCCCGTGAATCAATATTTCGGATCCGGCCTGACAGCATTCGGACTTGTGCCGGGAAGATCACAGGATTCCGCGGGCGCCGGCATGGCGTGCTCCTGGCTGAACGGAAACATTCTTCACCGCAGCAGCGAATTAATGTTTCAAGCGTACTATCAAGCTCATATTGTTGCCGCCACTTATGTCGAGCCGGCGATCAGCTACATCCCGACGCCGGGGACCAATCCTGATCTCGATGCCGCGTGGGCAACCACACTGCGAGTTACCGTTCTCTTTTAATTCGAACGCGGGCCGCATATTCAGCAACCTCTCAGAAAACAAATCATGAGCACCCCAGCCATCATCATCGCCACCGTCAAGCTTCGCCCTGGAATGGATGTCGAATTTACCGCCTGGAAGGCGCACAACGATCTTGTCATCGGAAAATTTCCCGGCTTCGTCAGCAGCGACATCATTCCGCCAACGCGACCTGACAACAACGAATGGACGATCATTCTGAATTTTCGATCCAAGGAGGACCTCGTTGTCTGGCAGAAATCCAAGGAACGAGCGGAAATCGTTGCCGAAGGGGTTCCGCTTTTTGAAGGCGGAAACTTCGGCGAAGTCGTACAAGTCGGAGAGAGCGGAGAGCGTCCCGACAGCAATGTGACCGAGGTGATTTTCTCCAAGATCAAATCCGGCAAAGAGGACACCTATCGGGAGTGGGCGGCGCGCATCCAATCGGCCCAGGCCAAATATCCTGGTTACAAAGGCACGTTCCTGCAGCCGCCGGAAGAGAAGGGAGGATTTTGGACGACCATCATGCGCTTCGACTCCGCCTCGCACCTCGAGGCATGGATGAACGCTCCGGAACGCAAGGAGATGTTGAGCGAGTCCAAAGCTTTCATCGAACACGAGCAGCTCACGCGCTTGGCCACGTCGTTTCCCGGATGGTTCCCGACAGATCCAAAAACGGGTCAAGGCCCGCCGAATTGGAAAGCTGCTATGCTCGTGCTGCTGGGGCTTTTTCCTATTGTGATGCTCGAAAGCTTCTTTCTCATGCCCCGCCTTGCGAGCCTGAATTTTTCACTGGCCTTGTTCATTGGCAATGCCATCAGCGTCGCATTGACGACTTGGCTGACGATGCCGGTATTCATCAAGGCGCTGGACTGGTGGCTCTTCCCGAAGCCGGATGCGCCGAAAAGCGTGCAGTGGAAGGGCACACTCCTGATCTTTACGTTTTACGCGTTATCGATTGCAATCTTTTGGAAATTTGTGTGACATACGAGGCGGCCGCGCATCCGTCTGTTCCCCTTCTTCGAGAGAACAACAAACCACCCCCCATTTCCCCTGTAGAACAAACCCACACAAAGCAACAACCAACCACAAATTACGTGAGCACACCAAATCCCGACCACGAAAAATTCCTGCACCGAGCCATCGAGATGTCGCGGCGCGCATTGCCGTGGTGAAAAGGATGACTCATGAAGGGAGAAAATTCATTTTCGCGCCGCGGCTTCGTGAAGGGCACCGCTGCGGCGGCCGGCGGCCTGTTACTTGGCCGCAGCGGCCGCGCGGACACTCCGAAAGGCACAGCCATGGACATTGACGCGCTGAAGAAAGCCTGCAAAGGCGTCGTCGCCGCGCGAGGCGACGCGAACTTCACCGAATTGATCCACGGCAACCTGTGGAACCGGCTGATTCCCCGCCGCGCGCCGCAGATCGTGATTCGGGTCAAGGACGAGCAGGACATCATCGCCGCGATTCATTTCGCGCGGGAAAACAAATGGAAGGTCGTGGTCCGCGGCGGCGGTCACAATTGGTGCCAGCCCACGCTGCGGAATAGCGGCTTGCTCATCGACCTGAGCGAACTGAACAAAGTCATCTCGATCGATGTGGGAGCCCGCAAGGCCGTCGTGCAACCGGTCATCAGCAACCGGGACATTCAAAAGGTTCTCAACGCCAAAGGCCTCGCCTATCCCAGCGGCCACTGCCCGCAGGTCAAGCTGAGCGGCTATCTGCTTGGCGGCGGCATGGCATGGAACCAGGGCGTCTGGGGCTCGGGCACGGAAAGCATCGAGGCCATCGAGCTCGTGACGGCGGAGGGAAAACTCATCACGGCGAGCAAGGACGAGCATGCGGAATATTTCTGGGCGGCGCGCGGATCGGGTTCCGGATTCTTCGGCGTTGTCACGCGATACCATCTCAAGCTGTATCCGCTGCCCAAGGCGATCCACGGCAGCACGTATTATTATTCCATGGACGACGCCGCAGCGGTCGGGGACTGGCTCGGGGAAAACGCCGCGAAAATTTCGCAGGCTGTCGAACTCAGCCTCTTCCTGCGCGAAGCTCCCGCGGATCTCAAGGAAAGGACCGCCGCGCAAGGCGGCAAGGTCGCCATGGTGACAGGGGCGGCTTTCGCGGATTCCCCGGAGGAGGCCAAGGCCATACTGAAGCCGCTGGAAGACTGCCCGCTCCGGTCCCGATGCCTCTCGAGTTCGTTCGCCACTCCGTTTGTTTTCGAGCAACTGTTCGATGCGTCGGGAGCGCTGTGGCCCGAGGGGCTGCGCAATCGCGTGGAGGCCACTTTTTCAAACACCTCGCCGGGCGACCTCGCCAAAGCGGTAGGCGGTCACATGACGAAATGCCCGTCTCCGATCACGGTCCTTCTCTTCACCATTTTCACCGGCCCGAACGTTCCGGCCGTTCATCCGGACGCGGCTTATTCCATGAGCTCGCGGGTTTACGGCGGACCGTGGACGATGTGGAAGGACGCCGCAGACGACGCGGTGAACAGTCAGTGGCATAACGAATGTACCGCACTGCTCAGGCCCTTCAACATCGGCTATTACGTCGGTGAATCGGACACCGTCCACAGGCCGTCCAACGCCGTCCAATCCCTCTCGCCGGAAAACTGGAAACGGCTGGCCGACCTGCGCGACAAATACGATCCCAACGGCGTGTTCTTCGGCTACTTCGACGGTCTCCTCGACCCAAAGTCGTCATGATTCAGCGATTTCCATTCCGTGTTTGGGCCTTTTTCCTATTGTGATGCTCGAAGCCCGATTTCTCAGTCCACGGACTGCGAGCCTAAATCCTTCACTGGCCGTGTTCATTGGCAATGTCCTCAGCGTCGCAGCGACGGCATATTTGAAGTGGTGGCCCTTGCCAGAGCCGGATGCGCCGAAAAGCGTGAACTGGAAAGGCACACTCCTTGTCCTTGCGCTCTACGCGTTATCGGTTGCAATCTTTTGGAAATTTATGTGATATACGAGCACGCCGCGCATCCGTCTGTTCCCGTTCTTCGAGAAAACAACAAACCAGCCCCCTTTCCCCCCGAACAAACCCACAATCAACACAGAAAACACAAACACATGAGCACTACAGATATTGAAAGTAACGAGTATAAAAAACAATTCCTCCACGAGGCCACCCGGCTGGCCATCGAGTCCGTCGAGAAAGGATGGGGCGGACCGTTTGGTGCGGTCATTGTCAGAGACGGCAAGATCATCGGCCGGGGCCAAAACCGAGTCCTTCTGACCGGAATTCCGGTTTTTCACGCTGAGGTGACCGCCATCATGGACGCATGCGGCCGGATCAATTCCAAAGCCCTTCTCGGCTCGGATTATTATGAGGGAAATCTGAAGATGATACCGCGTCCCGAAGGCTCGCCCGATCCAGTTCCCGAGCGCGCACAGATGCTCAAAGGCTGCGACCTTTACGTGAATGGCGCGCCCTGCCCGATGTGTATGAGCGCCATCTATTGGGCGCGCATTGATCGGGTCTATTTTGGTACAAGACTATCGGATACCAGCAAGATCGGCTTTGACGACGAGTTTCAATACATCGATTTCAAACTTCCGTGGGAAGAGAGGAAAGCCATCAAATGCTTTCCCGATTTTGAACGGGAATTCGCCTTGAAGGCCTGCGAGGCTTGGCAAAACAAGAAGGATCGGCACCCATACTGAGGTACATCAATGAGATCCTAATTGGACCATATGTCGGCGTATCTTTTCTGACAAACCGTCCTGCGAGCCAACGCGTGAACAAATCGACCGAGCAATCGGCGACAACGATTTTGATACGCGCGGGTATCAGCAGCACAGACAAGAGTTAGCCGACGAATGGAATCGAATCGGTGCGACTCCGCAGGAATACAATCAGCGTTATTGGGAGATCATCGCTGACAATCTCAGCAAAGCCGGTTGGAGCTTGGGCTGTGTCTCAGCACTGGATTCTCAGGGGCGAACGATCTGGATTGCAGACGCGCATCGCAGCGACGGAAAGCGTCTCGTTGGGCGTGCGGATGAAAAACTGACTGCGTTTCCCCAACTTGAATCGGAGAGTCAGCGCTCAGCGGACTTCGCCAATGTTTCGGGCAAAACTATTTTACTGCGAGAGCAGCCTGAAGACGATTGAGTGACTCCTTTGCTAGCTTCTCGCCAACATCCTCGGCGTCAGGAAATTCCGGATTGTCAGGATCGATCGGTTTCGGATAGAAGCGCTTTGTAAACTCATCGACAGACCGGAGTTTGTCTTTCGTGGGCTTTTCTTTCTGCTCCTGGGTTTTCATGGATTTTCTCATTATATCATGCCTATTTGAATATCTCTCTAAAATAGTTTGTTGGGAAGTGGGGATTAAGTTCCGGCTTGAAATAATGTTTGTGCTTTACCCAGATAAACCCATCACCCTTCGAGATAACAGCCACATCTATAGGACCCCCAACCGTTTCAGCACTCGGAGAAAAGCGCCTTTTAAAAGACGTCAAGTTGACAAGGGCCTCAGCCATAGCGGCCAGTTCGTCCTTGGGCAAAACGGAGACAGTTGATATCATAGGGTTCACCAGCGTCTCCTGACGAAATTCCTGAAACTCCTTTCGGAATTTTTTCAGAATCTGTTCGCCTACGACCTTGGTCTTCTTGACTGCTGCAGTCTTTGCGGCCTGCGTTAGACCTTTCACGTTGTTGAGCAACACGGATGGATAATTTGTGAAAATTTCGTCAAGGAATTTGTCCAACAAACGTTCCATCCCAGGATCAATCCCTTCAACGAGTCCGCGGACGACTTCGCTTTGGGCGAATGGCACAACGGTAGAAATGCAGTCCACTCCGACCTGTGTGTGTCGTCTCTGACAGAAACGGAGCTTATTCTGAATAACGCCCTCAACAGTGAATTCACTGAATCGAGGGTAAATATCGTTTTCCCCGAACCCAGCAATGACCAATCCCGATGTTCCTTGCAAACGAAAGTTGTCCTTGGTAAACAGCCAGCCCGACATACTTCTAATTCTCGCTAGATCAACGGGAGACAACGGCAACTTTTGAAAATGTTGCGCTCGCAATTTCCTCAACACAGAAGAATATTTTTGCAGCAATCGTTTTTCGAACTGGCGTGTAAAACCGCGAAGCGTTTTGCATGCCCTGAGCTGATCGAAGTGCTTTGCAATACAGGACTGAGTAACTTTTCGAATATCCGATTTCGAAATGCTTCCGTTTTTTTCGATGTGCTTTCTAACCCCCCGTTTGGACCTCGCTATTAATCCATTTATAAAAAGCTGAAACGAGCCTCTGAAAATACTGGGTTTGGTCCGCGGCCGGAAACAATCCCCGATTGCCAGCAAGGTAACGGAGAAAATCGGAGGCGTAGTCCTCAAGGTGCGCGAAGCTTTTATCGCGGAGCTTCGCCCGGTAAGTTTTGATGAGTGTCTCCCAAGGTACGCTCATCAGTTGGGCACTGCCGTAAACCATGGCGCCCACTGGGCAGCATTTCGACAGCGTGAAAAGCTTGTTGACCGTATTGAATATCTTTGGTCCTCGATCGGTCCCAATCGTGACGGCACTGTCAGCCGGCAGCGCAACAGCCGACTTATTCAGGATTGCTGAAGATTCATGTGGTGTTTTGCAAGCGAAATAATCATGAAGGGTCCGCGGCTTGATGCCGGAGAGAATGCCAGAACCTTTTTTGTGACCCCTGTTGCTTTTCTTTTTCTGCCCACGCCTCTTTTTCATGGCCGCTCAGTGCTGCGCCACGAGTGGCACCACCTTCTCAGTTGATACTGGCCGAATGTTCCAATACCGGTCGGCGTCATTCGGTTTCACCAGTGCACGATAGTGATTGAAAAGCATTCCGCTGTCGGTGTGTCCCATTTCGAGGGTGAGCGCCTTTGCGTCCTTGAAATGCGCCAGGTGATATGAGGCGAACGAATGCCGCAGCGCATTATCCGGCCATTCAGTGATGCCAGCGGCAACGCGGGCTTGATCGAACAATTGCCGGAAATTTTCCAGTGGTGCGACGTTGCCCCTCAGCTTGCGCAATGGGAGCAACCATTCGCGTAAATTCGGGTGCATTGTGATGAAGCGATTGGCGACCTTCGACTTTGATTTTTCCGCGGTTACTTCGATGTGCCCATTGTCAAAGTCGATCTCGCTCCAATCGAGCCGTTCAATCTCGGCGCGACGCAGGCCCGCAAACAGTCCAATTGCGACGTAGGGCAGGATTTCGGGCGAAGCGCTTTCGAGTAACGCCCTCGCTTGATCGACACTGAGGATGCCAGGTTTCGTTTTCGGCTCTCGCGCTTGTGCCGTTTTCTCCGTTGGATTGCTCGTCGCATATCCACGTTGCATTGCGAAGTTGAACGCGAGAATTAATAAACGCCGGTAGTGGTTCCGTGTGGCAGGCGAGACAGGGAGCGAGCGCAACCAATCGTCAATTTCTGCGCTCGTGATCGTGGCGACGCGCCGACCGTCGAACTTCTCCGCGAAGACATTCAGGCGGCTGTCAAGATCGTCCACGTGACGTTGGGAAGCACCGTCCGCTTTTTTGGCCGCCACAATTTCATCAATTAGTTCTGCCGCCGTGCACGACTTCTCGCTTGCCTTCAGATAGGCGACATAGTGCTCAACTGCATCGGTAATCGTCTTGCCGAAATGTTTCAACTGCTCGGCAGCGTTTTGCGCGACGACGCGCAACGCGGTCGGGAATTCAGCACCCTCGCGGCCCTCGTTAATAAGCTTGATATTTTGCTCGTCAGCGAATGTCTTCGCCGCTTGTTTCGTTTCAAAAAAGCTTCGCTTCCGCTTTCCGGCTTCGCGGTAATTTACCACGAATTTGAGATGCGGACGGTTGCCGTCGCTGTATTTGAGAATCCTGATTTTGCGTGGTCTCATGCCTTATCGTTGCCATATTGTTGCCGTATTTCCAAGGAAAAACGCGTGAAAATACGTTTTTATGTGTTCGAATGAGTATGATGCGAAAAAGCGCGGCGAATGCCAGTTCTACCTATGAAAATTGCCTTTCAGAAGCTGCACGCCCGGAAGGACTCGAACCTTCGACCTACGGATTAGAAATCCGTTGCTCTATCCGGCTGAGCTACGGGCGCAGGATGAGCACAGACATATACCGCGTTTCGCGACGAATGAAAGCCGATGAACAGTCAATCCAAGGCAATCAAGGAGTGAAACCACAGATGAAACAACACGAAGTCACTGTTCCTCAAATCGGTCTCATCGCTGGCACCCGGGCAATGCTTGGCGCGGGCATCGCTCTGTTGCTTTCTGAAAAGCTGAGCACTGAGCAGAGGCGAGCGATCGGCTGGACGCTGGTCGCCGTCGGCGCCTTAACGACGATCCCACTCGCGCTCCAATTGTTGAGTGAAGACGAATGATCGCCCGGTCCGGGACGGCTCACGGATCGACAACCGTGCCGCTGACTTCTTCTCGCAAATCGCCCGATATCGCGCACGTAAACGTGTCACGTCAACGCGCAAATGTGCAGCGGTGCGTCAGAGTCGATTTGCTAGCTCCTCGTACGGAATGGCCGCGGGCCCGGCTGCGCTTAGGCGAGACTTTAGGCGCCTCTGCAAAGCACCGATTGTCTAACCAGGCGATGCAGCGAATCGCGAGCAGGTGTGCGATCTCCCTTCTGCGTGTTTGCGATCCACTTTTTGGTTGCGTAGAAAGTTGCTCCGCGCTTGCGGTCGGTGATCTTGTGTCCCGTTTGGTCCCGCATCATTATTCTCGGTGCCTTGATCTCGGCGTTCGTGAACGTGCGCGGAGCTCAGGCACGGTAAAACAATTCTCCGGATGGAAAACGCTGATTTTGCGGGGCGCGTCGCCGTCGTCACCGGTGCGTGGCGCGGCCTCGGACGGGCGGCCGCGGCGCGGCTGCACGAGCGCGGCGCCTCGGTCGCGGTGAACGTCCGCAACCGCGAGCGCGCCGAGGCGCTGGCGAAGGAAATCGGCGAGCGCGCCTTCGCCGTGCCGGGCGACGTCGCGGCGGACGGCGTCCCCGACGAGATCGCGCGCCGCACGCTCGAACGCTTCGGACGAATCGACATCCTCGTCAACAACGCCGCGCTTCCGCTGTCGACACGCTTCCCCGATCTCACCGCCGAGGAATGGCGCAGAGCGATCGAGGTCAACCTCACCGCCCCGTTCTTGATGACGAAAGCCGTTCTTCCGGCAATGCGCACGCAGCACTACGGTCGCATCATTAATATCTCGTCCTCCGGTGGCCGGATGGTGAGCACGCTCGGAGGTGCGCATTACACGGCATCGAAAGCCGGACTGCTCGGACTGACACGTGCGGCCGCGAAGGAGCTCGGCAAGTTCGGCATCACCATAAACGCCATCTGCCCCGGTATGATCGACACCGAGCTGACGCGTGAACATGCCTCGGACGAGTTGCTCGAACGCCTCGCAGCGAGCTATCCTGTGCCGCGGCTCGGCACTGCGCTCGAAGTCGCCGATTTGATTTGCTTCGCCGCCTCCGAGGCTGCCGGCTATATCACCGGCGCGTCCCTCGACATCAACGGCGGCGACTTGATGATGTGATCTATGTGTTCGCCAACGCGGCCGGGTCCCCCCGCGCGCGCATGCGTAACAGTCACGAGAGCGGGGTTATCATGTAGCTGGCGGGAAAGCGTGACGCGTTGATGCCGCCGAATCCGGAAGAGTTGCTCAACCGGCCTTAATAGATCGATTCCCGTTCGGCTGATCGTGTAAGTCTGGCGAGGCGAATGACTCTTATCCTCGAGAGTTGTCGGCGGGAGTACCCTTTGTGCTAGAACGAATCAATCGGGTAGACCAGCGCGCCCTTTAAGGCGTTGGTTCCGGGTTCGAGTCCCGGTGGACCCAGACCTCTCAAAACGGATTTTACCCACCACAGACGTTGTTCAAACCTTGGCCGAAGGAAGCCCTCTCTAGAATTACAAATCAAATGGTTGAGAGGGTTCTAAACTTTTTGATCAGGCTCGCCGTCGCAACGTCTCGCTATTAGTAGCTCGCGCCTTTTTGTAACCCCATCACCGCGAGCGTGTCCGCATCGAGGCGGCCAGTAGCCCGCAAGCCGTTGGTAATTTGATAACGCCTGACCGCCCTCTGCATCTCAGGGTTAAGTATGCCGTCGCTTCCGCCATGATAATAGCCTTCACGCGCGAGTCGCTCCTGTGCTGCGACAGCGATCGAGTAGTTTGATTGCGATTGATCGCTGTAGCTATTCGGATCGTAATACGCTTGGCTCTGATAAACGGCGGAATCGTAATACCCCTGAGATTGATCGGGATAGCTGTTTTGATCGTAATACATTTGACCTTGGTAGTCGCCCGAATCGTAGTAATTCGGTTGGTAATCGTAGGAATGTGGGACGTCGTATCCCTAGTCTGGTGAACCGTACGCGTAGTAATCGTCTGGATAATACGAGTACGGCCACCCCGGATCGAATCCGACATTAAAGATCACCCATGTCCCATTAATGAAGGAGCAGCGATGACCATTCCACCAATGATCGCTCTGGCGGTCCCAATCGCGATGCCAATCCCCCGAACGCTGTGAGAACACGTGTTTTTGCCAGTCAGAACGAAGATGGTTGTTTCCATTTCGAAATTGGCTGCGGGTATTTCGCCGGTTCCACACGCTTGTCGCCGCCCGACCTCTGTAATTCGCAAATCGCGGGAAACGATTAATTTGATCGGGCTGTCTGATGGTTGCCGCAGTCAATGGACCGGATCGGGTGTACGTTACACGATTCGGATACATATTTGGGCGGCGAAATACAGCCGGCCGGGACGGATGCATTGCAAATGACGAATAGCGTTGTCTCGGATAAATCATCCTGCCGCCAAAGCTGCGCGTCGGCATGGAATGCATTGATGAAAACCCGCCGGTACGCGCCGGGGTGTGAACGGCCGGGGCGGCGTGTGCAACTGCGCCTGCGTGCATGCCTCTACCTGCGGCAGGACCTGCTTGTGCTTGAGCAATCAGCGCCGCACTCGCAAACGCTGCGATCCATAACGATTTAGTTTTCATGATCTGAGTGTCCGTTCGTGTTCCTGAATCGATCTCCTCCTCATATTTAACCCAAACCACCCGCGATTAGTAGCGTTTCTCCTGTGATTCTTTTGCATTCTCCCTGCATACGAACCGACGACCGTAGGGTCGTTCAGACGTTTCCGTTGCTCGTTTAAACGCGTAACGGCCTGCGTTAGCATTCACGGGGCAGTCGGTGAATTTCATCGCACCGCATTGGGTTGCCGAGCGAGGATTGACGCACCGCCATTAGCTTGATAAACGCTAGGGCGCAGACCGCCGCGTTTGCGTGCCATGACGAAGGAAGCTGCATCGGCCAATCCCTCTGTTCCATTGCATGAAGTGCTGGAGGCCGAGTTCGCGCTATTGCATGGAAAATTGCCGCCTGATTATCCGACTTCGACCGAACCAAACACACGCTTAAAGGCAATCTGGGCGGCTGTGCACGAGCTGCCAGAAAAGCGTGCCGCGCTCTGCATTTCCGGTGGGGGCATTCGCAGCGCGACATTTGGACTTGGAGTATTGCAGGGCCTCGCTCGCTGCGGTTTGCTCGATAAGTTCCACTATCTTTCCACCGTCTCGGGTGGCGGATACATCGGCAGTTGGCTGAGCGCCTGGATTAACCGTGCAGGCCTAACAAGTATTACCACTCAACTTGCGCTTCAGAGCGAGCACACGAGACCAAATCCGGAACCGCTCGAGATTCAGAATCTGCGCAGCTACAGCAATTATCTCAGCCCGCGACTCGGGATGTTCTCGGCGGATAGTTGGACAATTGTTGGCACATATTTGCGCAACCTGTTGTTGAACTGGTGCGTGATCATTCCATTGCTCGCCGCGTTTCTCGCGCTGCCGTGGATTTTCAGCTCAATCGTAATGATGGATCCGCCGCTGCGAACCGACGCGCCATTCTGGAGCGGAGCGGCACTGGTTGTGATTGGCGTCGCTTATATGGGACTCAATTTGCCGTGTGGCCGCAATCTGCGATGGGATCAAAAGCGGTTCCTGCTGTTTTGTCTTTTGCCGCTTTTCCTCGCCTCGGTACTCATGACTATTCATTGGGCCTGGTTCAATTATTATGGGCGTTCGCTGATTGCCTGGTCATTGTTCGGCTTTGGACAACCACAGACGTGGGTGCCGTTTCTCTATCTTGGAATAGCGCTGCATATCGTCTCGTGGCTGACGTCATTACTTCCCGCGCATGGATTTCGAACATTGGAATTTCTCGCGGTAATCGTCTCTGGCGCCATTAGTGGCGTGGTTCTGTGGTTAGGCGCGCAAAAGTTGTTTCCGCATCCTGTGATGCAAATGGAGTTGTACATTTGCGTCGCTGTTCCCGGTTTCATGGCGCTGTTTTTCGTGGCGATCATGGTATTCGCTGGAATTTCGAGCCGCTGGACCGACGACTCGGATCGCGCATGGTGGGGAC